>Ga0255047_10003118_pt1 | contig 10575 bp, 5 predicted proteins | sample JV7_2_1_MG_FD_183640 | JGI IMG/M metagenome (GOLD analysis project Ga0255047, IMG submission 183640) | Seawater microbial communities from Jervis Inlet, British Columbia, Canada - JV7_2_1 | ecosystem: Environmental > Aquatic > Marine > Inlet | place: Canada: British Columbia | collected 2016-10-06 | reverse complement strand
GTTTGCAGGTACTAATGAGTCGTACCACGAAGTATGGTGGTTCTACTGCTCTACAGACCAAACAAACATAGACCGATACGTGGTCTATAACTACCTAGAAGACATTTGGTATTATGGCACAATGGCACGTACTGCTTGGCTGGATTCCGGCCTGCGTGGTAACCCACTTGCGGCTACGTACACTTACAACCTTGTGAACCACGAAGAAGGTGTCGATGATAACGAAACGGGCACCACTGCGCCTATACATGCGTTTGTTGCTTCCGCAGAGTTTGACTTAGAAGACGGCCACCAGTTTGCGTTTATATGGCGTATTCTACCGGACATTCGGTTTGACGGGTCTACAACAGGTTCCCCCAGTGCGACGATGACGTTGCTACCACTTGCCAATTCTGGGTCTGGGTACAACAGTCCTTTGTCTGAAGGTGGCAGTAATTCACGTACGATAACACGTACGGCTGTGCTTCCTGTAGAGGAATACACAGGGCAAATATACACTCGCGTGCGAGGCAGGCAGCTCGCTATGAAGGTCGAATCCACAGGGGAAGGTGTTACATGGCAGCTTGGCGCACCGAGGATTGACATGCGTCCTGACGGGAGACGGTAATGCCTAACGAAATCGACAGGGTAGCTACACCCGCGCTTCCTTTAGCGCCTGAAGGTTATGAACGTCCGTACATGGATCAGAATAGCAACGTGCTACGTCTGTTCTTCAACCGCCTTGTAAACTCATTGAACACCTTACTTAGCACTGAGGATGGTGGCAAGTTTCTATACATGCCTCGCGGCTTGTTCTACAGCACAACGGATCAGAGCGCCACGGTGGTGAACACGGGATACCCTGTGGAGTTTGAGAATACCTATATCGGCAATGGGATAAGTATAGCGGGTGCAGATAATACACAGATTACTGTGGCGGCTGATGGAGTTTACAACTTTCAAGTGACATTACAGACAGATCATGTTGGGGGTTCGGACTCAACAATCACCACATGGATCAACAAAAATGGAACTGACCAGCCCTATGGCGGGCAGCAGCAGACAGTCAAAGGTAACTCCGTACACGCTGTCTATTGGAATTTCTCCATCGACCTTACAGTGGGGCAGTATATCGAGATGTACTGGGCTACCGACGATACCAATCTTAGCTTGGATACACAAACAGCTACGTCTCCACATCCCGGTATTCCATCCGCAATCGTTGCGGTATCATTTGTTAGCAACTTGTAAATACTGCACACATGCGGTATTCTATGGGTACCCCTAACAATTAGGTGCAGAATAAGTTTATAGATTAGTCGCCTTTGCAGGCGCACCGATAGTGAACCATGGGGGTAATTATGCCGGATGTAGTAGATAGTAAGCAAGAACCTCTCCCCGCGCCGACGGTTATATCCATGGTGGTAGGGCAACTTGACCTTGGCGGGATTACTCCGCAAGCCGCGCTCGTAGGTTTGGCAAAAGAGATGTCCATGCCGGATGTAGACCAAACACAGGTGGGTAACACTGTATTTCTGGGGCACAAGGGCAAGGGTGCGAACAAGCATAAAATGGTTGGCCGTGCGTTCAACGTGGACACTGCACGCAACTATATTGATAACTATGTTAAATACCTCGAACTGTTACAACGAAAAGGTATAACTCATTATTCTATTGACTTTAGTGGTGAGGCGCTAGTCCCTGTCGCAAAGGCTATTGGTAAAAGACTACGAGATACTGGGGTTCAAGCATATATGGCTGCGTTTAAAGACGGTTCTGGATACCGAGTGTTTTTTAAGTTCCCTAAAAATCTTTCTGAGGGGTAACCGTCCATGGCGTTTTTTGTAAATATTGTCGAGGAAGTTTTTGACACCGCGGTAGACCTTGTCGAGGGCGTAGTTGACTTTGTGTTCGACGCGGTAGATTTTGTTGTCGATGAAATCATTCAACCTGTTGTTAGCACCGTTGGCGACGTCATTGAGTACGCGCTAGACAACCCAATAGAGGCGATTGCTAAAATCGGGTTAACGGTTGCCTCTGGGGGTGCCTACCTGTGGGCCATGCCACTTTTGGATGGTGCCATAACTATTGCTAAAGGTGGTAGTCTTGGGGATGCGGTAAAAGCCGCTGCCATATCCTATGCTGGCAGTACGCTAGGCTCCACAACAGGGCAATTTGCGACTAAAGCAGTAGCTGATGCTGGCGGGTCCGCCATTATGGCAAACATCGTAGGGGCTGGCACTAAGTCTGCGACTACTGCACTTGTGTATGGGCAAGACCCCTTAAAAGCATTCGCCACTGGTGGTCTGCAGGCAGGCATCGCTGCGGGTCTGGGTAAGATCAGCGAAACCATGGAAGAGCAGTATGGCTCTAAGTTTGAAGACCTGCAGGGTGGCGTTAAGGATACGATCTTCGCGGGACTTGCCGCAGAACTAGAGGGTGGCAACCTATCTGAGACGCAGTTGGGCGGGATCATCAACAAGTATTCCGGCGTCGGCGACGCTATGAACAAGTTTCTAAAAGATAACGCTGGTTTCAACGATACTCAAGCGGCTATCCTGACCAACGCTACTGCCGCAGCAGTCTCTAAAGCTATTGCGGGGAATCCTGACGGCGCTGGCGAAGAGTTCTTCAACTCTATATCCGCTGCGGGTGCCGAGGCACTCAAGACCATCATAGACAAACCAGTTAACAACGCGATTGATAGAGTAACTGGCGCGTACGACGCCGCAGAGGCTAAAGCGAAACAGCTTAACGATACTGTTGAAGTCGCCAAAAACGCTGCGGACACATACAACAGTTTGCAGTCGGAGCTTGCCGTTAAGGTACAAGAGCAGGCTCGACTCGAAGAAGTATACAACACAGCGATAGCCGCGTACAACGCAAACCCTTCCGAGGCGGGGGGCAACGCCGCTAACGCCGCTGCAGAGGCATATAATGAGTATGCTAAGGCGCTAGAGACAGACTACAACAACAACTACAAAACCCAGATGGCGAACGCTGAAGCCACATTCACCAGCAACAATGATAAGATCGCTGATTTGGAGGCGGACTACAACGATGCCATGGGTTGGATCGTATCAAAGGCAGAAGACCTTGACGCCGAACTGAAACCCAAGTTGTCTGCGGCAGATAAAGCAGTGGCACTGTCCCTACGCCCCAACTTCGACGAAGACGCCTATCGAAAGCTAAACGGGCTTGATGCGGGCGCTGATGTGTACGACCACTTCTTGCAGCAGGGGCAGAAGCTACCAACAGACCTAGATGGTGCCAACGCGGTGCTATCTGCAAGTCACGGCGATTTAATTAAACAAATTCTCGCTACGGAAGGCATGGACGTTTCCAGCATGGAGCCAGAATCCTTACGTGCAGTTGGCGAGCATGTAGTTAACAATGTTAAAAGTATAAAGGATATAGCTGGCTTAGACTTCGACAGTTTTGCCAGCGAGGCACTTAACAAAGCCCGAGAGGCTACTCCGAAAGGCGGCGTGCTCCCTACGGGGTTCTCTCGTGAAGACGGTATACTTGATTCTGATATTGCGAACGGTGAAGCAACGCTAGGCGTCACATCTACGGGTGAGCTTCAATGGCAAAGCACTAAGAAAAGAAACGATAGGCTTACCGGCAGTGGTTCGGGTAGCTATACAATAGAAGACATAGAGAGGTCTATGTCCGCGCAGCTGGGCGGTGTAGTCTCGGTTAAGTTTGTAGGTACTGCACCCACTCTTCCAGAGATGATTGATATGGCGATGGAAGGGGATTTTGGGAGTTTATCTACGGCTACACTTGGGACTATCGCATCTCTAAGCAACGAAACAGGTCGTCTGCTGGACGAGTATGTCACCACACCGATCTACGACAACGCCAAAACAGTATACAACTACCTCAACGAAGAAACAGATGGGGGTCTGGGCAACGCAGGTAGTATTGTCGTCGGTGCAGGTGGAGAAATCTTGCAGGCTGTAGCAGGTCTGGCTGTCCTCGCAGGCGCAAACCCCAACAATTCTCTGGGGCGCACTGCCAAAAACATGATCGCCCTTAGCGGGGATATGAAGTCTGACGAGTGGAAGGCCGCTGCGGAAGAAATGCAGGCTAATTCAGCTAATTACGATGCTGAATGGCGTGCGGCCAACCCCGGTAAAGAACCGTCTATGGCGCAAAAAGCGTACCTGAAAACGGCGGCTATCTTCGGGAACATCAAAGACCACCCCGTGCAGTGGATTTCAGAGAACGTAGTGAGCGAACTCCTGCAGGAAGTCCCAATCCTGCTCGCCTCTGGCGGTACGGGTAACGTAGCCAAACGCCTTCTTCTGGAAGCGGGGGAGGCTCACGCCAAGAAAGTGGCTGCTCGTGTAGCTATCGGCACTGGCATAACTATCGACGCTGCAGAGGCTTTCGGGGGTACAGCTGCAGGTGCGTTCGATGAAGCCTATAGCACCGCCCTAAATACGGGTATGTCTGCTCAAGAAGCTACCGACTATGCTATAGATGTTGCTCAGAAAGCTGGCACCATCGCGTTTATTACAATGGCCGCTACGGCGGGTGTCGGTGGTCAAGCACTTTCTAAATCGCTGTTTGGGAACAAAGGTAGTGAGTTTTTCGCAGAATCTTACGACGCCATCAAAAAGCAGGTAACAGACGGCGTAAAAGTAACAGTAAAAGAAGGCGTTACCGAGGGTATCGAAGAAGCCCTACCGCAACTATATATCGGCACTGCCCTGCATCAGATTGATCCATCCTACGACGTTGTTGGGTCGGTAGCCGAAGCTGCTGTTGTGGGCAAAATCGCAGGTGCGGGTACAGCTGGTGGTATTTACACAGGTAACGCCCTAGCAGATTCGCTTTTGACAACAAACTCTACGGTAAAAAATGCGGTGGCAAACTCTGGCGACGCTACGAAAGCCACACAAGCACTCAAAGACTTGGGAATATCCGACAACGAAGTTCTCAACAACTTGTTGAACACCACTTACGATGCCCAGTACGTCACTACGACCGAAGCGGGTGAAATGTTCACCGTTGAGAACCCCGGCTTCATACCCACAGACGCTGAAATCGAAGCACTTGCAGGGAAGAAGGACGAATCCAACCTTGCTGCGGAGGTAGCAGCTTATGTAGACCCACGGTTCTTGGATATAGATGAGGTCAAAGCCGCTGCCGCTGCAGAAGGTATTACACTTACGGATGAGCAAGCTGCAGCTTATGCAGGGCAAAAGAACGAAGCTGATGCAGTTGCAGACATCGCCGCAGAGTACGACCCACAGGGTACGAGCCGTGATGAGGTAGAGCAATTCTTTGCTGATTTAGGGTACACACCAACAGAGGAAGAGATAGCCGCACGTGTAGGTGCCACCCCCGACGAAGATCAGAAAGTTGCTATCTCGGAATACGTAGACCCCCGTCAGGTTACTGAAGCTGAAGTTCGCCAAGCCTTTAAAGATCAGGGGTACGAACCCACTGATGAAGAAGTAGCTGCACGTGTAGGTCAGGGTGGTACGGACTTTGAGACGGATACAAAAACTAACGTAGAAGAGTACGTAGACCCACGACAGGTCACTGACGAAGAAGCGCGACAGTTCTTTGCCGATCTTGATTATATACCCTCAGATGAAGAAGTCGCAGCCCGTGTAGGTCAAGTCGCGGAAGCGGCCACAAAAGAAGCCATCGACACGTACGTAGACCCCCGCTACACAACCGAAGAAGAAATACGGCAGTTCTTTGAAGACCAAGGGTTTGTACCCGATGACCGGATAGTTGAAAGACTTGTAGGTCAAGGCGGTAAAAATGCCGAGCAAATGAAGGAAATGCTTGTCGCAGCGTATGTAGACCCAAGACAGGTTACTGACGAAGAAGCGAGACAATTCTTTGCGGATCAAGGCTACGAACCAACGAATGAAGAAGTAGCCGCTCGTGTAGGTCAGGGCGAAGAAACTTTTGAAACTGATACACAAACAGGCGTAGAAGGGTACGTAGACCCCCGTCAGGTTACAGAAGACGAAGCACGTAAGTTCTTTGAAGATCAAGGGTATGAACCTACAGACGAGGAGGTAGCCGCACGAGTAGCTCAAGGCGGCGATGGTTTTGAAGACCAAGTAGCTACAGACGTAGGAGAGTACATAGACCCTCGTCAGGTCACTGATGAAGAAGCAAGACAGTTCTTTGCAGACCTCGGGTACAACGACCCGACAGACGAGCAGGTTGCGCAATTTGTTGCGCAAGTTGAGGAGACCACACAGAAAGATGTTATCTCCAAATATGTGGACCCACGTCAGGTCACACAGGCTGAAATACAGGCTATTGCGGACGAAGAAGGTCTCACACTCACCGAAGCACTCGCTGCTACTTATTTGGGACAGAGTGAATCTGAGACGTTCCAAACAGAACAACTGGCGGCTGCACGTGCAGAATACGATCCACTTGCGACCACACTAGAAGAAGCCACACAGTTCTTTGCCGATACGGGCTACACCGCAGATACAGACGAGATAGCACAGTTCGTAGCGTCTAAGACCGAGGAAGTTCAGAATAGCGCCATCGGTGCGTACGTAGACCCACGACAGATGACCTCTGATGAAGCCAGAGAGTTCTTGAGTGCTATTGGGTACAACCCGACAGACCAAGAGGTCGCTGACTTTACTGGTCAACTAAACGACGAAAATTACCAAGTTACGCAAAAGGCCGCTATTGATGAGTATGTTGACCCACGATATTTTGATGCGGGTGAAGTTCGTGCAGCTTACGAAGAACTAGGTCTTGTAGACGTAACACAAGAAGATGTTGATAGGTTTGTAGGGCAGTTTGATCCTGAAGCTGGTGGTGACGCTGAAGGTTTTGAAAGCGCCCGAATGGATGAGCTGCGCACTTACATGCCTACGGCTACGTTCAACGTCATTAAGAGTATCATGGGTTCTCCGGCAGTAGCGGATGACCCCAACACGGAGGCAGATGAATCAAAAGCTGCGACAGGTATATATGCAGAACTAGAGGCAGGTGCCACACGCGACGAAGCCCTACAAGCTGCCGTAGACAAACTAGCTACCGATCTGGGCACTACGAAGGACGACCTATTAGACGAAATTGGTTTATCCGAAGATCGCCTACGTGAAGAGATCGGTGCAGTAATCGACGACGTAACGAGTGTTGCTGAAGATGTAGCTGGAGTAAAAGAAGACGTAGCTGGTGTAACCGAAGATGTGGGTGACTTAGCAGATATTCTTGGCACCGCAGGTGTAGCGGATGACCCAGACACCGAAGCAGACGAAACCCAAGACCCTACTGGGTTGTTCGCAACTATTAAAGCATACGAAGACGCAGGGCTAGATAGAGACGAAGCCCTACAGAAGGCCATTGACGACGTAGCAGGCGCACTCGGCACTACCAAAGACGACTTACTAAACGCCATAGGTGAATCTGAAACTACCCTTACGGACAAAATAGACACAGCTACAGACGCACTTACCGAAACCATCACTGCCGGGGATACCGCCCTTGGCGAACAGATCACTGATGTAGAAACAGGACTTACCGAAACCATTGGTGACGTAGAAACAAGTCTCGGTGCGGATATTGAGGCTGTTGCAGACCTTGTAGGTAAGCCAGCACGAGACGTTACACAGGCAGACATTGACTTTGTAATTGATCTAATCGCGCAAGAAAATGTCAGCCAAGAGCTAATAACGCAGTATGATGTCAATGCAGACGGTACCGTTGACATAGCTGACCAAACACTGCTAGAAACAGCCTTACAGGGTGACCAAGACGTAACCCTTGCGGACACGTCCATGTTTACGCCAGCCACAGGGCTGTACTTGCAGCAAGAGCAAGATACGCAGGCTACACAGGATTTGATGACCGAGTTAAACACTCAACTGAATACGCAGATTAACACTCAGGCAAACCAACAAAACTTCGCAGAGATGCAGAGGTTGCTAGCTGGAGCAGAAGACGCAGGGGGACAGCGAGTAGATGTCACTTCAGGAGACAAGGTTCAACTCGACTATCTGTACGACATTAGCGGGGATAGTATATTTGCTACACCGCAGCAAGCAGGGTTGTTTAGCAGTCCATACGGCGACGCTAGAGGGCAACAGCCTCAAATGCAAGCGGCCAATCAACCTACAGGACCGTTTCGACGCGTTAGCGGGTTCGCAGAGGGTGGACAGGTCGAAGATGAAAATGATAGGCTGTTAAGAATACTTGGAGAAATGAAATGAGTATTTGGGATGATTTTTTAGGATTCGCTAAAAGCGATGCGGGAAAGTCTGCGCTTATAGGTGGTGGCTCGTTGCTCCTAAACAGTGGTTTGTTTAGTGATTTTACAAGCGGCGAAATTCCACAGACAGGGTACCAAGGTAGTATTCCTGAATACACCGCCGTAAGAGAAACCGTACCTAGCACATATGATCCTAACAGACGGCCCGGAAGTGGTGGGCAGCGATATTTTACACAAACACAATACAAACCTAAAGCAGATATGCCCGCTGCAGAACCCATGTCCGCGGAAGGGCTAGCCGCGCTAAATGTAGCGAACCCTGCACGGCAAGAACGTAGACGCCCCGGAGGGCCACGTATTCCACTTGGGGAACCTGAACCGTCAACTCCTGCGGTAAATATGCAAGCAAAACCGCCTACATCTGAAGGGTTGCCTTCTGTGCCCACATACGAAAACGAAACAGTACAAATGGCTGCGGGGGGCATTGCTACGCTCAAGAAGGGCCAGTACCTTAACGGCGCGAGTGACGGTATGGCAGACAAAGTACCTGCCAATATAGATGGTGTGCAAGAAGCGCGGTTGAGTGACGGTGAGTTCGTCATTCCTGCGGATGTTGTAAGCCACCTTGGCAACGGCAACTCAGACGCTGGTGCAAAGGTACTAAAAGACATGATGGCTCGTGTACGCAAAGAACGCACGGGTTCCGAGAAACAGGGTAAAGAAATAGACCCTAAAAAATTCATACCTGCGTAGGAGGTAAACCATGGCTGAAGGCGATGTAACCGCACCAGTAGACCCGTTAGCAGGAAAAGCAACGGGGTCAGAATCTTCTTTATCTAATTGGGCAGGGCCATACGTCACTGAGATGTTGGGCAAAGGCGCTGCACTAGCTGACGAAGGCTACAACGCTTACATGGGTCCGCTTACGGCAGGTCCATCTGGGCTAGAGACTACAGCGTTTGAAGGTGTTGGTAGTCTTACGTTACCCACAGATGAGATGGGTACAGGCGGATACGGACAACAGCAGTTCACGGGGGACATGGCACAGCAGTACATGAACCCTTATCTACAAGCGTCTCTTAACCCACAGTTAGAAGAAGCACGGCGGCAGGCAGGAATCACAGCGGCGCAAAACGCTAATAAATTTGCAGGGGCATACGGTGGCTCTGCACAGGCGCTATTTAATGCGGAAGCCAATCGAAACTTAGGTCAAAACTTATCAGCTATAACAGGCCAAGGTTATGCAGATGCGTATGATCGGGGGCTGCAGCAGTTCAACACTGCGCAAGATCGTGCTATGACCGCCCAAGATAAGGTCAATCTATACGGTACTGAGGGACTACGCTCGTTGGCAGAATTAGGCGCAGTGCAGCGCGGTATTGAATCCGAGGGCATCACTGCAGATAGACTGCAGTTTGAGGAAGAACGCGATTTCCCTTACAAGCAGGTGCAGTACATGCAGTCCCTATTACAGGGCTTACCTATTGAAGCACAATCGTACTCCTACGCACAGCCTAGCGAGTTGTCTAATATTCTGGGCACTTCTGGTGGTTTGATGGAGTTGTATGATAACTTGTTTGGTAAAACAGAGAAAAAGGCAGCGGGATAATGGCGTTAGGTGACGGCGGTTTAGACGCACAAGTAGAACAACGTATGGACGCCTATCGAGGCGACCCACAAAAACTACAACAGCGTTACGGGCAGAACAAAGAGCTTCTGGACCTGCTGGCGTTACAAAAACTCACGGCGGAAAAGAAGCAAGTCGCTGCAGATATGCAGCTAAAGGCACAGCAGAACCCTAACACCATAGCGCAGCAACGCGAACAAGAAGCCCTAGAGCTAACAAAGCAGGAGATGGGTGGTACGCTCGGGCAGTTGGCGGCTAATACAAAAAGTACGCTCGACCAAAAGCAGGCGATGCAGCAAAAGAACATGGGTAAGTTGGCGCAAAACGCTTCTCGACCACAACCCGGCCCCGGCGCGGGCCTTGCAGGTCTTATGGGTGGTGGGGCAAGACCTCCTGCACGTCCTCCTGTCAACCCACAAGCTGCGGGGCTAGCGAACGCTCGTATGGTACAAGCTGCACGAGGTGGGCCGATAAAGATGGCTCAAGGCGGTATTGTGACTTTTGCACAGGGGGATAGAGTCTCGCGTCCGGGCTACATATTGGGCGTATCTCCCGAAGAAATAGCCGCGTATCGTGCTAACCTACCAAGCAGTGCGATAGGTCGAGGGCGAAACACCACCACAGCACTTACTGATGAGGCCATTGCAAGGCGGATAAACGCAGAGCAAGAACAAACGGCGTTAACCTCTAGGGCAGACAGCGCAGCGATAGCGCGTACTAACATTGACAAACTAAGCGACAGTGAGCGAAGAGTTTT
>Ga0255047_10003117_pt1 | contig 10575 bp, 5 predicted proteins | sample JV7_2_1_MG_FD_183640 | JGI IMG/M metagenome (GOLD analysis project Ga0255047, IMG submission 183640) | Seawater microbial communities from Jervis Inlet, British Columbia, Canada - JV7_2_1 | ecosystem: Environmental > Aquatic > Marine > Inlet | place: Canada: British Columbia | collected 2016-10-06 | reverse complement strand
GCCCAAGAGCGCTTGGCAGAGGACCGTGAGCGTATCGCAAGAGGCGAGAAACCTAAGTACTACCTTCCCCCGGAAGCTGTTGATCCCCTTCATGCGTGGCGACCTGAAGATTATGAGTATCAGAATTATTACGCTACTGCTGCCGATGGCGGCCTAGCAACGTATCCGCGCCGCGAGAATCTTGTCGAAGGCCCCGGAACCGAGCGCTCCGATGACATCCCAGCGATGCTTTCGGACGGCGAATTCGTCATCAATTCGAGAGCCGTGCGGGGGGCTGATCCTACGGGAGGAGGTAACCGGTATGCGGGGGCCAAGAACCTCTACAACATGATGCGTAACTTCGAGATGAGAGCGTAGCCATGGCCGAGAAAACAGTATCCGAACAAATAGTACGCGAAGCCCCTGAGATAGAGGCCCTCAAACTTGGGCTTTTAGGGAGTGCCAAGGAACTTGCTGATACATCAATAAAATATGCGGACCTACCAGGAGCCACGAGAACCGTCGCGCCACAAGATCTCCTGACGACAGGAGCCTATGATGCAGTCACCCCGGAGACCGGTGGCATAGGAGGCTATGAAGATTATCTGACTACGGGAGGAGCCGGGCTTGGAACCGCCGCAACAACGTTAGGGGATGCCCTGACTACCTTGGGCGGTGCTTACGGTCCAACCGGTCCCTTAACGGCTGCCCAAACAGCAGCGGCTGGAAGTGCCGGTCTCTTTGCTCCCAGCGATTTATCCGCCTACATGAATCCCTACCAACAAGCCGTCATTGACGAGACCATGGCGGAGATGAACCGGCAGGGCGCTCTAGAGCAGAGCAAACTGGCCGCACGGGCCGTTGGGACCGCTGGCAGTGCGTTTGGCGGCAGCCGATTTGGGATGCAGGGAGCAGAGCTAACCCGCAATCTCCAGGACGCACGGGCCAAGGCTCTTGCTGATTTGAATGCACAGAACTACACCCAGGCCTTGCAGACCGCTGGGACCGCTTTTGAAAACCAGCAGGGCAGGCAACAGACACAATCGGAACTCTACAGAGGAATAGCCTCCCTCTATGGTCAGTTGGGCAGTCAGGAAGCCCAAATAGGGCAGCAACAGGCTGGTGTTGCCGGTCAAGAGCTTGGCGCGGCGGAACTGGCGCAAGGCCTGGGGCTCAAGGATATTGCAGCGCAACAACAGATGGGGGCTGCCCAGGAGGCTTACGAACAGAAAGTCCTGGATGCCAAGTATCAGAACGCAATGCAGCAGCTTTATGAGCCCTATACGCGAACGGCTTATTTGTCGGACATTTATAAGGGAGCGCCCTCCTCAAGCATGATTCTCGCGTCGCAGGTGGCTCCTTCTGCCCCGCAACCCAGTACGCTTCAGACCCTTGGCTCACTTGGCACGGGTCTTCTGGGAACGGCGGCGGCAGCCAAATCAGTGGGTAGTTTATTCGGTCCCTAGAAGCCTAAATTAGGATTGCGTATCTCATAAGGATAAGATCATGGCAGGTGTATACGATAGACGGATGTTTCGGATGGCGAACGGTGGTGCGATGCCACCGGGAATGCCACCGGGAATGCCACCGGGAATGCCGCCGGGAATGCCACCAGGAATGCCACCAGGAATGCCACCAGGAATGCCACCAGGAATGCCACCAGGAATGCCACCGGGCATGGAAGGAGGGGGACAGGAACTCCCCCCCGAACTCATGCAACTGGCGCAGGCGGAATTCGACGCGGCAGCCAGTGAATCCATGAACGAGGCCGTGGAAGGTGCCGTCGCGGAGGAAACGGCCCGCAGCATAGGAAACATGGAACCGGCGGGGGACTTCCGGGACATAATGAATGCCGTCTGGGACGATACCGCAGACATTGAAGCCTACCGGAGCAAGCTCGCGGATATCGTAGGGCGGGAAGACGCAGACCGCACTCCGGATTCGGTTCTCGCCCTGGTGCAGCCAACACTGCAACTCGCAGAGATTGACCAGGGAGTCGGAGCCCTGATGCAGGAAGAATTGGCCGAAGTAGGGGAGCTTGGCGGCGGCATAGCAGACCTAGCTCCCAACGTGGATCCGGTAGCGCAGGGCATGGCCGCTGAGACGGGAGCCCTTGTCGGTGCCGTCAGCGGCATGGCTCCAACAGACAGGCCGTCCGCAACAGATGACATGCGTATGATGGCCGAGATGGCTGAACCAATGCCCATGGGCCAAGAGATCGTTTAGGGGTTTCCAATGGCTGTACCGTCGTCAGCAAAAACTTATCAGGAGATCTACAAAGGTCTTGGGAGTCTTCCGTTTCAAACGGACATGGACGCTGTTCGTGCGCGTCAGGCACAACTGGCAGGTTTTCTTGGTACTAGCGATTATGCCAGCCGGATGGAGGAAGCCAACAACTTAGCCAAGTTCCAGATGGCTCTTGCCATGGCGCAGCGCGGCTTTGCAGGTCTGGGTGCCACGCCGAAGCGTGGGCAATCGGGGGCTTCGGCTCTGTTAAGCAATGTCTTTGCCCCTCTTGCCGGAGATATTAGTACGGTTGCTGTTCCTCTCATGCAACAACGCGCCGCCGCCAAGACGGCGCAGGAGCAGGAGGAGCGCCAGTTAAAACTTGCAGCCTTATCGCAAGTTCAGGCGGAGGAGGCGGAAAGACGCAAGTTGGCTCAGTCACTTATGCCAAAGCCAGTGACCCCCAAATTTGGGCTGGATCCTTATGTGGTAGTAAGTCGAGACAAAGATGGCGGTCTTTCTCTGGTTAAAGAACCGGGAGGAACCGCTGCTATTCAAGTACGACAAGGAAATGTGGGGGGTAGACTAACAATAACTGACATTAAGACGAAGCTCCCTCATGTATTAGAACCTAACCAGGAGATTATAAAACTTTCAGTTTTCACCAAAAAGGAGGGCGCTGGAAAAGCGGCTAATGTAGGCTACATGCAGAATAAAACCACAGAAAAATATGAGCATGTAACCCGCAGGGGACCTGGAGAACCCGCTTACTTCTCAAAAACTGGGTTGGATGTTCTGAATCCAGAAGAATGGACATGGGTTGGGAGTACCATTCCAACAGCAGCAACCGGCGATAAGATAACCGGTAACTTTGTTCTGGTTGACCAACAAGAAAAGGGGGTGTTCCAACCGAAGGGGGGCCTGACGCAACTTAGACAAAAAGGAGCGCATTTTTTCCTGGTTGGTGGTGACGGGAAGACACCATTTAAAATACCAAAGGGCCACGCGGCGAAGCCCCTCGCCAAATATTTTGAGAAGACTACTGGACAAACCGCAGCGGAAGCCACCCGCGAAGACCGAATTAACGCTGTTCATGCTCAAATAGGAGATTATCAAGCAAGTTCCGGCGCGGGTCCTGGTTTCCCCATAAGTAAACAGGCTCAGTTAATTTGGGATCCAACCGCCTTCGCCAAGGGAGAATTCCCCTATAAAATTGTTAAAGATTACGCGGATCGTGGTAAAGATCTAACAATTACTGACACGAAGTTACAAAAATTCCTCGATACTCGTGCCCGCGATATCATACAAACAGATTTACGTGGGGAGGGCGACGTAATACCAGAGACTGTGCCACAAGACCGCATAGCCGCCGTAATACGCAAGATATTAAATCCATCTTTGGATGTCATTCTGGGGGGCGCGTTTCCGGAGTACCATGTACCCTTCACGGATCCAGACAAATCACCAGAGAATGTTCGCCTGCGTAATGAAACTGCAATGAACATACTGAGAAAAGAACCTGGAGCGGACCCTGACGTTGTTTTAAAGCCGGTTTCATATCCGACAAATGCGGCAGCTATCAAGAGGCCCACCGGCTTATTGAAAATAGCCGCCGACGCTCTTCCAGGAGCGTTTGGGAGACCTTCCCTTGATATTCCAGAGGATAATCAACTTCGCGCCGATGCTGAAGACTCTTTACGCACACTAGAGTTTGACCCAAGGGGTAGGCCCAGAGATCACGCAAAGATGATAAAACAAGCTGTGGTCAAGTCACAGGATAGCCGGAAGAAGTGGCAGGAAAAGGCAAGTTCTATAAAAACGCAGCAGGAGGTTAATTTTAGACTGGATTTCCGCGACGCCTTCCTGAACTTTAAAAATGCCGTAAGAGAAGCCGGAAATGTTACGGGTTTCGTTTCCGGACGGGTTGTGGCGGGCATGATCACCATTGGGATGGAAAAGTTCGTGACTACACCAGCAGGGGCTCAAGCATGGCGGGAACTACAGGCCGCTTCCGAGAGATTTGAAAGGGGCTTCTCTCGCCGCATAGGGAACGAATTCGGCGATAGGAGGATTGCTGTTTATGATGTTGAAGACTACAAAAAGCTGGTTGCTAGTATAAGAAAGTCAGGGCCATATAATAAGACCATAATTGACAATGGTTTGAGGTTCATAACGACTGATTTGACAAACTGGATGGCGTTAGGCGGAAGGGTCGGTTATGACGAGCGTACTCTGCGTAGGGCGGCCAAAGCAGGCGTAGATTTCTCTAAACTTAGTTCTATGGAGAACTGGACGGGCCATGGTTATTACGGGCAGAACCGCTATAAATTGTCGCGACAAGAGATGCCACAGCTATCCGATACGGATAGAAAGAGCATTTATGCGGAAGGACTGTTGGAAGATTCCATGTATAGAGGGCAATATATTGTTCCTGAAATAGACTTTGTTTCGGGTACTGCTCCCTCATTTTCAAACGAAACGAAAAGTGCGCCACAGAATCCGAGAATGCTCGACACTTATATTGGAAACCTAGCTGTGGCGAAGTATGGCCCGGACCCAACCCCCCAACAAATTCAAGAAATGCGTCGTCATGTGATCAACGGGATAATAGACTTTAGCTCATGGCGTGACACTCTCAGGGGGCAGTAGAACATGGCTGATTTCCCCACACTAAGCACAGATGTTACGGGATCCTTTGTCGGGCAGACCCAACCGGGCCGCTTCAACTTTGTGTTTACAAACAATAAGACGGGCGCATCTGAAGAAGCCGCGCTCCCCTATGATCAAGATAAAGTTAAGTTGCTTTTTGGCGCGGAAAGCCAAACCAGCGACGCGCAACTTTTTTTCAGGACAATGGCACCTCTGTTTGAAAAGCTTCAGACAAAGGACCAACGCGATCTTTATGACAGGGTTATTGCTCCCAACCTTAGAGCAATCCCCGCTAATATAGCCGGGCTAATCCCGGACTTGGCGGCTATGGCTACTTACATACCGGGTCCTGATGAACTTGCCGTTATGGGGTACGAAGCTATAACTGGAGAAGACACTGAGTTCCTGAAAAAAAGGCGGGCCGCTGGGAAAGAGTCCCGTAAAGAATTGGGAAAATATGGCGTCGAACCCCAAAGAAAGCGGTTCGAGAAATGGTCCAGACAGGCCGATGCTTATACCAAGGAAAACTGGGGATGGTCACCATTTGAACATATCGGCACCGATATGACGCCAGAGGCCAGGGACTGGTTCGAGAAAGTTATAAGCAGCGCCATGGAGTTTGGGTTAAGTGGTGCCGCAGAAGTAAAGGTAGCGATAGGGGCCGCGAAACTTATCCAGGGTGCCGGAAGAATATTCATGGACCTCGCTAAGAAAAGCGTTGATGATCTTGGGGAAGCAGCAACGCAGCCGGAAAATGTAAAAAGTTTAATAGATAGGGCGAATGAAGCATATAAGCTGACCACGCTACGGGGCGCGGGAAATATAACCGGTGAAATAGCTTTCGGTAGTGTAGCGGCACTTGGAACTGAAAGCGCATTAGCCGCTCTAGAAGACCAGGACCCCAAAGCGGCGGGTTGGCTCAAAGCGGTAGTCGGGGTGGGTGCCGCGTTTGTCACCCCAGTGGCGGCCCGGAGCGCGGTTACTGGATTATTATCTCTTCCGGGTGTTCAAAGGGTTGTTCGAGAAGGCGTCATAGACCCTCTATTTAGGCCGCTCACTTCCGCCGCCCGGTTTACGCAACGACAGGCAATGGGGACCGCCCCGGCTGACCGCAGAAGAATAGCCAGCATTGGAGAGATATTAGGCGATGCGGTAGAGCGCGGGCGAGACCTGGATCAAGCCTCCGGCCTAGCCTTCACGACACCAGAACTAGCCCGCAGCGAAGCCAACATGCTACGAGCAAAGTATCAGGACGCCAGAGAAAGACTAGATGCTCTCTCAAGTGGCGCGAAGGAAGCCAACCCAAAAGCGGTCGCCCGGATAGAAAAATTTCTCGCCAAGACCAAGCAGGATATTAAGAACCTTGGTGAGTACGCTAATTTCCAGGAGAGTGTATTAACTTCGGTAAGCTTGGACCCGTCACCAGGAGTGGTTAATAAGTTTTTTCAAGACGAAGCAACCCGACTTGTAGAGAGACGAGAGAAGTTTTTTAATTTCATAGAGAACCGGTTCAAGCGGGCTTTTGATGACCTCAATTTTGGGGGGAGAAAAGGGGGGACCTTACAAGACCACCGGATGGATTACGAAAGTGTAAAGAACACCGGAGCATCCCCCGTTTACGAAGAGACGCGCCGTCGTCTCGTCATGGAAGCGGACCCCGCCGGAATAGAAGGGGCGGAGCTACAGTTCCTATCGCCCCAGCAACAACAGAAAGTCACTCTGGAATACGACAATCTGGATAAGGAAATGCGCGGCGTTCTTGATGAGTCCCGCGCCGCCGCAGAGGGCCGCGTAAAACTTTGGAAGGACAAGATAGACCAGTATCTTGCCGAAAGGGGGCTTCGTTCAGTAGATGATCTTCCTGATACGGAGCGGGCTTACGTTGGGCAGATCATACGCGACACTTATGATGATGCTTTCCGCGAGTTCAGGGCTTTTGAGCGCGCCGCTTATGGCCGCGTCACGGGCCTGGATGACAAGGTTACTGACAACATCGTCTTTCCTAAAGGTTCCGTCGATACTGATGCCAAAGTTGATATAGAGGGCCTTGAAGTTTCAGAATGGGCCGCTCAGAAATTAGAGACCCTCTCAAGACGAGAGAAGTTCAATCTACGGGATGTCCCGCCCATTATTGCACAGCTTGCTGGAAGCCGTTCTGTCGCTGCGGCCATTAGAAGAATGCAAAAGAAGGGCGGCGAGGTAGCTTCGGGAGAAGCTAAACTTGAGACCATCGAGCGCCTCAGAGATGATGCCAATAGAAGGCGGGCGGAAGTTCAAAGTGATTTGGATGACTTGGCCTCCAGAGAAAGAGTCGGCGCAGAAGAGGAGATTCGTAACCTTGACAGTTATCTAGACAATGTTGCGGCTACAAGAGATCCGCACACTGATGACTCCTGGAATATAAGGAGTTTTGCAGAAGAGGAGGACGTGTGGAGGGATCTCAATTGGGGGACCATGACCGCCCAAGAAGCAAGGGACCATGCGCCCAAAGGGTTGGCAAATATTTTCAACGAAATCCGTAAGAAGAAACAGCGCATCCTAGAACTCACGGGGGAGGGTGGCCGCATCTCAAAAGAGGCACGTCCTCTTTATAATGAGATAAGTTCCTTAACAGAAAAATCCGAAAAGTATACTCGTCAAATTGAGGACATAACGGCCAAGTACTTTGGTGACCTGGACGAGGCGTCAATGGATCCTGTGGGGCGGCTCACTTCCCGCGACGCCGCCGGGGAGATCGTTGGCGACGGTGTTTCGGCGGATGATGTACGCGCCGCCGTTTCGGACGTTGCCGAAGCAATGAGGTTGGAGAAGGGCAGCAAGGGAAGAACACCACGATACCGGGCTCTATCTCAAGCGCGGGATACAATAGAACAACTGCTTTCCCCTCAAACCTTTCCGAGTTTGAACCCCGCAAAGTTGAGCTTTGCCAAGGAGGTCTCTGAAGTCAGGCACCGTGTAGAGGCCGCACAAGGTGACGTTCTTGCTAAAGACAGAGGGTTGCAGATTAAAGTAGAACAGGAAGTAATACCCGGTACGGTCCTCGCTGCCAAAGCGGGAAGACAAGGCGACGTAGAATTACGGAGCCTGGAAACGGCGGTTTCTGAAGTCCCGGATTTTGTTACCATTACAAGAAACCGGGATCCGGACAGCGGACTTGTGACAACGGAAGCCGCGATTGATGAAAGCGCTCTTAGGGGCGACGGTCTGTTTGAACAACCAGACTCTCCTTTCGAGAAAATTCCTATAGGACAAGAGGGCGCTTATGAGATACGCCGGAAGTCGGATGTTGTTGCTTCGGAGCGCTCTCTTGATATTGCAGAGAATATACTGCTAGAGAGACTCGCTCTGACATTCCCAACAGAAATCGATCCTAGAGCTTTGGAGGGCTTCCGACAGAAACACAAAGCCGTCCTGGACTTCTTGGAAAATAATGATCGTTCAGTGGTGCCCAAGTTAATGAACGACGCCGATGGGCTGGCCGAGCAGGTCAGTGTCATAAATAATCTTCTTAGCGACAAAACTCGCCGGAAGCTTGATCAATTAGTCAACAGCGGACAGATTGATCTACAGGGCGTTGGTGTAGATGATTATATGACGTGGATAGGGGAGAGGAGAAAAAGGGTCGCCGACAACGTAGCCCTCAACGACGCCTTGAAAGCAGAACCTGGGCAATTCGTAGATACCTTAGTAACACGGGTTCTTTCCTCAGATACTCCTAAGAAGGATGTCCAGGAAGCATTGTCCGTTCTCCGTGGGAACAAAGCCGCCGAAGACGGATTTAAGGCTTCTTTCATAGCTAACTTTTTCGGGCGCTCCACTACACCGTCTCCCCGCCTACAGTCGCAAGTTGGAGATATAGCTGCCTCGGTATTTGATCCAGGAAAATTCAAAGAGCTTCTAGGAGACTTGAAGTTTCGCAGGATGATAACCGAGATATTCCCGGATAATCCGGAGCTTCTAAAGGGTTTAGAAGAACTGGGAACAGTGGCCTTTGAAACTGGAGCTTATACCACAGGACCAGGGAAGGGCGGCTTTGCCCAGGTTAAAGTCGAAGATGCTCTTAATATGGAAGCCTGGGGGAATCTGGGCCGTATCTTAGGGCTTGGCGTCGCCTCTAGGGTCCCCTTCATAAACAGCCTCGTAGCGGCGGGGGCCGGTGCGCGTTATTTAAGAGGAGTAGGCAAAAATGTAACTGGGAACGCCATAAAGGATATAGTAATTGAAGCAGCCCTCAACCCGGCACAGGCAGCCAAACTGGCTCAAAAAACCGCTGATCAAATAGATACCTTCGGGGGGGCTATTGCGAAGGGCTTAATAGACGTTGTTAACGTACCAGGAGCCGTGGTTCGCGGTGTTGTAAAACGCCCTGGTGCCTCCATGGAAATTTTGACGGACCCCGATGTCGAAGCTATCGATGAGGACCTCGACGAGGAAGCCGCGTTGGTTCCCCAGGCCCCGCCCGCACGTCAGGTAGCCGCTCTTGCCCCCCCACCGCCCGCGCCCGCACGGCCCGTGGCAGCGGGATCCGTAATGAGCCAGACTTCGCCCGTTGGGGGACGGCTCCCGGCCCAGCAGGGCGCGGCCTCCCCAGATATTATGAATCGTGGAAGACGGCTATTCGGGGCCGTGGACCCGGTTTTTTCATTGAATAGAGGAGGGCTCCTCTCGGCCAAGCCCCGCAAGGGGAGGCAGCTAGTAGGATGAACCTGTCCGAACATTTCACGCTGCATGAACTCTCCAAGTCCCAGACTGCGGAGCGCTTGCAGATTCGCAACGAACCTAATGACGAAGACACCCGGTGCCTGATACTGGTCTGCGAGAATGTCCTGGAGCCGGTGCGGGTGCATTATGGTATTCCGTTCGCACCATCCAGCGGCTTCCGGTGCCAGGATCTGAACCAAGCCATAGGCTCTTCCGATACCTCCCAGCATACCATGGGACAGGCTGCGGACTTTGAGATACCCGGCATCCCAAACAAGGATGTTGCCTTATGGATCATGGACAATTGTGAGTTCGACCAGTTGATTTTGGAATTTTACAAGGACGACGACCCAAGCAGCGGCTGGGTGCATTGCAGTTATGTTGATGAGACGCATAACCGCAAGACCAGCCGCGTATTCGACGGGCGCTCGTGGTCCTCTCTTGAAGAGGAGAAATAGCATGATGCCACGCCACCCAGAACAGCAGGGGATGTTGGGAAGAAGGCCACCGCTCCGAATTCCCGGACGCCAGCCGCCGGGCTGGACCCCATTCATCCAGCCGCCTCATACTCCTCCGCCGGGTTGGCCCGGACAACAGCCGCAGGGTTGGCCCGGACAACAGCCGGGCTTCAATCTTCAAGAGGCTACCGGAGCCCTGGATACGGCCCAAGGTCTGCTTGGGGACGCTTCCAGTGAAATCACCGCCGCTGATATGGAGCCACTGTCCAATGCACGGGGCATGGTATCCCAGGCTCAAAATGCATTGGTACAGGGCTTTGGGCCTCCCCGGCAACAGAACCCATGGGGAGGGCGGGGAGGAACAATGCCAGGAATACTCGGTATGCTGGGAGGTATCGGGCCACAGGCAATAGCTGGAGCACCGCAAGGGGGAGGACCTCAGACTCTTGGCTCACTCGGTGCGGGCCTTCTGGGAGGGCCTTCTTCTAGTGGAGGAATGCTGCCAGCCTTCATGGCTAACGGCGGTCCCGCCGAAACGACGGGCATAGGGCCGCTTTATATG
>Ga0255047_10003116_pt1 | contig 10576 bp, 10 predicted proteins | sample JV7_2_1_MG_FD_183640 | JGI IMG/M metagenome (GOLD analysis project Ga0255047, IMG submission 183640) | Seawater microbial communities from Jervis Inlet, British Columbia, Canada - JV7_2_1 | ecosystem: Environmental > Aquatic > Marine > Inlet | place: Canada: British Columbia | collected 2016-10-06 | reverse complement strand
AAGGCGTGGGGTAGGTGCTCCGTATGTAGCCCCTAACGGGGACTGGAGGATGGGTATGCCCCCGGTTTACCCTGGGGGTACATGGCTTGAGGAGCGGGAAAGGTAGGCTTACTGATCTGTACGACCAACCGACCCCCGTGCAAACTGCGCCGCCATAATGGTAAGCAGTCGGGCCTTCTCATTGGGGGTCCGGGGGTTTTTCATCACCATCTTGAGCAATGCCCGACCGGCAGTTTCCTGCATAGCTTCAGCGAGCGGTTCAGCGGTAGCCATAATCAGCCTGTTCCCCGCGCCGATCGTTGCCCCGGTCGCTATTCGGGATATTCTGTCCGCTATATCCAAGATGTCTTTTTGCTCCGCAGCACTGAAGCTGCCACCTATCAGCTTATCGTTTTCAAACAGATTCCTTATCCCAACTCCGGGGTTGGATTTTCTCAGTTCCTTTGAGATTCCCAGCACGGATTGCTCCCGCCTAAACAGGCTGTTAGCCTTCTTTATCGTTGGCCCGGATGCGTCCATGGTATCGAACATACTAGCTGCCGCATCGTTTAGGGACTTTCCGGTTACGTCGTTGCCCCTCTTGAATGCCCCGCTTGCAGCGGTGCGTAGCCGCTGTATCTCATCTAACACGTCGTCGTATGTGCCGGTCCCGTCCTTGAACTTTTCTCCAAGGTCCTTCAATAGCTTCAACGCCGGACGGTTGGGGGTCGCCATCCCCGCTTCTTTCGCCAAGGCTGTAGCGACGGCTGCACCAAGGGGGCGAGTATCCATCGGGCCTTGCGCCCGAATGATCTTAAATATCGGATCAGATTGCTTTGCTGCGGCGAATCCCTTTTGAAACAGATCAACCCCAGCCTCCCTAGTTGCCTGCGGGACTAGAAAGCCAGCAGCCCCCCGTGTTGCCCCTCTTGCCACTCCGGGGGTCGCGAACGCCCCTCGTACTGCCGGGGGTATCAGCCCCGCAGCTACAAGGTCCGCCGTGCTCTTTGGCACCATCCCGGCCTTCTGCATCCCAATCTCGGCAGCAACCGGCAACAGCATTTCCCCAGCTACTTTCAGCCCTTTTTTGACTATCCCGCCAGAGGGAGACATTAGCAGGAAGGGGGCCTCGGCAAGGGACGGTATCCCCCCGGCAAGCATCTGCTCCCCGATGCTAGGCCCCTGCTGCTTATCTAAACGGGTAATGCGCTTCCAGGGCTGCTTAGAGTCCCCCGTGGTTTCCCACACGCCATCGTCCTGTCTCCCGTCGTGCATGTACCTCTTTCCCGTAGCAAGCCCCGCTGGGTCAGGAAGCCACTCCGGGGGACGGGAGGCAAACTCCTTCATTTCAGGTGTTCGAAATTTAGCCACTATGGCACCTCCCTGACGCCATCCTGCAGTTGTCGCTGTTCGAACGGGGTAACGGCTCCTCGGGGAAGGTCAAATGGGGCAGATGTCCCAACATCCAGAATGTTCTGTAGCTTCCCTTGGTTAACCTCAAGGACTCGATTAAACGCCCCCTCAAAGGGTATGCTCTCATCGTAGAGGGAGAAGACAAAAGCCTTGATCCGTTCCGCTTCCTGCTCGTTAATCGCAGCACCCGACCGCGCCCTCAAGATGTCGTCCACTACCTGTAGCGCCGCACGCCTAAAGGTAGTTTCGCCTTCCACCGGCTTATTGAAGAACGATCGAATTGAACCCATGAGCGCCCCTGGCAGGTAGTTCTCCGCCCCGCTTGCGGCTATAGCTTCATCTACCGCAGCACCTACTTGGGCCTTATCAAATGGCCCTTTACCCACAAACTTGGGCCTATACATGCTCCTGACCTGCCCCAGCGCCTTCTCTACCGCCTTTTCCGCCTTCCAGTCCTTCGCGTTCTGCTCGCTCAGGGCCTTACTCGTTCTATCTACCCGGTTTTTCTGAATCTGGTCTTCGTTGTCCTCGAAGCGCCTGCGATTTACCACCGAGGCTCGCTCAACACCCAATCTTTGCCCATTGGCAACTTGCTCTCTCAGCATACTCAGGGCGATAGACTTTTCCCTGTTGCTATACCGTTGCCCAATCGCCATCACGTGACTCTTGACCTGTTCATGCCGTGGGTCTCGTTGGGGGATTCCCCAGCTCGCCGCAGTATGTGCCGCCGTTTCTTCGTTTGCCGATGCCCCGGCGCGACTTATCGTCAGGCCACCCGGCCCCATCGAGAGACTGGGCCGCTTCCGCATGGGTTCGAATGGCGTTTGTGCTTGCGCCTGTTGCTGAGGTTGGGGCGCCGCCTGCTGTTGCCCCACGCCCAGAAGCTGCCCAACCCTATCCGCCTTCTGCCTGCGATCTGTCAAACCTTCCGACTCAGCTTGTGCTTGCGCGGCTTTGACCTTCTCTAGCGTAATGTCGGGACGCCCCGGAACAAGCACCTGAGATTGCGGCGGCGTTGCTAGGGGCGGAGTTACCGGGCCAGTGGGCTGAAGATTGCCTAGCGATGGACTTGGGGGCGGTTGTGTGGGTGTTTGGGGCTGAAGGAAACCTTCATTGATGGCTATTTCCCGCATCATTTCTTGGCGTTGTTCGCCCTGCTTGAGTTTTAGAACCTGCACCCTGAGTTTTTCCTGGGCGATTGTCTGGGTATTCTCCTTCAACTTGAGCTCGCTATCGGCTATGCGGGACTTGAGCTTCAGTTGCTCCGCCATCAACTTGAGCTGTTGGTGCTCGGCATTCGCTCGGCCAATGCCCGTTAAAGCCCCCTGTAGGTTGAAGTTTCCCATTTACTCCTCCCTAGAAGTCATAGAGACCTAGACTCAGCTTTTGGCCTGGGGTGCCCAAGTTCAGGTTTCCAATGGTATTCGCTGGAGATGGAGCTAGCCACTGGGCCAAATAATCCTGGATCCCCGAATTATTGATAAGCCCCTGAACACCGGCTGCTGCCCCGGCAGTATTGCGAAAGGCGTTTTGATCCGCCTGGAGGTTGAGCATTTCATTGGCAGGTATGCCAGCAGCAGACGTTGTGGCAAGATGCTCGGATGATTGTAATCTTCCTGTTGCAAAGTTTCTCAGAGCCTCGAAGTCATCCAGATTCAGTAACCCCCGTTGCTGGCCGAATTGTTGTCCAGCATCGGCTAGCAGCTTTTCTCGCAACCCACCCGGTGGGACGTTCTCCATAATCTGGCGTATTACATTATCCTCCTGTTCGCCTAAAACGTCGAGGTGCGGCGCGTTAGGAGTATCAAACAGATCAACCAAACCCCTTCGTTGGTCTTCCCTGAATGCCTCGATTGAATCGAACTGTTCCTGGGTTATTCCTTGCCCCTTAACCAATTCATCCAGTTCATCTTCTCGTTTCTGAATCCTAAACTGAATCCTTTCTCCCCGCCTCCCTCTAGTCCTCTTTTCCCTCGCCTTCTGCTTGAGATTGAAGATCTGATCTTGCAACTCGGCGATCCGCTTTCCCTCTCTTGGATCAACAAAATCAGAGAGGGCTGGCCCGGTATCCAAGCCTAGTGGCCCAAGATCATACTCGCCTTGTAACCCGAGATTGCGACCGGCAGACTGAAAGAGTAGATTCTCAAACGGTGTTGATTGGCCCTCAATTGCTCGTCGGCCCTGTATTGCAATTTTCGCTAACTCCGAGGAATTTTCGGGGGCAGAGGAAAGCCCCCCGCTACTGCCACCGCTACTGGTGCCAGCACTTACCCCGGCTGATATTGCCGCTCCAGCAATTGCCGCGATTATTGATCCTATTGCCATTATCTTATCTCCTCCAGGGTTCTCCCCTTGAGCTTCACCCTCAGCCTTTTCATCTCGCTCAGTTTGACCCGATCAACTGGGATGTCAGGTAGCACGTACTCCCATATCTCATCCAGTCTGTCATCTATCTCCCCTAATTGCACATGCAAACCATCCGCCCTTGCCATTACCCCTGCACTATCCCTTATAACCTGCGCTAATGGACCTCTCAAGTCTCTTGGCACGTTAAAGTTCCGTATCGTACCGTCTATGCTCTCATTCGGATCGCTGTGAATTAACACTCGACGCCCATCCTTCGGCAGCAGTTCTACGCGGGTCTCCACCGTACCCCTGTATCTTTCAGGTCTATCGGGGATATGGCCAAATCGTGCTAGTGCTTCATGAAAGCAAAAACTATGCATTGTACAGAAAGTAGTTGCCAACCAAGCCGTCCTTGATCGGGGTAGTCCTGCAATATAAAACTCCCTAAGTGAGAGTTCCGAAGCTGTGGATAATGTTTCCACTTGAATCCGTTACCTTAAACCCCTGAGCCGTTATTGTGATCGTCCCCGTGTGGGTCTTGGCCCCGGAGATCGTTTGGGCTCCCGCTATGGTCACAAACGTTCCGAGATCCGCGCTACCCTGGTTGAGCGCGTCGAGAGTCGATGACGGGTTACTGACCTGCACTCGGTCCCATACCAAGGCTCTACCATTCAGACCGGCCAATTCATCGATACGCTGGGTTATCTGGCGCAAGGCATCGTTGATGCTGAACTCGCTATTGTCAACAACCTGGATAACCCCTTTGGATAGCTGGTCAACCATCTACTTGCTCTTAAAAATCCGATCACGCAGCCGCTGTGCCTTATGTTTAAGCCGCCCTAACTCCCCCGTCAGTGCGCTCCGCTTCTTCTTTTTTGTACTTGCCATAGACAATCCTCTACGCTGCGGACAAGGGAAGGTATATGGCTGACACACCATACGCCTTAATTCGCTGACTCCCTGTGTAGGTCAACTTGATTCTCCAGCTAAACCCCACCGTATCCTCCGGCAGGGGCAGTAGCTTCTTGGTCCTGGTCCCCGAGAGCGTGACCGTTCTCTTTAAAACCCCATCGACATAGAACGCAGCCGCAACCGTGGTGGCTGTCAGGCAGTCGATGTCCACCTTGAAGAACTGGAAGAACTTGCGGGTGGTAGTCGATTCCCCCCAATAGTCCTTGGTCTCCACGTCCATGGCAATATCTGTCCCGGCGTCGTCTGTGCCGTCCTCAAGCACGTACACGAACCCATCGGTGAATCCGCTGGTTAACGCATCGATGTCCTCTTCCACGTACAGGGACCGCGCGGGGGTGTCGTAGTGATACCACTTCTGGGTCTCGAAGCTGAATACGGCTGTTCGATTGGGCTGGGTGTTCCCCGTCTCCGGGTAGCTGAAATAGTACCGATTCTTATACATCGCCGCCGAGGCCGTCTGGATAGCACTCCAGTTGATCGGCAGCATCTCGTTCACGGTCTCGCCGAAGAACAGGGGCTGTATCGCCTCCGAGATCATCTCATCGACCGACACCACGTTGGTAATGAATATCCCGTCTCGGGCCGGGAAGATGATACCACGCTCCGTTCCGATCGTAGCCAGGGGGGCCGGGGTTCCCCGCTTGGATAGAGCCTCGGTGTAGACAAACCCGGAGGTGGTATTACCCACCACCCGGTATTTGGTCTTGCGTCCGAATACCCCCAGCAAACCGGCGATGGGCACCGCGCACTGTAGCGGGTCGTCTGCCGTACCGATATCGAGAAAGTTAGTAGACGGTACCGACTCCGGGTCCCAGCGCTTTGTCCAGTACAGCCGCTCCGGCACTGAATCATCCCGCGTGAGAAAGATGTGTCCCTGGTGCTCTACGGCCCATTCCGCGTTCGGCGGCAGATCGTTATCGTCATCGACCGCCGATCCCAGGGCCTCATCCGCCGTGTCAGATCCAAATGCCCAGTACGATGTCTGCGTTGTAACGTAAAGGGCTTCCTCCCAAAGGTAGGTAGCCACATAGCCGTTGGTGTCTTCTCCGTCTCCTGCGCCATCTACCTCCCAAGTCTGAGTTCTCCGGTAGGCTACCGATTCATACGTCACCGGGCTTCCAACCTGTCGCAACAATGCGTCCTGGGCTGACGTAGCCTCCCAGGGCTGAAAGACTGTGTACGTTGGGGCGGTGGGTATCTCCATGCGTCGTTCGAGCAACCAGCTAGCCCCACCCGCCGCGGTGCGGTATACGGCTATCCCGTTCACTTGGGCGTCAGAGGACGACACCATCTCCCCGATGGCGCATCCCTGCGTTGCCGCCGTAACATCAGCCGTTGCCGCAGTGGGGTTGCTCTCGTGAACCACGATACTGGTTGTCGTGTATCTGACATAGGTATATTTGAACGAGTACGCTCCGACCAGTGCCCCGGTTCCAAGCCCGGCCACTCCTATCGTTGTTGGAGCCGCTATTCCCCATCCTGAGACGGTAGTGCCATCGTCCCGCTTCATTACGGAATCGTCGGCGATAAAGACACTCACCACCGTATCGCCTACGGGCCGCATCGCTACCATGGTGGTGAACAGATTGGTCGATAACGTTCCGTCCAGTATGACGGTGCTATCACGATACACACTCTGTCCGGCTACTCGATACCTGACCGCGTTCACTTTGGCGATCCTGCGCACCACAAGGTCCGCTAGCGCCGTGGTGTACTGCTTTGTGCGCCCCAGGCGCAGGACTGCGGTTCCTAGCACCGTATGCAGGTCGGCATTGATCGCCTTGGCAAGCTGGTCATCTTGGAGATCGAGCCGGTCCTGACGTAGGTTCACGCCCAGGAATCGCCTTGTCTCTCCTTGCTGTAGCCCTACCTGTGGCAACTAAGTAATCCCCCGTCTTTCGCTCATGCGGTCAACTCGGTCGTTCAGTGTGTCTAGCTTGGCTATCGCCACCCTCAGGTCGGACTTCCACTCATTCAGCCCTTCCCTCCAGTCGCCGCTACGCTCGTCTATGGCATCGAAGCGTTTCTGGACATGCTTCAGTTGATCCAGAATGACAATATTGGTCTGTGCTTGGGCCTCATCAAACGAGCCCATGGCCGTAATGGAGTTGTGGTGCAGATATAGAAATCTCATCATACCCGCCAAGGTGAAGCCCACTACGGTGAAAATCGCGTTTACCACCAAGTCATTGCTGATACGGAAGCCGTCCTCTATCACGCCGGTTGCTGCATTTGCCACCGCCACCATTATCAGAAGAAGGGTTATCACATAGCCCACTAGGGCCATACGCTCACTCAAGATCCTCATCGGTGCTCGTCCCCCGGTGCATATAGGCCGACACCCTCGGCCACCAAACAATACGTGCCGCCACACCCATCCTCCACTGTAGCGTTTAGTGCGGCACTCATCTCTCATGTCCCTAACCTGCGTCATATCCCTAGTTGTCGCTCCTGCTTGTCTCCGCCCAGTATGCCAGGGTGCTCCTGATATACTGCAACTGAAGGGTATCCCCCACCCCACCGTTCCAGGCCGCAGACAGATTCGCGATGCTCCCGTCGTCGGCAATGTCCGCAGTGGTGCCGGATGTACTAAGCACCGTTGCAGTAAAATCCACCCCGTTCGTGCCGGGCTCAGCTAGCGTTATGACACATGGCGATGCGGTGACAGCTAGATGCACTTTCCTGTATACGGGCGTTAGCGTCAGCGTCGCTCCGCATGTCTCTACTTGAACCCCGTTAGCCAACTCCAGCGAGTCGGTAGCATGATCCCATCCAGTAGAGTCGAGGGTTATAATAGGGTTGCTGCCATCGGTAGCCCATACATTCTTGATTATGTTGCCACCGCTGCTAGTTCCAGCCGCCGCACGAACATCTGCAGTTGTCGCCCCGTCCACCCACAGCCCGTCTATTACAAAGTTTTCATGCAGATGCTGAATGAATACTCCGTAGTCGGTGATTGACTTGAGGATGTTGTCCTTAACCAACACCCGATCATTTTGTCCCTGAAAGTAAAATGCAGCATCGGCTTGGGTTATGACGTTTCCCTGAATAATAGAATCAACCATGTCATTTACAGGAATGCCGTACGTTGCCGGCGTCGCGGTCAGGCCGTCGCAGACGTTTCCCTGAATAAGTATTTTACTGAAAGAGTTAGAGTTCTGGCCCTGAAAATCCAAGCAGGCAACGCTGAATCCCTGCGCGGTGTTACCGATAAACACGCCGCCCGTTATGATCGCGTTGGAGTAGCTGAAATCAGCGAGAGAGCGCAGCCCGGAACCCCTCTCCACGTTGAAGCTAAATATCAACTGATCCACCGTGGTTGCCGAGGCCGCCGAGAAAGCGAGCAGCGAAGCGGTAGAGTTGGACGCGTTCTCTGATCTGTTATTCGTTACGCTGAAGTCCGACACGGCCCCCTTGGCGCGGATATAGGCCATGTCCGTATCGTGGGTCACGTTTTCCGTGAACAGGTTGTTGTCTATAGTGATATGTCCACCCTGTATAAACTCAATCCCCGTGTAGCTCGGGTCGCTGATTTTGCCGTTGGTGAACCATACCTGAGCGCACTGGTCGCACTCCACTAAATTTAATGGCCCAGTATTGCTGCCGCCCCCCGTTAAGGTGACCCGATCAAACCAGACTAGGTTAGTCTCCCCTGTCCCTGCGATTCTGAGCCCATAAGCTGCGTCGTCCTCGGTAAACTGAAGCCCTCCGTTGCCGTGGCTATACATACAAAAAAGATTGCTGCTGTTGTCCGTGTCGTATTTGATACTAGCGTTCAGGATTACGACATCCTCGCCTAGATAGATGCACTTGAAGTCCCGAAGCCCCGAAGTAGTCCAGTTCTTCATCCGATCCAAGGCAAGCTGCATTCCCGTAACGCTCGCTGTTGTCGCTGCGCGTGGGGCTACGTTGTATGGGGGGCAGAGCACATTGATAATCCCGCTCTGCTCTGAGGAACATCTCCAGTTCGTCCCATCGTAATACGTCCACTCGTTTAACGTGGTGTCGTAGCAGCTATCGCCGCTGGCCGGGGTTGGATTAGCCGTCCATCCGTCACAGTCGGACAGCACCCGCTGGTTGGCCGCATCACCCGTAGCAACCAGCGCAAGCAGCGCAAGCAGGCAAAGAGCAATCGTGAGCAAGTATCTCATTTGACTTCGTACCTCATGGTTCCCCCCGCTGCCGGGGCTTGGCTACCGAACGCGATGGTAAAGCCCGTCGCGGATCGCGATGTGATAATGTAGGTGCTGAACCAACTGAACTCCGGGGACACCTGATAGTCCCCCGTCCCAATATCCCCGAACGTCTCGGTATGGTTCTCGGCATTTGCCGCAATAGCCACCGTCTGTGCCGTAGCCACCAAGGGTAATCTGATCTTGGTTAGAGTAACCACCCGGCCATCGGCCAATGTGACCTTGGAAGTTCCGTTACCCGTTTCCAGGTCTTCGAGAAATATCTTTGAATACCTGATTGTTTCCATTAGATATGCACCCTCGGGAAATTACTCGGGAGCCGAACTCGTGGTGGTCTACGGCCCCTGGCCCTTGTGGTTCGATCTCGCTGCCATTCTCTCGCCTTGTGCGCCGCATCCTGGAGCACCTTGAATGTCCGTACCCCACGCGAAAATCGCCTCATATAATGATCGGCCAAGTCCCCACGGTGCCCCTCCCCCACCCTGGCGAAGGCTCGCGACAGCGTGAAGTCCCTCAGATACTTGAACAACTGAGGGGGCAGAAAGTCCGGGGTATCCTCTTCCTCCAACTCTATCGCAGGCACCACCACTTCCTGTACCAGAAGAGAATTAACGCTGGACTTGAACTCCCTGATCCCGCCCAACGGCTCCATCAGGTTGTATTGGCTCACCAGATACTGCCGGTCCGGGCTAGCTATCCCCCGGATATTCCCGATTGCATAGGTATAGAACGTGGCGTCTGAATCGAAGTCCGCTTCCCATCCATAGCTGTTGATTGAGGAACCCTCCGTAAGGTCCGTCTCGCCCTCCAGGTGCTCCTTTTCCCATGGTTGGGTGGTGAAGTACTTGGTGGCGCTGGAAGTGGTCTCCTGGGTGATTCTGTGGCCAAGGCGGACCAATTGGACCGTAATCAGGTTGGCCACATCCCCATCGGACATGTAGGCGTAGCCGGAGTTCATAACGCCATCCTCCGTGGCGTACGTTCTTGCCCCGGTGAACTGACGTGGAATGCCGTGATCCGAGTCGATCAGGGCATATTCTTGGTTGTATGCCGTCTGGATCTGGTAAAGTTCGATACTTCGCGCGCGACCCGCACCCATGAGATAGAAGTCTATCCGCCCTCCGTCCTGGGACCATTCGTTCCCCGGACGGTCCAATTCCTTCATGGACGTAGCCCACAACCGCCTGTCGTCGTAGGCTACCCTCTTGATTCGGTCGTGGTTTCTCGGGAGAGCCACCGTATAATGCTGCTGGACAGCCCCGGAGTAGGTCCTTTCCCATTGCTGAGAAATGCAGGCTACGGAGTTGGTAGTGGACAAGCCCTCAAAGAACTCGATTTCCCAACGATAAGAAGCCCAGAACTCCTTATCGTAGGATTGGGCTAGAAAGGGCCAAAATGTGCCGAGTTGGGTTCGGTTGTCTTCCCAGGGATAGGAAATACTGTGGGTATAGCGCGGGGGGATCTCGGTAATCCAGAACCGGCTGACGGCTGACGATCGGTCGCAAAGCTCCACCATGGCATCTCGATACCAGCGGAGTAATTCCGCCCGTGTCCAGATGGCATTGGATGGGTCATTTAGCTTGCGCTCGACCCTATCGAGTTCTGATAATATCGTTGGCATCGCCGCGTCTATACGAGTCCTTTGACTGGAGCCTATCTACGCCGTCTTGTGC
>Ga0255047_10003115_pt1 | contig 10578 bp, 13 predicted proteins | sample JV7_2_1_MG_FD_183640 | JGI IMG/M metagenome (GOLD analysis project Ga0255047, IMG submission 183640) | Seawater microbial communities from Jervis Inlet, British Columbia, Canada - JV7_2_1 | ecosystem: Environmental > Aquatic > Marine > Inlet | place: Canada: British Columbia | collected 2016-10-06 | reverse complement strand
TTTTAACGATCAGCTCATGAGAACGGAAAAGAACCAGTTCGGGCTCAATGAGTACCCTTTTACCCCAGTCGTAGGAATCTTCGAGCCGGAATCTGAGTTCTGGGGCCTTAAGATGCAGTCCCTAGTCCGTCCCATGATCGATCCGCAGAAGGAATCGAACCGAAGACGCTCCCAGATGATCGATGTTTTGGACTCTAACGTGAATTCTGGCTGGTTGGCCAAGAAACGCTCAGTAATCAATCCTAAGTCCCTTTTCCAAACATCGCAGGGTAAGGTCATATGGAAGACAGACGAAGCGGAGCCCGGGGACATCGAAAAGATCCAACCGGCTCAGATTCCCCCTTCAATGTTCGAGCTTCAAAAGGTATTCGATCAGGACATAATGACCTGTCTAGGGATCAACGACGCTTCTTTCGGTCAGACTCAGAATCAGCAGGAATCAGGAATTATGATGATGCTGCGTCAGAGTTCTTCCATTGTGAATCTGCAAGACATCTTCAATAACATGCGTTTCTGTCAGAAGCAGATATCCAAGAAAGCCGTCAAGTTAATCCAAACATGGACACCTGAGAAGATACAGAGAATCATCAATCAGCAACCAGCCCCCGACATCTTCAATAAGGACCTAATCAGATACGACATCTCGATTCAGGAAGGAATCCTCACAGACTCACAGAGACAGATCTATTTCAGACAGCTAACAGACCTATATCAAATGACTGGTGGACCTCAAGGACCAATCACTCCTCTTATGCTTGCTCAAGCAGCCCCGATCCAAGGCAAGACAGAGATGGACCAGCAATTAGCCCAGAACATGAAGCAGCAGCAGCAACAGGCACAACAAGCTCAGCAGGTCCAACAACAGATTATGTCCTCTCAAATGGAATACAACAAAGCTTCCTCTATCGAAAAGATTGCAGGCGCAAAAGAGCGATTCACAAGAAGTGTAGCGAACGTAAGTTTAGAAACGGAAAGAGCAGCACGAGCAATAGATGATCGAGCATCGGCAGCCCTTGACAGGGTTAAAGCTATCAAGGAACTGGCAACTATGGATGATGAAAAGATAATCAAATATATAAGCCTGATTCAAAGCATGGAGAAGCAAAGCGAAGCCAAAGAGAGCAAACTTAAAACTCAAGATGTGGCAGTAGCAGCACAAGGCCAGCAAATAGGAGATCAGATTTCCGGAATGTCAAGTGTTTCGGGGGGAAGTGAACCAGTATGAATACGCCGATGACAACTAGCACACAAAATTCTGAGATTCTCAATATCATTAATTTGATGGGAAGGATCTATATGATGAACATAAAGCTTTCTTTCTTTTTCTTTACACACGAAACATTCATGGGAATAATGAGCAAATGCCCTAGCCCGATATACTCTAGAGCCTTTTCTAAAATTTTGATTGGAAAGATCTGCGCCTTTAAAGCGATGAAATGCAAGTTGCTTACATGTAAACGAACAAAATTTAGACTTTCTACATTTTTTAGAAATCTTTTCCTTCCCACATTCAGAGCACTTGATTGTTTCCTTTCCTCCGGAACCCTTGCAGGAGTTGAGAAAGCATCTTCTGGAACAAAAAGTTCTTCTCTTGTTTTTACTCCGTGTTATATCAGAAGGGCGTTGAGTAAAAGATTGAGAACAAAAAGCACAATTCAAATGAACTACTCTAGATCGAGATTTATCGTAGCAAATGCGGGAACAAAATTTTGCTCCATATTTGGAAAAAAGGATTTGGCATATAGGACAAGTTTTCATATGTCAATATTACCATTAGCAGTGGCTAATGTATAGCAAGAACCTATTGGAGGTCTAAATGGCTAAATACGGGCAATCTTCTGCCGACAGAATGGACGAGTCACTGGGAATGCGAAGAGGGAAAGAATCCTCTAAAATGCAGTCTTACAAAGACCGACGGGATGAGTCCAGAGGAATGAAAGGTAAAGATTATGGGATGGGTAAAAAAGCTCCCCATAAAGCCGATTATCACAGGAAAGGATTTGATCTAAAAGACAATGCTCAAGCAGCTACTGTCAAGTCGATCAATACCAATTCCGAGCAGTATGATATCGGAAGAATGAAGAAACTAGATTGCGGAAGCCGGGGCTACCCAGCCGAAGCATGGAACTATAAATACTAGGTACTACTATGGTTCAGGAATTAGGTGAGACAGTTCAGCAGATGGCAAAAGACGATGATAAGGACGTTCAGGAAATCATCAATCGTCGACCTAAAGGCCACTATTGGATCGTGATTCACCATAAACCGACCAAGGAAAAGCTAGAGGGCGGAGAGATGGTCATAAGGAAAGTGATCAAAGACTACGATGTTCAGCCGAGGAATAATCTGGGGACCATGGTTCTTGAGATTAAGGACGCGGATGTTATCGACGTCAAGATCAATCTGCATGACGCTCCGATCGATTGGGGAGCAATAGAGCCCCAAGCTGGCTTTGATGAGAATCCCTATGTTCAGCATAGACCTGATATCGGGAAAGCTTATCTCTATAACGAATAGCGTCGCCGGCTTACGGGCGTAGGAGAATAATGAGCGAAGATACTCTAGATACGGGCGAAAATGTGGGAGACGCCGTCCCTGAAACTGTTGAAACCGAGCAGCCACCAGAGCAGCAGCAAGAGGAGCAAACGGTTCCTTTAGCAGCGTTGCAATCTGAAAGGGCGCAAAGACAGCAGCTTCAAGAAGAGCTTCAGGTAATCAAGGATAACGTTGCGTTGATGCAAGCAAATCAGAGACAAGCCACCCCTGAAAAGTCGAAAGACGGGTGGGATGATTTGGAAGACAGTGATGTTTTGACCGTTGGCGAGGCTAAGAAGCTTTACCAAAGAATCGACCAAAGTCATCAGTTGTCTATCGAAGAATTGCGGATGACGCAAAAGCATCCCGATTACCAAGAAGTGGTTATGCAATATTTACCCGAAGTATTAAAAACCAATCCCAATTTGCGAAAAACACTAGAGAAAACTCAAGACTATGAATTGGCATATCACCTTGCAAAGAACACCGATACCTATCGGAAAGACCATAAGTCGGCCAAGAAGTCCGAAGATGCAAAGCGCATAATGCAGAATTCCCAAAAAGCAGGGAATCTATCAAGTGTCGGAGCCTCTACGCCGGTTTCTCAGGTCAAGAAATACAAGGACATGTCCAATGACGAGTTTAAGGAGCTAGTCAATCGCAATATGGGTGTCATGTAAGGAATTTGAATGACTATTACAACAACCGCAGTGTTGCCACCAGCCGTTCGGGAGTATTACGATAGACTTCTTTTGATGACAGCGTATCCAACGCTTATTCACACGAAGTTTGCTCAAAAACGTATTCTTCCTGAAAAGAATGGTGACACGATCGTTTTCCGTAGATATACCCGGTTGGCAACTGTACCTATCCCTCTTGTGGATGGTGTTACGCCTCCCGGTGCACCGCTTTCAGTAACCGACTTGAAAGCCCGTGTAGATTTCTACGGTAACTTTGTAACAATTACGAACCAAGTTCAGTTGACCGTCGAGGATCGAGTCCTTAACGAATCGGCTAGACTATTGGCTCAAAACTTAGCTCAAACGATGGATGAGGTAACCAGAGACACTTTGGCCAGTACCAGTTCGGTACAACTTTGCTCCCAAGGTATCAATGGACTAACTCCAACTGAGCTAACAAAAGCAGACATCGACGTTGGTGTTAGGACGCTTTTGGGAAATGATGCTGAGATGATTTCCGAGATGGTAGATTCTACCACTGGGATCGGCACATCTCCAATCCGTCCGGCTTTCTGGGCATTCATGGATACAGACTTGCTCGATGACCTTGAACTTGTAGCGGGCTTTGTTCCTACAGCTTCGTACTCATCGCCAAGAACCGTGCTTGATGCCGAATGGGGAGCAACCGGCAACGTCCGATGGCTATATACTTCCGTGGGTTCTGTTTCGGCAGCTACCCCAGCGGTGTATAACAACTTTATCGTAGGTAAAGAATCATATGCAGTAGTTCACCTAAGATCAGAAACGGGAGAGTTCTACATTGAACCTCTTGGATCTGCCGGTTCTGCCGATCCTCTTCACCAAAGGGGCTCAGTAGGTTGGCAACATCCGTTCGTTTCAAGGATTCTGAATGATGCGTTTATGTTAAATCTAATGGCAACACACAGCATTTAGGGAGGCTAGCATGTCACAATTGAAAGTTCTTAGCTGGACCAACCCTGCTGCTGGTACTGCTGCAAGAAATGAAAGCATTGGTTTCGAAATTAGCGAAATCCTTGTTTCCAACGTCACCGCCGGAACTCAGTTCTACTGGAATTCAGCGATGGTCGACGGATCTTTTTTCAGAGTGTCTACGGGAGCCTATACAGCCATCAATGGCTTTACTCCCCTAGCACAAAACACCTCTATTGGGCCTACCATTAGCGGATTTACGAATGCCAACCCCGGTGTTATCACTGTTGATGAGACAGCGAAATATGGGTTTGCAGCCGGAGATACTATTAAAGTAGCTGAGTTAGCGGACAATTTGACCGGAACTAACAGCCTTAATGGTAACTTTACAGTTGCATCGGTCACAACGACTACTATCACCCTAGTAGAAGATACTTCCGCTCCGGGTTATAGCGTTTATGTGTCCGGAGGGTCTGTAACTCGTGTATCTGATGCTGCTGGCGATCCTGTACCAATTGAAAACTTTGCTATTCGAGGTTTGATCATTGGAACTGGTGTTGTCGGAGCTAACAACGACGTTGTTACAGCCGTAGTCCGTGGTGAAAACCCGGTAGTTTAGTAAAAACTTTGGGTGGGGGCTTAGAACTCCCACCCTCAAATAAGGAGGGCTTATGGGCCTTGCAAAACATGCAAAATTAACAGAAAAAGAAATGCAGAAACTTCCTATCGTGGGACGACAGCCCAAGAACGAGAAAGAAGAGAACTTTTTAAGAGAAATTGGCGAATATGAGTTCCAGAACCTTGAAGAGCCGGGCGTATCATGCAGATGGTCTTACGGAAATGCTAAAAGTACACAAGTTTTCACCTTCTTTCATGGAGGGAAATACAGAGTGCCACGTTTTATAGCCCGACACCTTGAAAGTTGCTCTACGCCTATCTGGAAATGGAAACCTGATGGCCTAGGTGGGCTTCATAAAGAACAATTAGGGACCAAACCCCGGTTTCAAATGAGACAAACATTCGAGGTCTAAAATGGCTATATGGGATCTGGCTGAAATCAGGCAAAAAGTGCGACAGGTTACAGGAAGGTTTACCGAAAACGAGCTTCCTACAACCGAACTTGATAATCGCATCAATCAGTATTACCAATATACTTTCCCTGCCGAAGTGAAGCTGGACACCAAGCTAGTTTATTACTCCTTTGTGACTTCCGAGAACCAATCCTATTACGCTGCGCCGGTAGAAACGTACACCAACTTCCTACCGCCAGCTACAGTTAATAATCTTTCCCTTCTCTGGTATCAAGATCCGGTGAAGTTCCAGAATGACAATCTTCAAACCGCCATCCAATACTCCTTTACAACGCCGTGGACCGGTAATGGAATCCTCGTTAACTTCACTACGACGGTATTAGGCTTTCCCATTATGCCGGGAACCCTAACTATTTCAGATGATGTCGAAACCTTCCGGGACACTAACCAGAACTGGACCACAGCGAATGTCGTAGTAGCCGGAGACATGGGTGGATCAGCAACCATCAATTACGATGCAGGTACAGTCAATGTAACGTTTGGAGCACCCCCAGCAAGCGGTCAACTTATTCACTTGAACTACGTAGTTTTCCAACAAGGAAGACCTCAAACCATCCTCTATTATGAAAACCAGTTCCAACTCTTACCCCCTCCCGATCAGGCATATATTATCACCATGCAAGCTTACTTGATCGTTGTCCCTCTCACCTCCTCCACGCAGACACCCGACCTGAATGAATGGGGCCCTTGCATCGCCTATGGAACATCTAGAGACTTGTTTGCAGACTATGGGGAAATGGACTCTTATGCAGAGACAACAGCTTTGTATAAAGAGCAAGTATCTTATATTTTAACTCGTACGGCACAGGACCTTTTGAATACCCGTGCTCAACCACACTTTTGAGGTAATTAATGGCTTGGAATCCGGCCCTCCCATCCAACACTGAGAAGATTAGGCAACTGGGAATTGTAATAAGACCGAATTGGGTAGCAATCGAGGATGCCGAGGCTGATTTCCGACCTCATGCAACCAACTTTATCGACCGAACAGCAGCAGCACTTCCTATTCCTCCTCCTCTTATAGCTCAAACGTTAATAGCTTATTGCGCTCAATCAGGGGCTTTGCAAAAGATGTTTACACATGATTCTTCCGGAAATATTTTGCAACTATTAGGGTGTACTTTTACGGATCACGGAGGAGGAGATTACACTCTGTTCACGAATATTAATTTAATTCTTAAATTTGGAAGGGGAATAGCGAGCCTAGGCGGAGATATGAATTCCTACCCAACTCCTTTTCCGGTTGCTACGAATGGAGTAGTTATAACTCCTACCACTAGCACCTCCTTCCCTATCGCTGTTGATACCTTCAATCCGGGGGATTTCACAGCCTACGTGAATGTACCTCCTTCAGTAGCAATAAATTACATCGCATGGGGAGCGTAATGTCCTCGCAAAACATTTATCCCTTTCAAACTGGACTTGATACCGAGACTGAACCTTGGTTGCTGCCTCCTGATGCTTTCACTAATGTGGAGAATTTCTATATTCATCACGGTTATCTAGGTAAGCGCAATGGAATGATTGTCTTTGGTAAATTAGTCAATGAACGAGTAATGGGAATCTTCCAATATATTGCAACGGATGGGACCAAGACCACCTATGCCTTTGATCGTCGTTTTGGTTATCTTTTCAATGCAGTTGGAGATGTTTTCGTTCAATTTGCTCTTGCTGAATTCACGGGAGATGTGTACGACTATTTCTGGGGCGTGAATTATCAGGCTAATACAGTAACTGGGGGCCTTACGGTCAATCCAAATAGGCTTTACGTCACTAATGGAAAAAAGATTAACAACCCGACAATCGCACCCCCCACAACTGACGGTATCCGTTATATCGATTCAAATGTAGCGACCACCGCTATTTCTTTAATTCCTGCTGATTCACTTCTAGGTGGAACTCTTGGGATGGCCGATGCAAGGCATCTTTGGGGAGCTAAACATATTTTCTCGATAGGTCAACGTTTATTGGTCCTAAATACATTTGAAGGAACTCTTGCATCCGGAGGTCTTCATTACCCTCAAAGGGCCAGATGGTGCGCTAAGGCAAATCCTGCCAACTGGAACGATGTAACAGCTGGTGGAGGGGGATATACCGATGCTGCTACAGGCGATCAAATAGTCTCAGCCCGACAGATCCAAAATCAGGTAATAGTGACTTTTACCAATTCCGTTTGGATGATCTCTCCCACATCCGATCCTAATAGGGCCTTTCGTTGGCAAAAGATCAACAACTTTAGGGCCTGTAACGGGAAGATGGCCTCTGTTTCCTATGACAGATACATCGTTACCCTTGGAGATAGGGGAATCGTGGGTACAGATGGCGTTGAAAGCCGTCGGGTTGATGATCGAATACAGACCTTAACCACAAATACAATCAACAAAGATGAGTTTGGGAAGGTCTTTTGCGAAAGGAATTATGACAACAAAAGATGGTGGACCTTATATCCTTCCGTAGATCAGACCGAAAATAACAAAGCTCTTATTTATGATGATGACTCGAATGCATATACAGAATATGAAATAGGTTTGAACGTCTTAGGTTTTGCCAACAAATCCCGCGACTATGGATTAGATGATTTCATTTTAGCCAATAATCTAGACTTTAATCTCAAACAAGTGGGTGATAACACGATACAGGATTATTTCTTTCAGCAGGAATCGAATGATTTCGTTGGAGGAGATATTTATGGAAATGTCTTTATTCTAGATTCTGGTGGTGATGATTTAGTTTGGAATACCACTACGATGATGCTGGATTCTACCCCGATTGAATGTTCCTTTTCCTCTGCTGCTTGGAATCCTTACAAAGATGAAAACAAAGAAGCCAAAATGCCTTACATCGACTTCTATGTAACGACGGATCTAGTCACCACAGCTCGAATAGATTTCTTTACAGACTCCGAAGATGATGCCTATCTTTCTCAGGACATGGATTTCCTTCCTCCCATGAACTTTATAGGGCCCATCATCTCAGTTGGTCTAACAAATCCGGCCCTCGTTAATGCAGCAAATCATGGACTGGTCACGGGAGATCAAACCTATATCTATCAAGTCTTAGGAATGGGCCTAGATCCTATCGCTCCCTTTACCGGCATCAACAGCGATGAGGGGAACGGCATTTATACCATTACTAGAGTTGATGATGACTTCTTCACCCTCGACGGGAAAGATGCCACTGTCTTTGCTGCTGCTGGGACTTCGGGAGGAATGTATAAGAAAGAGTTTTATAGAACCAAAGTTTGGAAAAGGGTCTATGCAGGAGGAACAGGTTTTCAACATAGGATCTTTTTCATTTCCAAAAGCTCGAATGCTCCTTTAAGGCTATCCGGGATGAAACCTTGGTTTAAACCTACAGGCAAAAGGCTGATTAACTAATGACTTTGCCCGATCAGATTATCCTTCCTCTTCGCAGGGATTACGAGAATGCGGAAGATACGGATCGATATGATGTTGATCTTGTCCGATCCCTTCAAGAAAGCTATGAACAGGTTGCTGAGAACGTCAATGGTTTCATAAGAAGTGATGCGGAAGTGGATCAGGCCAAATGGGTACCGGAGGTAGCTGGAACGGCTGTTGCTGGGGTTTGGCCTTATGTCCGTCAGGTCGGGTGGTCTATTCGGCAAGGGATCTTTACAGAGCTTTTCTTTGACATTGAATGGGGAGTATCTACGGGTGTAGGAGTTTTATATCTCCAACTTCCCTATCGCGTTCTTCAAAGTGCTGGAATGCCCTTTGTAGGAGCCGTCCAAATTTCAGGAATCGCTACTGGTCCCTATACGGCTTATTATATTAATGCTATTCCTAATACCTATAGAGGAGAATTCTGGACTTCCGGCTCCGGTCTAGCTACAACAACGTTTGCTGCTGGTCCTGCTGGAAGAGTGATAGGATCAGTCAAATACATAGGAGTAGCAGACGAATGACGAAGATGGATGATTTAAGATGGGTTCGAGTTTTCACACCGGAACATATCCCACATTACCTTATCGAACAGGTCAAACACCGTGAATTTTCAGTTGATGATTTCTTCCGTTATCATCAAATCAACTGTATTTCTCAGGAAGAAAACGGGTTCAAACTTAATCCCTTTTCCCATCTTTATGTCCTTGCCGATAAAGAGAATCAGGTTAAAGGCTTTCTCTGGTTCTCAGTTGATCCTTTAGGAAAAGATATCGTTATTCAGACGTTCTCGATGGATAAAGAATATTGGGGAAATGGAGAAGCTGTTAAAAAATTAGCTCAACATATAAAACAAATTAGAAACAAAGCCAAACTTAACAAGATTTTCTGGGTAACACGATACCCAAAACATAGCGAGCGTCATGGGTTCAAAAGGTCCAAAGACGTTCTAATGGAATACGTAGAGGAAGAGCATGGGAAACACAATGATGGGGAGCACAAAACACAAGGGGAACATCAATCTCCTGAGCCCCGAACAGCAAAACTTCCTGAGCCAAGCATTGTCAGGTCAGGGAGAAGTAGGGGGAGCGTTCTCCCAATTCCTTCAACCGTTTGATCCTGAGCAGTTCGAATCAATGTTCCAAAAGTCCTTTGTCGATCCGGCTCAACAAGTGATGCAAAGGCAGACCATTCCCGGGATCAAAGAACAGTTCATGGGTATGGACGAATCCGGATCCTCAGCCCTAAACCAAGCCTTAGCACAGTCAGCAACCGACCTTTCGACTTCTCTAGGATCGCAATATATGAATCAATACAATATGGGTCAGGGCAACCTTCTACAGGCTTTACAGCTTATGGGAGGACTCACAGGACAAAAGACATTCGAGCCCATGATCCAACAGAGACAAGGACTAGCCGGGCCTATAATTCAAGCTATTGGACAAGCTATCGGTGGAATGCACTAAAGGAGAAATATAATGGTTTTAGTTTTACCTGATACATCTGGCATAGCCGAAGGGATCACTAGTTTTGGTACATCTTTAGGACAAGCTCTCAAATCTGCTTCTGAGAAGAGAACTAAAGAAGCGCAAAGAAAGCAATTGGCCCAACAATTCGGTGATGATACCATTCTAGGAAAAATCCTTGCTCAACCGGGAGGGATCGACCTTTTACAAAAGCTCGGACCTGTTCTCGGTGGTTCAATCAAGGCTGAAACACAAGCGAAACAATCCTCTGCGATTCGTGATCGCTACAAAGAAATGCCCGATCAAGACTATTCCACGCCTGAATCCGGTCTTCCCCAACAACCCGGAATAGGAGACATCTCTGCTCGTACACCAGAAGAACAAGCCCAATATCAGCAGCAAGCAGCACAGCTACAAGGAATCCCCGGAATGCCAAAAGGCGGTATGGAAGGAA
>Ga0255047_10003113_pt1 | contig 10583 bp, 15 predicted proteins | sample JV7_2_1_MG_FD_183640 | JGI IMG/M metagenome (GOLD analysis project Ga0255047, IMG submission 183640) | Seawater microbial communities from Jervis Inlet, British Columbia, Canada - JV7_2_1 | ecosystem: Environmental > Aquatic > Marine > Inlet | place: Canada: British Columbia | collected 2016-10-06 | reverse complement strand
ACCGACCGCGGGACACACCGCGCGGACCGCCTCGGAAGGTGCGGTGCTTTGATGCCAGCTCGCGCCGTTCTTGGCCGAGCTCGCGATCCCGCGGTCGGCCCCGCCGCCGTCCTGTATGGCATGGCGCCGCGCCACTGCCGGGACCGGATGTGCCCATCCTGCCAGCGCTCGCACGCTCGCAAGCTCGGTCGCGAGCTCGGTGAGGTAGTGGAAGAGGTCAAGCGGGAATGGACCGCGGTCCTGGACGGCGCACTGGGGCGGGGCATCTCGCGCGATGCGGCGAAGCGCGATTGCACGTCGCTCCTATTCCTCACCGTTACGCAACGCAAGCGACACATTGCACGCGAGCCGCTCGCGGGCGCGGTCGAGCGCCTGCAAGCGGCTTGGGAGCGCCTGCGCAAGCGCAAGGCGTGGAAGGGGATGGTTGTAGGCGGCGCGCGGGCGATTGAGGTTACATGGTCCCCCGAAGGGGAAGTGCACCACAGCCTCTCGGACGGCTCAAAACACACCGTCGAATACGACGGTTGGCATGCGCACATCCATGCCGTCGTCGAACTCGCGGCCGGCGTCTCCCGCTCCGCGTTCCTTGCGATGTTCAGGGAGCATTGGTCGGAAGGCGGGATAGACGGCCGCGGCCGAGCGTTCAGGCCCTGCGCCGATGCTGTCGTCACGAAGGGGGCCGTTGTGCGACTCGACCCGGCCCGCGTTGCGCAGGTGTGCAAGTACGTATCCAAACCCCTGCAAAAGTCCTACGACGGGCACGAGTCGAGGCTCGTTGAGCTTGCCCAGGCGCTCGACCGCAAGCGCATGTTCAACACGTTTGGCGGGTGGCACTCGGCCGGCGTTGTGAAGGCGGCCAAAGAGCGGCTTGACGCGCGCGAGGAGAGCGACGCCGGCGGCCTTATGCCCGCGATACAGCTCGGAGACGAGACGCTCTCAGAACTGGTACACCGAGACGCGGGCGCGGCCGAGTTTTGGGCCACCGACTACAGCGGCGGGGCCCCGCAAACGCGGCTCGTCGACTCTGTTCCGCTTGTCGAGCTTGCATCGAACTGCAAGGCGGTCCGCGGCTTCTTGCTCCGTGACTTGCTGGAGGTTCGACTACGCGGGCCCGGCGAGTATTCGCAGGCGTTTCGCCGCCGGCTGTGGCGCCGGGTGAAGCGCAAGGACAGGAAGCACCCTATCTTCGCCATCGTCCCCTGGGACGTTGCGGTCGATAGTACGAAGGCGCACGCGGAGCGAGAAGGGCTCGCTCTCAATGCTGTGGGCCTTGGCTAGCGTCTGCGCGCTCGGTGGGCTCGTTGCCGCGGCCGTCCAGTTCAAGCTGTGGGGCATGTGGGACGAAGCGACGAAGCGGACGACCGCTCCGCCGCGCTGGCTTCGTGTCCACGCGGCCGCGGGCTATGTGTGCGTCGTCGCCTATCTGCTCGTCATGGTCGCCATGGGGCCGCGGCTCGTGGGCCACGGCGGGTTCCCTGCCTCGCCCCGTGCCGTCGTCCACGCGGGCGCTGGGCTGCTACTCGGTGTGGTGCTTGTCGTCAAGGTGTCGGCTGTCACGTGGGCCCGGCACTTTGAGGAGAGCGCCCCGAAGCTTGGGTTTGCCGCCGTGTGTCTCCTTGCTCTTGTCGTGGCCCTAGCGCTGGCCCCCGCGTCCCCCTAGAGCATTGGCGCGCCGCCGGCGCTGGTGTATCGTCTCCCCCATGCACGCCTGGACACCCGCTCTCAAAGAGCGGCGCGACTCTGATTTGTGGGTGGCAGTCACGCCCACGGAGTTCGGCGACCTCGAACTCGCGGCCGATGCTGTCGGCATGCCGCTGCGCGCCTTTATGCGAGAGTATGCCTTGACCTGCTACCGCGCCGCCCCGCCGCCGGCTCCTGATGATGATCAGCGGACGGTGAAGCTACGACTGCGCTGCACTCCCTCAGAGCGCAGCGCACTCAAGGGATACGGCGGGTCCCCGTACGTCCGCGGGGTGTGCCTCGCCTACGCCCGGGCGCCGAGATAGACCACACCGGCTTGGTGGTGGCGCCGCTACCACCGGTGGTGCAAGCGTGGAGATGCGCGGCCGACCTCCCCGGGTAAACCTAGAGACCCACTAACCGCGCGAAAGCCCCACGGCATGCCGTCGCGGGGCTTTTTTTGCGCCAGGTGCGTAGCGCCCGGGTCGCGCTTCGAATCATGGCAACGTTGTGAATGGAGGTATTGCCCCGATTCCTTGCACTGCCCCCGTACTCGTGGCACCCCGGGTACGGCTCGCGGAAAAAAAGCGGGCGTGCATACTCGGGGGCCTGTCGATGTTAGTCGGCGGGCTTTCGTTTTTGCACGCCCGCCCCGTCGTGGACGCCCATCGCCGCGTCGAGCAGACCTCGCAGCGCGCCGCCGCTACAACTTTCGAGGCGGTGCCTTTCCGTCGTCACCATGGGCGACGCCTCTAAGCGGTCGAGCGCCCAGGCTCGCCAGTCTCGGGTGTCGTGCGCCGCCCCACGTCCTGCCGCAAGCTTCGCGGAGAGGATGTCGCAAAGATATGCATCGGAGAAGGTTTTGCCCGCGCTCATTGTCCTGGCCGTTCCTCTCCGCCGCCGAAGAAATCGCGGAGAATCTTCTCGATGTGCGGCGCAGACCAGTCTCCCGCCGCCACGCTTCCCATGGCCTTCTCCAGTACGGCGCAAGCGTTGAGCCATGCCTGGAACGAGGCGACGTATTCACTTTTTAATTCTTCGATGGTCTTCATGCTCCCGCTTTCCCTGTAGCTTCGCTCGCTGCCTTTGCGGCGGCCTTCAGCATCTCCGCCCGTATCCATTCGGCGACCTCGGGTCCTACTCGCTCTTCGATTTTTGTAATGAGCGTTTGGCCCATGGCGCCAAACTGCTGTGCGCGTTCTGAACGAACGTGGGCGTCCGCTTGCTCGCGTGCAATCTCGAGTGCGATTTCTGCCTTGCGCACCTCGGCGCTAGCTTCCGCTTCCGCCTTGCGAACGTTGCCCTCCGTTGCTGCCTCCATCGTCTCCGTTGCGCGCCGTCCAAGGTCGGCGGTCTGAGAGAGTGTTCCAGCGACGCTTGACAGAACATCAGACTGGCCCCTCATGAGACGCTCGACCGCGGACAGGGAAAAGCGGGCGTGCGACTCCCACATGCGGACGAGCTTATCCATCTCCGCCCCGCCGGCGACATCGTCCGTTCGGGTAGGACGGTCGCCGGTTAGGTTCACCATGCCGCCGCTGCTCGTCTTCCCGAGCACGCTTAGTTCGTCGGACTCGTCGTCGTAACCGAGCACTCTCAGTTCGTAATAGCAGCGCCCCCCGTTCTCGTCGCAGTGCGCGAGGCACCACGAGTAGATGTCCTGCGCTTCGTCGAGCGCCAGCGAAGCAATCATGTCGTCGTTCGCGTCCTCGACTTGCGTGATTTTTCGGAAGCTTCTCGGTGCATCCACGGATGCCGCCGCGTTGCTACCGAGCTTGTAATTGACTTCAAGCGCAGCGGCGCCCCGGAAATTCTTTCTAATGAGCCGAACCCACGCGTCATGTACGGCCAAAATTTGGCTTTTTCCACTGCTGTTGCCCTGTGACATAGGGCTAGAAAAGGGTTCTTGGTGGCATCGGCGCAAGTTTGGGTGGCGCCGATACTACCGGGCGCGCTCCGCTCTGGTTCTCATGGCATCAACCAAGATTCAACTTGCAAACGCTCGCAGTGCGCTGTCGGCCATGCGCAAGGAGAGCAAGGAAGCGCTACCTCGTACGCTCGCCGGCGCTCCTGCTGTGGTCGCCGGCGGTGTGGTCGCTGGCCTGCTCAAGGGCAAATCTCTCGACCTGGGGCCCCTCAGCCTCTCCTACGAGACCATTGGCGGTCTCTCGGGCGTCATCGCCGAACTGGCTGGCGCCGGTGAAGGCGGCTACGTCGCCCGCGGCCTCATTAGCATGTGCGCCGGACTAGGCGCCTGTGCTGCGAAGGACCTGACCTCGGGCCTTGGCAGCATCTTCGGAGGCGACGAGTAGCCCCGCCTTTCCCCTGACAATTGCCTCGTCGATAGGCAAGTGCTCGGGCGCAGCCCGGGTCGCTGCCGGCTCCACTCCTCACCTGTTCCCATCCCTCCCACGGAAAGAGAAAAAAATCATGTCCTGTCCAGATGACTCCTGTGCTCCTGACGACGGTATCGCAACCGACAAGGCCGGCGGCGACGGCTGTAGTGGCAATCCTGCCCCCGGTTGCCCTGACCACTTCATCATCACCTCGTCAATCGCCGCCGGGGCGACCGAGGTTGTGGATTTTGCACCGCCCAAGGCGTTTCGCATCACTCACATCGTCCTCGATGGTAGCCACGCGAATATCTCGCTGACTGACTATCAACTGCACGGTCGCAAGGTGCTCCCCACTCCAGTATCCGAATCGGAGCACACACACTCCTATCCCACTGCAAACTTCAGCGAGGAGTCTCTCGACCGCGGGTTGAACCGCTTTCCAGCCTACGTCATGCCCAAAAACGGCATCGACAAAAACAGCCGCTTCGGTTTCGAGATGACCTCCTCGGATGTCGGTGCTCAGAACGCCGTCATCGAAATCTTCGGCCGCTACGTCAAGTAGGGGGCCGTGGTGAAGAGTCCTCTTCTCACCCTCGGCCTAGTCGGGGTGATTGCATACCTCTCCGTCCGCGTCCTTTCGAGCAAGGGTGGCCCCTCGTTTGGCGACGCGGACGGAGAGCCCGTTCCTACTCCGCATCCCCCGATGCAGGGGACGCCGGTCCCCCAGGGACCTGTCGACCCGAATAACATCCCCCTTCCGACCCCGTACCCCGTACCTCCCGTCGCCCCTCCCGTCTCTCCGCCTCCGTCGCCCAAGGGCTTTGCATGAGCACCCCCCAGGTCCAACTAGCCGCCCAAGAGGAAAAGGCCGCCCGTCTCGCGTATGAGCTGGCGGCCGGTTCCGTCCGCGGTGAGTGGCTTGTGGCCCGCGGTCACGTGGCGACACTCCTCGAACAGCGCGAGGTCCTAGAGCAGTTCTACGCGACCGAGTATGCCGCGCAGAAGGCCGGCACGGGCTCGTTTCGTGGTGCTGATGCCAAGGCGTGGCACCACGCGTTCGAGCAATTCCAGTACCGGACGGGCTGGTACTATGGGCAGCTCAACAGCGCCGGACCCGACGAGCTAGCCGACGACGATGCTAAGGCGCTCAACATCTTCGCGGAGAATATCCTGGCCCCGCTGTACTACGGCGGCGAGCCCGGCGTAGCCGCCGAAAAGGCCGAGCGTCCCGACACTGGCGAAGGTATCCGCCTCCTCGCCTGGGGGCACGCTATCGCAGCCCGCGACAACGACCCCGCGCCCCCTGTTGCGGAGCCTGGCCTGTGGGAGGACATGTCGTCGCGCAGTGCCTCGTGGCTCGCCTCCTACACGGAGGACGTAACTCTCGAAGAGCATGTCGACGCCGCGTTGAAAGAGGGCAAGGCCGAGGCGGGGTCCGTGTTTGGTGTCGCCAACGGCATGGGCTCCGGCTGGGGGACTTCTCTTGCATTTCTGGCTGCCGCTCTGGCCGCCGGCGGTCTCTTGTATCTCGTAGCGAGGAAATCATGAACCCCTACACACTCGTCGCTGTTGCCGTTGTCGGCATTGTTGCATTCCTGTTTTCCCGAACATCGAACGCGAAACCGACTCCGCTTCCTAGCCCTACCCCTGCGCCGCCCGGCCCTCAGCCCCTTCCGAATATCGACCCGGCCGACTACAAGCCAAGCTCGGAGGAACGCGCCTACAATCGCCAGAAAATCCACGAGTACGCCTCCATGATCGAGGACCTCACGGGCGCCAAGGGGTTTGGTGACTTTTGCGTTGCGGTGTCCTACGCAGAGAGCCGCTTTAACCGGTTCGCCAGGAATACGACCGAGGGTGACAACCCCAACGCTGCTAGCGGCATCGTTGGGGCCCGCCCCAAGTCGGCTTTCCCCGTGGCGAAAAACAAGGGCGACTGGGGCACGCATCCGCAGGACAACCCCGACTCCCTCTTCGATATTCGTGTGAGCGTGGCCCAGGCAGCGCACTACTATCATCGCTGCAGGTTCTACGCGAAGCGCCAGAAAATCTCCGACTTCACCATGTTGTCGATTCGACGGTGCTGGGCATACCCGAGCATCGCTGATGATTTCGACGAGACCGAAAAGCCTCGCAGCGCCAAGGTGCGCGAGCGCTTCGAGGTGGCGATTGAAGCGGTGGGGTTGCCTCCGTCATTTTTGAACAAAAAGGCATTCCCGCTCGGCTACAACTGGCCCGGCTATCTCGCAGTGTATGCCGCTGTTGGCTTGTCCAAGCAGGACGTCATTGACATGAAGAGTACTCCGGGGGAGTGGCAGCCGTGAGCGTGACTCTGGCGCCCACGGTCGCCAGGGTCGCCGCGGCGAACCTCCCGACCACAACCCTTCTGGCAATCCTCGGCTACTTCCTGCTCTCGAATATGGGCCAGCTCGACGAGCGTCTCGACGCTGCACTCGCGGGCATGGAGTCTCAGAGCGAGGAAGTCGACGCTCTGGAGATCGAGTCCGCTCTGACCGGTCAGCGCGTTGCGGCCGTCGAGAGGCGGTGCTGCTCATGACGTCCCGGGTCGTCGGCGGAGCATCGACGGCGGCATCGACGACCATCGAGGCCATCGATGTCTCGGGCTTCGCTGATGTGCGCGCGCACTGGGACTTCGAGGCCGACCTGGAGGATTCGTCTGGCAACGCCTATCACCTCGCCAACACGGCCGCTAATCAGTTTGTGACCATCGCCGGGAAGACGGCGTTGGCATCCAACGCGGGAACGCGTCTCGATGAGGTCGCCGGCGTTGGTAACTCGCCGAATCTGCAGATCACGGGTGCGCTCACTGTCCACGTCCTGGTCTATCTCAACGACGGGCTCCATTCGTCTTCGGCATACCTCGCCGCGTTCCTCGGTACGGGCGAGACCGAAGCTGCAAATATTCTCTACGCCTTGCAGATTGCGACCGATTCAACGCTGGAATATATCCACGAGTACGGCTCGGGCTCCAACGCTAACGCGTATCCCGAGCTGTCAGGCATCACTGGCAAGTGGAGCCTGCTCACTATGACGCGCGATGCAGCCGGCCGGGTCCTCGTGCTCTACATCGACGGCGAGGCCGTGTGGACCGATACGGCCGCGAGCGCTCCGACCGGAGGCACTACAGGCGAGTTCGTCTCCGAGGATGTCCAAGGGTATCTCGGGCAAATCGTCATTGACGCCGACGAGCAGAGCGCCTCTGAGGTACTTGCCGTCGCCCAGCAAGTAGGTGTGGCATGAGCATCGTGAAACCGGCGTACAAGCGCGTTATCCCCTACCGTATGCGCGGCGTTGTTTCGGCGACCGGGTACTTGTGGTGCGACCTCGAAGTCGACTTGCGAGCCGACGAGTGGCCCGTGGTTCTCAACGGTCAGGCCAACGCGGTTGCGGCCGCGGGCACGGTGGACACCGCGTCAGTGGTCCGCATGTCCTACGTCGACAGACTCGACGCGGACTCGCTTTCAAACAGCGACCTCGAAAGGGCCGTGCACTTGGAGACCGCCGGGTCGAGCGCGGGCGGAACAGTCGTCCTCGTCGACGAGTGGGTTTTGCCCGCGCGTGAATCGGAGCGGCGCCCGTCCGGCCTGCTCGTCAAGGTCTCAAACGTCACTGCCGGCTATACGCCTCAGTGCAGAGTCCTCGTTGGCGTCGTGCCGTTGGAGCCGTGCTGATATGGGCGCGGCGTCACTTGACGCGGCGCTAGACGGTCTCGCTCCCTGGGGCGGCTGGGACCTGGGCGTGGACCTTGACGCGGTCGCGGCCGGTGACCACGTCGAGACCATGCGCTATGTTGAGGCGGCGCTGGGCGATGTCTGGTCCGCCCTGCCTGCGGACGTTCGCGGCGCAGCAAGGCAAGCGCTCGCGCAGCTCGTGGAACTTGCGATTGAGATGGGCGAGCAGGCGTTAGAGGAGGCGGTTGCCAACCTCGAATCGCAGGCGTCGACTGTCCCTGTCGTTGGTCTCGTCGTTCAAATCGTCGCGCTCATTCCGAAGCTTTCTCGCACGGTGGGCGATGCCAACCGTGCTGTCAGCAATTCGAACCGCGCCCAGGCTCGCCAACTTACTCTCGGCGCGTACTCGGAGACCGCCCCTGCCGCGTGGGTTTACTCGGCGCGACGCATGAAGGGGTATGCGCGCTGGGTGTTCGGCGACCGCGGGACGATTCGATGGGCGTGGTGTTCACCGTGGGAACCGGACCAGGGGCAAGCCGCCATCTTCGGCGTGTCGTTGCCGAAGCCCAAGGGCAAGTGGTCTCCGAGCAACGGCGTACCCTTGCACTGTCCGACGTTTCAGAGCGGCACTGGTAAATGGTCCGGGTGCAGTGTTCGGGGCGCCACAAGAGCACAGCGCAACAGTCGGGCGGCCGACCGCTTCGAGGGTCGTGTTTTGGCAAACGCCCTTTCATGGCCTTACTGGTGCCCGAGCGAGCCGGCGATACCGATGACTATCTATCGCAGCGAAGGGGGTGGAACGAAACTCACCGGCGAGTTCGCGGCGCATGAGAGCAACCCAAACGCGCCTCTTATCGAACGCCAGGCGCTCATGCTGACCGACGCCTTGAGCAACCTCCGGGTCCCTATCAACACGGTGCACCTGCGACACAACGCGTTTCTCTCATGGTGGGATGACCAGTTGTCGCCGCAGGGCCTTCACCAGTTTGTGTCCCCGATGGACGCGGCCGGGAATGTGGTCGGTGCCGCCGCGGGGCGGTGGACGCCAGACCCCCAAGAGGACACGGACCACAAGCCCCAGGCCAACGCGCGCCGGTTTTACATCGACAAGGCAGGTATGGTCCGGCGTTACTCGGGATACGAAAGCGAGGACCTTGACCTCGCGCGGTTTGGCTTGCGGCCGCTGTCGTCCGGCGCCCTTGGGGTCTCGCTTGCGGCGCGCAATGCTGTCGTGAGTTCGACGCGGGCATTCTCGACGGCTCGCCAGTCGTTCCTGCGCGACCACAGGAAGATGGCGGCCCTCGTCGCCGATGGGCATCTCGACCTCGTCTCGCCACAACTGCGCGCCGCGGTCGAGCGCTCAGCGCAGTTGTTCTCCCGCCCGAAGCGGCAGGGACCGAAGCGGCAGCCGACTATCGTGATCGCAGGCATGCGCCCCGGCCTCTCGCGCCCAGGTGGAGGCTCCGGCGCGGCCGCGGCTCTGCTTGCTGCGGGTGCAGGTCTCGTTTTCGCGCTTTCCAGGCGCTAATTGTGCGGATTGTACCTGCCACACTTTGCGTGTGGTATCGTGCGACTGATGCCAACACCTACCAAGCCAGAGACCTACAGGCCCCGCTTTCGCCGATGTTATGTCGGCGACCACGCGGTACACGCGTCCAAAATGCTGACCCGCCGATGCTGCAAGAGGTGCGCGCCGGCGCGGGCCAACACTGGACACCGCCACCACCCGACTGCGCCCCCGCCCGAGCCGACCGCCAACGCATCGGTGTGGTCGGATGAGGCGATCTCCGAGGTGCTGGCCCGTAACCGTGCCGACGTGCTCGACCAGCTAGGGCAGCTCTAGAGCGCCCAGCGGCGCGCCCAGCGATTCTCCTTGCGCTGGAGATCGCGGCCGCGGACGATCTTCCGACCAATAAGAAAGCCGGGTTACCCCGGCTGAGCGCCCGTCCTCTCTCCTTCGCCTACCAAGCTCCGAGAGGACCGGCTCCACACCGACGGAGACGAATCCATGCGATGCACCCACAGACTACCACTCACCGACTGCAAGGCCCAAGCCCTCGCATTTTGGCGCGGAGCGGGCTCGGTTCTGCTCGCAGACGGCCCCCTAGCCGAACCTGACGCGGACACGCTTGCAGCGCTCCGGCGCATTCACTGTCGCGGGAAGGGCGCTTGCATTTGTGGAGGCTCCCTCGCTCGCCCAGCTCACAGCCGTATAGGCCCGGCTCCAGCGTCCCGAGCGAGCCCCGGCCGGTGTCACGCTCTGTGGCCCTCCCAGGCGCCTCAGATCCCCGCGTACTGGCTCAGGGAAAGCGCCCCGCCCCCCGTAGTCCATCGGCGGTGCAGCTATGAGCGGCTATTCCCCTGTCGACCCGTGGACCCCGGGCTGGATACAGACCCGCGAGCGTCTTGACCTCTTAGAAACAACCGACGGCTATTCCCCTGTCGACCCGTGGACCCCGGGCTGGATACAGACCCGCGAGCGTCTTGACGGGGGGTTGGGGGGCGGGTCCCGGCCCCCCACGGAGTCGAGCGCGCCCCTAGCGCGGCGCTCGGTGTCCTTCCGTGAGGTAGGAGCGCTCCGTCCGCTCGACCCTGAACACCCCTTCGCGCCCGTGGACCCGGCCATCGGCCGGACCATGGCGCGCGCGTTCGGTCTCGACCGCGGGACCGTCGGGCACCTTGCCCGCACGGGCGGCGACGGCCGCGGGAACAACGACAGGGCCCGCAAGCGAGCCATCGCGGCGGCCCTAGAAGTCGCGCACGTGTTGACCGACCGCGGGACACACCGCGCGGACCGCCTCGGAAGGTGCGGTGCTTTGATGCCAGCTCGCGCCGTTCTTGGCCGAGCTCGCGATCCCGCGGTCGGCCCCGCCGC
>Ga0255047_10003111_pt1 | contig 10591 bp, 30 predicted proteins | sample JV7_2_1_MG_FD_183640 | JGI IMG/M metagenome (GOLD analysis project Ga0255047, IMG submission 183640) | Seawater microbial communities from Jervis Inlet, British Columbia, Canada - JV7_2_1 | ecosystem: Environmental > Aquatic > Marine > Inlet | place: Canada: British Columbia | collected 2016-10-06 | reverse complement strand
GGAGACAGACCAATGAGACGAACAACGGAACTGATGTGGGCACAGATGGCAGCGGAAACGGCGAAGGCTCGTCAACTTGAGGCGAACGTGGCTGTGGTCAACGCGGCCATCGCAGTTCAGGCGCACCGCCAGTCTGAACTGTGCGACAGGTTGTCGGTGCGTTTTGACGAGTCACTAATGGATGAGCTTTCTGCAAGCATTCAGGAGTTGTCCCTGCTCAAAGTCGAGAGAGAGGAACGGATCAGGATGGGCGTGCAGAGTGTCACCGGAAAACTGAAGGTTACATCGTAACGCGGCCACAGCGCCGCAGGAGACAGACCATGAGCAACTACACAGGGCTTGACCACGAGGCACCCACGGTGCGCCTCTCGCGCGATGAGTTTACCGAGCGCCGGCGCGAACTCACGAATCACCCCGAGGCCGTGGCGGCGACGAGCCGCATCGACGTCGAGGATGACTACGGCAACGTGACGACCTGGGTACTCGACCTCTACCGCGTCGGCAGCGACGTCACGGCGTTCCTCCAGCGCGGAGGGAACGACGGCTACATCCGGCTGGTGCTGCCGCCGACGGTGACGTCGTCCATCAACCGGCATCAGTCGGGGCTCATCACCAAAGCGCGGCGGAAGACGTCGCGGCGCGTCGTCGCCGACAAGCGTGCGCGTGGGGAGCAAGTCGGCAACCCCGAGGCGCTCAAGAAGGCTCGGACAAGAGCCGGCAGGAAGGGCGCCGAATTGAGAAAGTGGAGGGCGGCTGGCGCCTCATCAACCACGGCAAGTGCGGAAGGCGCGGAAGGCCAAGAAGGCCACGCGCCGGTAACACCACCGGGGGCGGGTCACCATGACCGCCCCGATTCCTAGGAGACAGACCAAATGCCTATTGAAACACAGACGGACGCAACCCGAGAGACGTTTAGCCGCTGGCTCGCCGACGGCTCGACGTGGATCGGCGTCTTCCACAACCACGACCTTGGACACCGGGACGTCGGCCGGCGCATCGCGATCCCGTTCGATACCGCGACCGAGGTGCCGCTGCACTCGACGGCGCCGGACCATCTCACCAGGAAGACCGGGCTCGGCCCGGGTTGGCGCTACCTGCTCGTCGCCAAGGCGGACACCGTTGACGCCGCCATCGACGCGCTGAAGGAGGGACGATGAACACTGACATCACGCTCGCGTACCACGGATCAGTCGTCCTCGTGCATCCCCGCACCCCGGCAGGGACGGCGTGGATCGACGACCACGTCGACCCGGAGGCCCAACGCTGGGTCAACGCCCTCGTCGTCGAGCCTCGGTATGTCGAGGCGCTCGCCGAGGGGATGATCGCCGACGGGCTGTCCGTCGGACAAGCGCCGGGGGGTGAGGTATGAGCCTCGCCCCGCGCCCCCGCAACGTCGCGCTCGTCGCGCTCGCTGTTGGAGGGCTCGCGGCCTACGTCCTGCTGGGCGCGGCCGGGTTCTGGGAGCCGGTCCCATAGCTTGTTCCACTTGTCCCAGTCGTGCTATATTGACCTAGAAGGAGAACAGACCAATGAACATCACAACGAACGAACGGGCGCTGTTAGAGAAGATCAACACCGCCGTAGCCCATGGTGGAGCGGCAGTTCGACAAGGCCACTGGGTGAGACTCGACCACTTGCCAGCCTCTTCCAGAGACGGGCTGACAGGACTCCTAAACACGGCTAGTGCTACCCATGTTGCACCCAGTCTGGTTCGGAAGGGGCTCATTTACAAATACAGGCGGACCGTGCGTTTAACCGAGGCGGGGCTGGACTCGGCTGCGGGGGGTGACGGCACCGACGTGACTTCCAAGGAGAACAGACAATGAGCAACCCTGACCCACAACACGATGTCGAGAACGTCCGCATCGAGGACGCACCCGACGCCCCGACGCAAGCCAACCCGGAGGATGTCTGGGTGGTGTGCGGCTGCGGCGGTAACGGCTGGCATTTGGGCCGAGTCGGAAGCCGGATATGTGATGACTGCGCGGGGGCCGGTCGTCGATTCGTCGGACTGGCCGGGGGGTATAGACGTGACCAAGAATGAACTGCGCGACGCGCTCCGCCAGCACCGGCTCGACGCCGGCCTCACCTACCGCGAGCTCTATCTCCGCGCTGCGGAGCGGAACGAGATTGGCTTCGTGGAGGCTCCGCTGGACCGGCTCAGTCACTCGACGATCCACCGTTTTTTGGCCGGCCACAAAATCTCAGACCTCGGCGCGCACCAGTTACACGCGTATTGGCTGAGGGTGCTGGACGGGGAATAAAAATTGAGGGGGCCGGCGACCAACCGGACCCCCTCATCCAACGGAGACAGACCATGCACATTAGCACAGACGGCGAGGCGCTCGACTACTTGACATATGTGAGCTACGCGACGCAGCGGCGACTCTCGCCCCATATCACCCCGGAGCAGTGGGGCGCGATCTTCAGCGACTGGGCACGCTTCGAGACCCAGTATCAAGTGGCCCTGACGGCGCACGCGAGGGCCACCAACGTGCTACAATCGTGACCACGAAACACACACACAGGAGACAGACAGTGACCATAAAACAGACTAACAACCCACTCGCCGCCGACCTCGTGGCGGCACTAGCGGAACTTCGCACGCTCGGACAGGACGGGTCGAACCCGCACTTTCGGAGCCGCTACCTCACCCTGCAGACGCTCGTCGAGGGGGTCCGGCCGATCCTGGCGCGACATAACCTCGCGCTGCTGCAGCCTGTCACGGCCGACGGCGCGTCGGTCACTGTGACCACGATGCTGCTCCACGCTAGCGGCGCGGAGTTTTCCTCGGCACTCACTCTGACCGCAACGGGTCCGGCGACCCCGCAGGCACTGGGCTCGTTGATCTCCTACGCCCGTCGCTACGGCGCCGTTTCCCTGCTCGGCATCGTGTCTGACCCGGACGCGGACGACGACGGGAACGCGGCCAGTGCGCCTCCGGCGACGGACCCGACCTATGACGCGTGGGTCGCGTCGCTGCAGGCGGAGACGTCGCACGGCTACGAGGCGCTGATCGCCGCTGTCAACGCTGGCACCGACGCCCAGAAGGCGAGGCTCCGGGCGAACGCGTCTCTCTGGAACGCGCTCAAGAACGCGGCGGTGAAGTCGTGAGAGACTACATCGAGCATGACGTGGAGCAGCGGACGGACGCGTGGCACGCGCTGCGCGCCGGCCGTGTGAACGGCTCGACCGCGAAGGCCGTGATGGCAAACGTGAGTAAGGGGGAAGCGGCATCGCGCCGCGACCTCCGCGTCCAGTTGGCGCTCGAAAACGTGCTGGAGACATCGCTCGACGAGCGTGGGTTTGTCAACGGCGATATGCAGCGAGGAATCGACCTCGAAGCGGAAGCCCGGGCGGTGTATGAAATCGCCACCGGGCGTGTCGTCCGCGAGGTTGGCTTCGTCTCCTCGACCCGGCAGCCGATCGGCTACTCGCCGGACGGCGCCATCGGCGACTACGAGGGGCTCGTCGAGATCAAGGTGCCCCGCTCGGCGACGCACTGGGGCTATCTGCAACGCGGTGGTACGGGGCTCCACTCCGCGCAACTTACGCACGCGCTGCATGTCTGCCACGACGTGCCGTGGCTCGACTTCGTCTCATACGACCCGCGATTCCCTCCGGCCCTACAACTCGTGATCACGCACGTTACGCGTGCGATGCTCGACCTCGACGGCTACGCGACCGCGCTCGACTTATTCTTGTCGGAGGTCGCGGAGACAGCCGCCGCTATCGCCAAAAAGGCAGAGGAGAGACTATGAAAATTAAGTGGTCACAGATTCCCCATATAGATCGTGCGAAGGACGCGATGTCGAAGACGCCGCGTGGACATCGTCGACCATTGGTATCAGGGTGTGGACGGTGGGTGATAGCGCCAACATTTACCAAGGGTGTCTACCGACTTCTAGATAGCAATGACAAGTCTGCGTGGCACGAGTCTGGGTTTCTAAAGGACAATTACAATTTCCCACGCGGCACCATTGCTCATTTGAAGCGCGTCGTAGAGGGGTTTCCAAAGGACAACACACATGACTGACACGCAGACTGCGACGAACAACCGGCTCGGCGCGTTTTGGGACAAAACATCAGCGCGAGGCCCGTACCTGACCGGTCAGATCGACCCGAGCCGCTGGGACGATGCGACGCTCCAGTGGGTGATCGCGACACTGACTGCGCGCGAGCGGGTGCCGCTGGTGGTGTTCCGCCGGGACACGTCGAACGACCCGGAAGGATCGCGCCGCCCCGACTGGGACATCGTGCGGCCCCGAGAGAAATGGGAGGGGGTCAAGGAGACGAGCGCGGCACCCGTCGCGCCCATTACCGAAGACGACATCCCGTTCTGATGCCCCCCGCGTCGATCACGGCGCGCGTGGATGCGACCGGCCACCTGCCCGAGCAGGTGCGCCGGCGTATCGCCACGCTGCTCGCGCGCCACAAGGGCCACAGTGTCACCCTCACCCTCGCGCGCGCCCGTCCTGCGCGCTCCTCGAATGCGAACCGACGCTACTGGTCGATGCTCCACGTCGGAAGTTTAGAATTGGGCTTCGACCAAGTAAATGATCTACACGAGGCCGTCGCGATGCGCTTACTCAGGATCGACAACGACCCCGTGCTGGGCACCCCGCGCCGAACCTCCACCTCGATGCTAGACAGTGCCGAGTTTGTGGCCTACGCCGACGCCGCGATGCGGCTGCTCATCGACTACGGCGCAGACCTGACGGACTGGGACGGCCGGCCGGGGGCCGACGCGTGACGCCGGGGCCGACGGCCAGGGCACGATCTGCACGTACGGCTGCGCGGCGCGTCATATACCGACGCGTCTGCTCCGTCGTCGATGAGCGCGACGGTGACGCGTGCCGCTGTTGCGGGGTATGGGTCGGCGACGCGAGGCATCATCATCACATCATTTATAGATCGCAGCGCGGTACCGACAGCACCGACAACCTGATCGTTCTCTGTGCGCGCTGCCACGACGCCGTACACCGGCACGAGGTCGACCTCTCCGGCGACGCGGTGAGCGCGGTGTTTACGTGGCGCCGTTAACCGTCGCGCAACTGTGCGTCCTGGCCGGCATACCGGAGCCCGTGGCCGAGTTCCGCTTCGCTGCGCCTCGGCGGTGGAGGTTTGACTGGGCGTGGCCCGAGGACATGCTGGCGCTGGAGGTGGACGGCGGGGTCTGGACGCGCGGCCGGCACACCCGGGGGTCCGGGTTCCTGCGCGACATCGAGAAGCTCAACTCCGCCGCGATCGCTGGCTGGTCGGTGCTCCGCACGACGCCGGATCACGTCCAGACGCAGGGGCTCGCGGACATCGAGCGGTGGTTCGCCGCCCACAGTGAACATGGCACCGCGTAAAAAACAGACCCGCACTACCTTGGTGCCCTGCCGACAGAACGGGTGCGAGGATCAAGGCGAGGAAAGGCGAGGAAAGGCGAGGATCAAGGCGAGGAAAGGCGAGGATCAAGGCGAGGAAACGCGAGGAGACGCGACTCGTACACACCGGCCACTACCTCATTCGTACAACTCGCGCTGAAACTGTACGAGTTAGGTAGTCAAATTAGGTGCCCGACGCGTGTGCGCGGCCGAAAGTGTTACAGAAAAGAGCTGTTTCGCTGCGTCACCTTCGTCACCTGCGTCACCCCGACCGTATTTATTGGCGTTATCGACGTTTCCTGGTGACGAAGCCGGTGACGAATGCCGCTCTGCGTCACCCCCTTCGTCACCCGAAAGAGCGCGGTTTTCAGGCCTGGGTGACGATGGTGACGATGGTGACGAATGTAAACAGACCTTTGTGGGGCGTGCTGGTCCGACCCCCTGGCTACCTCATTCGTACAACTCGCGCTGAAACTGTACGAATAAGGTAGCCAAAATTGGGACCGCCTACATTCGTCAAGTGTGATATACATTATGTATGTCCAACTACACAAAGCTATTCCACTCAATCAACACCTCGACCATCTGGAGGGCGCCGCACCCGACTCGCATCCTTTGGATCACGATGCTCACGCTCACCACGAAGTCAGGCACCGTCGAAGGGTCCGTTCCTGGTCTCGCCGACATCGCCCGAATCACGCTCGACGAGTGTGTCGCGGCGCTCGCGGAACTCTCGGCGCCTGACGAATGGTCGCGGACGACGGCGCACGAGGGCCGTCGCATCGAGGCCATCCCTGGAGGGTGGGCTATCTTGAACTTCCAAGACTACCGGAATCGGACTGGCGTCGAGGACGTCCGCGAATACAACCGGATCAAGCAGTCGGAGTATCGGAAACGGAAGGCGTCGAATGTGTCACCACACGTCGAGGACAATGTATCAGGTGACCCAATACAGATACAGATAGCAGATACAAAGGTACGTACGGAGGTACCGTCGCCTGCGGCGACTAACACCCCCGACGCCTTCACGGCCTTCTGGAGCGCCTATCCGAAGAAGGCAGGGAAAGCTGCGGCATTGAAGGTGTGGAAGCGCCTACGGCCCTCTGAGAGCCTCTCAGCGGCTATTGTGGCCGCTGTCGCCACGGCGGGGCAGTCACGGCAATGGAGGGAGGGCTACATCCCGAACCCCGCGCGCTGGCTGAATGAGGGACGGTGGGACGACGAGGAGGTCGCGCGCCCGGTCGGCGTCGGCGTCGCGGCGTCGGACTGGGTGTGTCCGCACATCAAGGACGGCGAGCCGATGCACGGGAGCCGCCACGCGTGTGACCTGTTCGAGACTCTGCCGATGTATTCCGACGAGCGAGCGAGGTTGAGCGAGGGCCGGTGGGACGACGAGGAGGTCGCGCGCCCGGTCGGCGGCTGAAACTGTGACGGTTTATAGGGAGCGTACGGAATGCAGTATTTCCATCTCGGAAATGCGTAATTCCAACCGGTGACAACAGGTAGGTGTGCTAGGCTGGCACCGGAGGTATACGACAGTGGCAAACATAGTAGCCAGGAATGTCCCGGACGAGGTGCTAGAGGCGTTTAAGGCGCGCTGCGCGGCCGAGGGGCGCACGCAGAAATACGTTATCACGCAGCTCCTCGCGCGCTGGGTGTTGGAAGCGGAGCAGTGAGGTGGGTCTCCGCGCTCTGGCTCGCCGTCTCTGGCTGGTGGCGACGGCTCCTGCGTCCGAGGTTCGGGGAGCCGCTCTCGGACCACTGGCGCAGGGATCAGAACTACCGGTCAGGGACGCGCGGGATCGACGGGCCGACGTGGACGTGGCCGATCACGTCACAGACGATCAGGCGCCCTACGGTCGTGGCATCACACTCATCTCGCGGGGGGGGTGACGTATGAGACTTATCTGTGCGGCGATCATCGCCGCGTCCTGCGCGGCCATCTACTACGCGGTCTCACGCGAGCAAAGATGGCGATGACGCGCCTCGGGCTCGCGGCGCTGTGCGCGGTATCGGTCTACGCGATGGGCTGTCTCACGGGCGGGTGGCTCGTGCGGAGTGACGTTGAGGCTGATGCGCGCGTGACGATCGCGCACTTCTCGGACGAGGTCAGCGTCCTCGCCGGCCGCGTCGCGACACTGGAGGCGGTATGCCGATGAGTTACGACGACCGGCAGGTGGCGGCGCGACTGGTGACGTGGTTGTGCTGCCGACGCACTGTCTACGCCGTGCAGCCTCATAGCGGCTGCGGGAGGTGTGGGTGACAACACCACGGCTACCATTTTGGGAGCAGACGGCGTTCGAGAAATACAACGATGAGAACCCGCATGTCCTCGTCGTCCTGGAGCGGTTCACGCGGCAGGCATTCGAGGCGGGTCACGCGCACATCGGCATCGACTTCGTCCACGCCCGAGCGCGGTGGTATACGAGCATCGAGACGAAGGGTGACGACTTCAAGCTTAGCAACCGGTGGCGTCCGTTCTTCGCGCGGCTCATCATGCAGCGGAACCCCGACATGCGCGGGGTGTTTCGACTACGAAAGGCAGCGGCTGACAGCGAGATCGCGGTGCCGGGAATCACACCGGAGGCGTGCGCCCCGCGCACCGGGGCGACACCCATCGTGAGATGACAAAAGCCTACGGCTGGAAGTGGCCGGTGTTGATGCTGGTGGTGTGGCTGTGCAAACCGAGACGGGGGAGCCGATGACTGACACGCGAGCGAAGCTAAAAGAACTGAGCGCGAAGTGGCGGAAGGAAACGGACGGCGCTTGCCCTACGTTCAGGATAGACGAAGACAGCATTATCACCGGCACGGTGGTATGTGCGGACTGCTTCGCGTCACGAGAGGATCACGAGCAAGCAACACGTCTAGACGAACTCGATGCCCTCCTCGCGCAGATGGATGCGGCCAAGGGAGGGCAGAGCAAATGACTTCACGCTCGGATACTTACCAACGTTTGATCCTCCCGGCTACGACGCGCAGCGGCGGACAGCGAGATTACGGTGCCGGGGGTCACACCGGAGCCGTGGCCTCACGTCACCTTGGAACGGACGAGGGGGGAGGACTAATGGCGAGACACTTGGGCGGCCTTGACTATGAGGAAGTCGACTCTCTGACGAATCATGTCGCCGACTGGCTGCAAGCTCATGGCGTGGCTGGCTCAATTCTAGGCCACTACAGCCTCTACACTGCGTTGCAAGAGGAACATGAGAAGGCGCGGTTAGCGGTGCAGACCCCAAAGGTCTTTGGTGATCCAGCGCTAAAGACGCAGATGAAGGAATGACGCGCCACGGCTGGAGCGACGACGAGGCCCGCGCCTTGTATCTTCAGGAGCTGGCGTGCGCCCCGGTGACCAGTGGTTTTGTCAGGTCTTCGCTAAAACGTGGCCCCTCGACACTACAGGCCCGGATACTTCCGCTTGACGGCCTGCCGAATCCCAGCCGGTCGTGGCGCATTGTGCGCCAGCTTCAGCGCCGACTGAGCGCGAGCCCGGGTGTTGATCGGGAAGCTCCCCTTCGGGGCGCCTCCGCTCGGACCAGCAAACGACTTCACGCTCGGATACTTACCAACGTTTGATCCTCCCGGCTTGGCGCGCGCGGCGCGGACACGGGGCGTCAGTGGGCGCGCCATTAGACTCCCACGCTTTCACTAGTCACCAGCCTGAGGCCGACGTTAATGACCCCGACAATCGCTGCCGTGATATCAGCAGGGAGCGGAATCGCCCCAGACACCGCCGCCGCGACACTCAGAACCTGGAACCAGAAGGTCTTGCTCCGCCAGAGTTTCTTCTTCATTTTCGCCTCCTCCAATAAGCCATAGAGCTTTGAAAAAGCCCTGTATAGCCGCAACGTCTCCAAAATCTTCACGGGACACCCGTGGCATCCTCTTCCGCCACATGGAATGTTGCTGTGGTCGTGACGCGAGGCTGCACAATATCGAGCCACACCTCCTCGCCACGGGCCAACGCAAACGCAATCCGTGGCTGCACTTCGTCCATCGCGTCACGCGAGTCGAGCAACTGCAACCCGTCCGAATCCGCATCGGCGTTACGGCCCATGCCGACCAAGATACAACCGCTCGTATCATCCGTGTTGTTGCCGCAATGTACTCGAATGCCGCCAAAGTTCGGGACATTGTGCAACAAGGGCATCAGTTTGTTGAACCGTTTTGATCTCGTGATCGTGACCCGGTACGTGCCGAGCGGGATCGCGGTGTCGCCGTACACTTTCCCATCCTCGCGCACAGGGTCTTCCAGCGTTTGACAAACGAACCCATCCTCAAACCGCATTGTGCCAAGGGTACGGTCTGGGGTGCAGTCATCGCGGGTAACGTAGATCGTCACCGCAGCAGCCAATACAACCCGCCGGCGACCACTGCACCGATGCTCGACCAGGACAGCGCGTTACTTCGACTGCTGCGGTCAGCGAGGATCGCCACTTGCTGCTCGGTCGTCCGCGTGCGGCCATTGAGTTGGTCAAGCCTCTGATGGATGGCGATGATAGCGGCCATCACTTGCGTGTGACGCTCCTTCAGTAACTGCTCTACCGTGTCGTCCACTGCGTCACGCCGACCTGATCGCCGCGACGTCTGCCATCATCTGCCGTAGCTCTCGCGGCGTCAGCGGCTCATCCAGGGGATCAACGGGCGGTGGCGGTGGCGGGGGTGTAAACCTCCCTGTCGCTGCGTCTCGCGTGTGTCGGATCAGCGACCCAACACCCTGCCAGTCCGGGTGTCCGGTCACATCGATCTGCGTCGGCGGGAGCGGGAGCAGGTCGAACGTCTCCCACTCAGCGTGTGAGGTGCTGCTTTCGACATCACCAACAACAACACCACTATCGTTCAGGGTTACATAGCTTCGTGTGTGCATGATGCTCTCCTAGTACCACTCGGTGACTTGCCAGTTTATGGTCGCCACTTGGGTCCCGATGTTGCCAGCATCGTCGCGTGTGGCTCTAACGGCGGTCGTCGACTGAATAGACAAACGTAGTCTATATTTCGTTCCCCAGCCGGAATCAGCGGTATCTTGCCCTTGCCCGAGGTAGGCGAGTTGGCTGTTAGCGGTCACCACCGCAGGGGACAATGTGGCATCGTTAGTGGCATTCGTGCCAGTAATGCTACAGGTGCCGCGCTGGATACTTTTAAGTGTCCCTGATGCGCCAGCCCCAAGCGACACTGTTCTATTCGCAAGCGGTGTCTGCGTCCAGAGTTGGTGAGCGCTGA
>Ga0255047_10003108_pt1 | contig 10600 bp, 7 predicted proteins | sample JV7_2_1_MG_FD_183640 | JGI IMG/M metagenome (GOLD analysis project Ga0255047, IMG submission 183640) | Seawater microbial communities from Jervis Inlet, British Columbia, Canada - JV7_2_1 | ecosystem: Environmental > Aquatic > Marine > Inlet | place: Canada: British Columbia | collected 2016-10-06 | reverse complement strand
TTGATGGGCCCGATGAAGACCGACAGCACCTGCCGGTCGATGAAGTTGATCACGTAAACCGCGAACAACACCCACAAGACGTAGTTGGAGTATCCGTCGCTCGCCTTGTTGTCGCCCGGGTTGTTGTCGCCCGGGCTGATTGCTCCCTGCTCGCTCATCCGGCGACCACCCTTATGCATGGGCCCCACCGGGTAAAGTCAGCGCAAGCGGCTTGCGTGGGCGGTCAGTCGTTTTCGACGACGGTCAGCTTGAGCACGCCGTCGTCATCGCCGTCGTCCGCGCCCCCGGAATCATCAAGACCCAGCAGCTGGCCGTCCCTGGCATCGGGCAGCTCCTCTACCGATCGCAGCTTGCGCTCCATGGCACGCGTGCGCGTCTCGGTCTGCTCTATGGTGCTGGCTGCCGTGTTAAGTTGCTTCTTGACCTTGGCCAACACGTCGCCGAACTTGCCGAACTCGCTCTTCACCGCACCCAGCACCTTCCACACTTCGCTGCTGCGTTCTTCAATCGCCAGCGTGCGAAAGCCCATGCGCAGGGCGTTGAGCTGGGCCAGCAGGGTAGACGGACCGGCCACCGTCACGCGATGACTGGACTGCAGATCCTCGACCAGGCCCGGCTGCCGTATCACCTCGGCGTACAGCCCCTCGGTGGGCAGAAACAGTATCGCAAAGTCGGTGGTACGCGGCGGGTCGAGATACTTGCCGGCGATATCGGCCGCCGATTTCTTCACCACCCGCACCAGCGCCTTGCTCGCCTCGGCCACGCCCTCGGCATCGGCACGATCGGCGGCGTCGACCAGGCGCAGGTAGTCCTCCTGGGGAAACTTCGAATCGATGGGCATCCACACGCAGCTGTCGGGTTCATCGCGGGAACCGGGTAGACGCACGGCAAACTCCACGAGATCGTCGGAGCCCTCGCGGGTCTTAACGTTGCGGTCGTACTGCGAGGGAGTAAGCACCTGCTCGAGCAGCGCGCCCAGTTGTACTTCGCCCCAGGTACCACGCGCCTTGACGTTGGTGAGCACGCTCTTGAGATCGCGCACGCCGCCGGCCAACTCCTGCATTTCGCCCAGGCCCTTCTGCACGGCCTCCAGGCGCTCGCTCACCAGTTTGAAAGACTCGCCCAGGCGTTTCTCAAGCGTGCCTTGTAGTTTTTCGTCAACGGTCTGCCGCATCTCGTCGAGTTTCTTCGCATTGCCCTCCTGCATTTCGCGCACGCGCTCATCGAGCGTGCCGCGCAGCTGGTCGAGGCCCTCGCGGTTGTTGCGGTTGAGCTGGCCGACCTGTTCAACGACGCTCTTGAACTGCTCGCCCTGTTGGCTACCAAGCGTAACCACGCTCTTGGTCAGAGAATCGCCCACGCGGGTGAGCTGCTGGTTTACCTCCTCGCGCAGGTGACCAGACGACTGCGAGCTCTCCTTGCGGCTTTCTCTCAGGCCGTCGGCGAGTTCTTCACGAATACGCTGCTCGAGTTCGCGGGTGTCCAGCTCCTGCTCGCCGCCACCACGCATAATCAGCACAACCGTGGTCGCCAGAACCCCGGCGAGTAGAACTATGATTACTATATCCATGTTTGTCCCCTGAGCCTCAGTCGGCCCGGCCGCCAATCACGGCCGCGCCAGACTAGCCCGGCGCGGCAGCAGTTGTTAACGCTCTGGCCAACTGGCCACAGCCACCCACGTTAAACCCACCGGTAGCTCAAAAGCTGAGCCTGCTGCGCATTTTCCTGGCTCCCGCCAAAAAAAACGACCCGGTCGGCATTGATGCCGGCCGGGCCGTCGAGGGGAGATGATCTCCTGGTCGATCAGCCGTCGTCCGGGTCCTCGTTACCCGCGAGCAGCGGCAGCAGGTACTCGGCTCCCGCGTAAGAAATCTCACCGGAATCTTCGAGCGGCTCGGGCCCGGTCACCTGTACAACCAGGGCGGGCACGTAGCAGCCTGCTGAGCCCTCATCGTCGCCACCTGACTCATTGACGGTCTCGTCGCTGTCCGTACCGGGGCTGTCCACCTCGGAAGCGGGCACGTACATAATGCTGCTGCGCAGCCCTGCTACCGTACCGCAAGCCCACTGCTCGCCAACCTCTTCGGCAATAGCGATTTTTACCTTGGAGGGGTCAAGCACACGGGGGCCCAGGCGCGAAGCCTCGTTGCCCTCGCAGACCCTGAATTCGGGCCAGCGCAGGTGCATGCGGGCCACCTGTCCTCGGTGATCAATCGACGCCTGTATCTTCGACCCGTGCACGCCTACTCCCTGCACCTGGCGGGGAACGGCCGTGTAGACCTCCGCCACCTGCACAGTTGCGGCGGCGGTGTCGGGAAAGCCCGACTCGCTCACCGGCACCGAGGCCACCTTGACCCTGGCGATATCGGCCAGCTGGTAGTCCAGCTGCTTTTCGTCAAGGCCGAAGGCTACCGCGACCGCCCTGATCGTCTCGGCAGCCGCGGAGTCAGTCACTTCGTTGTCTGGATCGCTTTGGGCTTGGAAGCTGCGCGTGGGATCGAGGAAGGTGAGCCTGCCCTCGGCGGCCTTGATGCTCAACGTAGCGCCGGTTTTGCGCGCCTCGTAGTCACAGTGCACGGCTTCTTCGTCGTGGCGGCCGTCGGTGCGTTTACGCCGACCGTCGAAACGGCAGTCGCCCTTGCTGGCCTTCAGCCCGCGAGCCCCTATGGCATTGAGCGCCAACTTGAGCGACTTCTTGTCGCCGCTCATCGACGCCGCTATGCCCGGGTCTCCAGCCACCGCGACCAGTGCCGCCATGGTGTCCACGTCACCCACCAGGCTGGGAAGCGAACCACCAGCCAGTTCATGAAGCTCGGGGCAGCTCTGTTGTGATTGGGCCGGTACGATCGTCAACTGCAGGGCAGCAAACATCACGACCAGGCCGGTTATGTTTCTCTTTGTGATTTTCATTGTCTTATTCTCCTGTATGCCTTCGTTCTTCAGTTAGGATCCGTGAAAGGGGTTTCGCCCGCTGGGTCACAACCGTCGTAGTAGTAGTAGCAGTAGTACCCGATGGCCGATGGATCGCTCATGGTGTTGTTGTAGCGCTCGTTGTCTATGCGGTTGAAGCAGTCGGCCCTGTCGCTGCCTACTGCCAGGGCCACCGGGCACTGGTCGTCGTTGTTGTTACCCACGTTACTGCGCCGCATGTTGTCCATCCACGAGTCCTTGATCGAGACCGAAAACGCGTCGTCGGCAAAGTCCTCGTAGTCGGCTCTGAAGCCGGAGCCTATCCACATAAAGCCGTGAAAACCGTCAGCCTGGTGCAATCGACGGCCGTTCTGCGGGCTGTCAATCGGGTCGCGAAACATGCGCCAGGAATTGGACAGGTTGTCATCGTCCATGCTGTTGCACGACGAGAGATGCAGGTACTCCATATCCATATCGCCCGCGTAGAGTTCGGCGCCCGCGCCAAACTCGGTGCCCGACTCGGGAGCATCTATCCAACAATCGTTGACCGCGGCTCCACCGTTGAACCTGAGCGCTCCGCGCCAGTGGTTGCCACTGTCGCTACCGTGCATGAAGATCATGACGGCGTCGCCCTCATCCATGCGCCAGCCGTCGTTGCAGGGCGAAGCCGCGTCGGGGTCACAGAAGGGACTGCGGTCCATCCCGATATCCACGAAACGCCCGTCCTGATGGTACCAGCCGTGATCGTCTATCTCGTTGTACCAGCGGTCGACCTGGGCACTCCAGTTCAAGCTGTTCTGTATACAGTCCTGATCCCAGTTATCGATGCCATACATCTTGGCCTCGAGGTGGTTGGCTGCCGCCGGGCTCACTGCGAGGATACCCGCCGTGGCAACGGTCAGCAGAGCCGACACCATCCAGGCAGTCGCGCGTAGCGTGTTGTTGTGTTTGTTATTTCTCATAGTGTTTAACTCCTCGTTCGGTTTTGTGTTGCTGTCTGTGGGCCGTACCAGCTCAAGTGGCCGGCTTGAAGCCGGCCTCCTGTGCCTGATTCGGCTGTGCGCCCTTGTCACAGCAAGCTGCGTACCAAGCCCCCGCACTTGGCACAGCCCCTGAAAACACAGGCCAAATCAGTCATCTCGGCGTCCACGACCTGCTGCCGTCGCTAAGCCAGGTTTACAGCTGATCTCGCTACAGGGCCGACCGCATACCTGGGTTAGCACTCGATCAAAACTTGCCTGAGCTGAAAAAGCAGTCCCTTATGAACGGACCTGAACCGGGAGAAACCCTATGCCTACAGCCGCCGCCCACCCATCTATTTCAAGTACGCCCATAGAGCTCGACGGGCGCGATCTCGCCACTGCCTGCGTGCTGTGCAGCCACAACTGCGGACTGCGGGTCGACGTGTCCGACGGCCGCATCACCGACGTACGGGCCGATGAGACCAACCCCTTTACGCAGGGCTACATCTGCAACAAGGGCGTCACCATCACCAACTACATTGACCACCCGCTGCGAGTCGAACACCCTCTCAGGCGCCGCGACGACGGCAGCTTCGAGCAGATCGACTGGGACACGGCGATCACCGAGATCGCCGGCCGCCTGAGAGAACTGCGCGATACGCACGGCCCGGGATCACTGGGACTGTCGGGCGTTGGAGGACAGGGCAACCACATGGACGCGCCGTACGCCACGGGCTTTTTGAGGGCCTTCGGCACGCGCAAGTGGTTCAACGCCTACGCCCAGGAAAAAACCCAGCACCACCTGGTCGACTCGTGGATATTCGACGCTTCGCCGGCCGCATTCATGCACGCCGACGTCGACAACACGGCCTTCATGGTCGTCATGGGCACCAATCCCAAGATCAGTCACCGGGGCCACCGCGCGCTGGACACCTTCAAGGCCCTGGAGAAGAAGGAATCGTGCACCGTCGTCGTCCTGGACCCGCGCGAGACCGAAACCACCCGCGGGGCCGACCGTCACCTTCAGGTACGCCCGGGCAGCGACGCCCAGTTGCTGCTGGGCATGGCCGCGAGCATCGTCCAGAACGAACTTTTCGATGCCGAATTCCTGCAATCGACTACTACCGGTTTCAATGAACTACGCGACGCGCTCGGCCCCATCAACGTAGCCGAGATGGCCTCGCGCGCGGGTATCGAGGCCGCCGAACTGGAGCAGCTCGCCCGCGATTTTGCCACCGCACCTTCGGCGTCCTTTTTCTTCGATCTTGGCGTTGAACAGACCCCTTACTCCACGCTGGTGTCTTACCTTATACGCATACTGGCCTGCATAACCGGCAATTTCGGTAACCCCGGCGGCATGCATTTCATCGAGAGTTTTCTGCCGACAACGCGCAGCGCCAACAGAAATGCCGAGCCGGAAAGAGCCCTGGCCTCGGGCATACCGGCCATTCGTGCGCTGGGCAACTTCGGAATGTTTTCTCCCACCCTGGCGCCCGAGGAGATACTGGTCGACCATCCAGAGCGCATACGTGCGCTGATCGTTGAGGGAGGCAACCCGCTGCTGTCATATTCCGACACCGGCAAGTGGCGCGAAGCGATTGCGGCTCTCGACCTGCTGGTAGTCATCGACCCCGCCATGAGCGAGACTGCGCGCGAGGCCGACTACGTGCTACCGGTGCCCTGCGGTTACGAAAAGTGGGAGATCGCCAACTTCCCGCGCCGCCACCCGCAGATCGAGGTGCAGGTCAGGCCGCCGGTGGTTCCGGCCCCGCCCGACACCAGGCCCGAACCGGAAATCTACACGCGCCTGCTCGAGGAAATGGGACTCGTGGAATCGCTACCAGCCGAACTCGACGAGCTGGCCTGCGGCGAAAACCCCGTTGCCGAGCGCGCCGCATTTTTTGCGCGCGCACTGGAACTGGTGGCCGGCCCAGCCTCGCGCGGGCTGGACGCCGAGACCCAGGTAGTCTCCTGGGCCTACCGCTCGGTGGGCCGCCACATGCCCGCGCCCTCGCTGGTGGCCGTGTGGGCGCTGTGCCAGGCCAACGCCATGCAGCGCCACGACGCGGTGCTGCGCACCCTGGGCAACGATTGGAGCGACAAGACTCCGGGCGAACTGGGCGAAGAAATATTCCGGCGTATACTGGACAACCCGCAGGGTGTCGAGATCGCCTGCCTGGACGAAACCAGGACGCTGGTCGACCACATCGGCCACGAAGACGGCCGCGCCCACCTCGCCGTGCCCGAGATGCTCGAGGAAATACAACGGGCGGTCACCAACGGCCTGCCCTCCGATCCTGATTACCCCATGATACTGGGCAACGGCCTGCGTACCCGCTGGACGGCAAACACCATCCAGCGAGACCCCAACTGGCGCAAGGGGCGCGGGCCACACTGCCAGCTGTCGATCAGCCCGGCCGACGCCGAGCGCCTCGACATCAGCGACGGCGAGACGGTGCGCCTGTCCACGCGCAAGGCCAGCGTGGAGTTACCGGCCACCGTCGACAAGCGACTCCAGGACGGCCACGTGGCCATGCCCAATGGTTTCGGCATGCAGCACGAAAACGACACCGGCCAGCTCGAGACCGTGGGCGTGAACATGAACCTGCTAAGCGACGCGGCCGACCGCGATCCGTTTACCGGTTGCCCGCACCACCGTTTTCAGCCCTGCCAGGTCGCCAAGGTTGCGTAGCACGCCAGGCCGGGGCGGGCCTGCGCCTGCCAGCGACTCTCAGTCCACCAGCAGTTCGACCGTGTCGCCCAGCTCTATCTGTCCGGTGCGGGCCACCCCGGCGTAACTGCCGAGGTCCTGGCCGGCATCGGCCACTATGCTGCGCAGCACCGAGGGGTCGTCTGCGAGGCCGGCCGTGGCGCGCGTAGTCATGCCGCACCTCACGGTCGGCATCAGCGAGTCGAGTTCGACCTCGCCGATTTTCAGGCGCGCGCCCTGCCAACCGGCCTCCACGAGTCCCTGCAGCTCGCCTGCAGTGCGGATGAGCAGGTTGGGCCTGAAGCGGGCTGGTTCCCAGGCGGCCTCGGGGTTGAGGTCGGCCATGTGAGCCAGCGAGGCGGTGGTGAGCAGGTGCAGCGGGAAGGCGTCGAAATAAGTGCCCAGCGGCGAGGTGTGCTCCATGAGTTCTTCTGGAAACACCGACAGGTCGGGCAGTGGCTCACCGGGCAGGCGAGAAAATATCTGCCTGAGCTCTTCTTCGAAGTCCTCGTTATCGGGCGCGCCGCGGCGGTAGTGCTCGACGTTGTCAGCCGGCTGTCGCGGCCACAGCGTTACCTCGCGGTCGAGCAGGCGCGAAAGCACCGCGTTGGCGTCAGGGTCACCGCTGTCCAAACTTGAGCCGTCGGGCAGGATCATGCGCACTGGCCCGATACCCCTCTCTTCCGAGCCCGAACTGTAGCTCGCCGAGCAGCGCATGAGCAGGGGCATCTTCTTGGCGCCGCGTATCTCGCCTGCTTTTTCGTCGCGCAGCGCCCAGCCGCGATCGCCCGCCACTCCGTCGCTGCCCAGGACCGCGCTCGCCAAGGTCTCGCCCTGCATCGACTTGACCGGGTAGCGCCACAGCCCGGCAACTTCGCCTACAATCGTCGTTGTCACTGTCTCTCCTGCAGAGTGGGCCGGCGTCGGCTCAGCTGGACCCTTTTATGCCGACCGGAAGAGTGGACACCTCGTCGGGGCTTATGAAGGTGGGGTTCTCGCGATCGCGCAGGCCAGCCATGCGCCGGTGGGCCAGGTACACCCAGGGGTCATCACCCGGCAGCACGTAGAAACGCTCTGATCGCACGGCAGCAAAGGTGCGCTCGGCGATAACGGTTGCCGAAACTGCCTCGACCATCGCCTCGTCCATGGCGTCGTTGACCACCTGCCTCTCGTCGTTATTGACCCCGGTGACGGCGCGCGACGCAGGTCGGTTGCGTTCCGCCCCGTTGATGTTGGTCGCCACGGCTTCGGGACACAAGACCGACACGCGGATGTTGGCGCCCTTGAATGACAGCTCGTGGTGCAGACATTCACTCATGGCCACCACCGCGTGCTTGCTCGCGTGGTAAGCCGACACGAAGGGCATCGACGTCAGCCCGGCCATCGACGAGGTGTTGACCACGTAGCCCTGCTGGCCGCTATCCATCATACGCGGAATAAAACTACGCAGGCAGTTGGCGATGCCGAATACGTTGACGTCGAACACCCAGCGCCAGTCGTCGTCGCTGCAATCCCAAACCGCGCCCGCGCAGAACACACCGGCGTTGTTGCACAGTAGGTTCACCTGCCCGTACTCGGCAAAGGCGCGTTCGGCCAGCGACTCTACCTCGGCTGTACTGGTAACGTCGGTGACCACCGGCAGCACCGGTGCGCCGCCCTTACCAAGCTCGGCCGCGGCAAGCGCGAGGGGGGACTCCTCTACATCGGCCAGTACCACCTTCATGCCCTCGGCCACGGCCCTTTCGCCGAGGGCCCTGCCTATGCCACTGGCGCCACCCGTGATGACTGCCACCTTACCCATAAAATCATGCATTGCTGGTCCTTGTACTCCTCTAACGACACTACTACACCGGACAAGCGGCCATGCCCATTTTAGCCCCAAAGGCCCCCTCTCAGCGCTCGAGGAGTTCGAGGCGCTCGGCGGCCTCGAAGGTCGTGCGCAGGCGCTGCCAGTCCTCGTCGGCCAATGCCTTGTAGCCCTCGTCGCCGCGCTCGCGCCAGTAGATCGAGCCCGGCACGCGCTCCGGGTGGTAATGGTCGGCCTTCAAATTGCGCACGAGAATCTTCTGCGTGCCGGTGTACTCAAAATCGTCGACCACGCGCACGAAGTCAGGAAACCACTTGCGGTCCATGCCTCCGTGCTCGATCTGCTGCTCGCAGTAGTCAAACAGCGACTGGGGGTCAAACTCGATGCCCTCGCGCATCTTGACGGCAGCCATCACGAGCTCGTCCGACACCGAGCAGGGCACGCCGTACGCCGCAGCTAACGGAAAGTCGGGATGCTCGGAGATAAGCCGCGACACCTGCATGGCCGAAAAGTTTTCGCCGTCCTTGCGTATCCAGTCATCGGTGCGGCCGTCGAAGAAAAGAAAGCGATCGCCGTCGCGCTCGAGCATGTGGCCCAGGTCCCCGGAGTGGTAAACACCGTCGCGGTACTTGCTCGAGTTGGCATCGTCGTTTTCGTAGTAGCCCTGGAACAACGACGTGTCTTCGGCCACGCGACAAATTTCACCCACCGCGTCGTCATAGTTGGCGATCTTGCCGTCCGAGTCGAGCTCGGCGGGCGGGCATTCGTTCCCGCCCTCGCCGATTATCTTCACAGCGGGGTCGGTCACCTGGCCAACGCTGCCGCGCGGGTCGCCCATCTTGCGAAAGGTCGAAATCGCCGCCTCGGTACTGCCGTAGAGTTCGAACATGTCTTCGAGCCCCATCCAGTCGACGAAACGGTCGATGTCGGGCGGCGCGGCTCCATTGCCCACCGCGTAGCGAAACATGTTGTCGGGGTGCTCGGTAACCTCGGCCCGTATGCGATCAAGGTCGCCGTCGTACTGTTTCTCCAACGCGCGCAGCACGTAGTGCACCGGCTCGCCCACGTAGTTCCAGAAGGTGACGCCATTGCCGATCACATCAGGCACGAACTTAGAAGCGCTGAAGCGCTCCCGCAGCGCCATGCGAGCGCCCACCCAGAAGCTGGGCATGAAGCCTATGAACATGGAGTTCGAGTGAAAAAGCGGCATGCAGGCATAACCGCAATCGTCGCGGCCCAGGCCGAGGTGGTCCGACACCACCGCGCCGATCATGCACAGCTTGAGGTGGTTGTTGTTAATACCCTTGGGCAGCCCGGTCGTGCCCGAGGTGTAGATGATCATCAGGTTAGTTTCAGGCGTGACTTCCACATCGGGAAACTCAAGGTCGGGCCTGGCGGGGCCCATCTCCGAGTCAAGGCAGGCCCGGTAGTCCATCGATGCGTCGAAGTCGCCGTCGCCGCTGCGCAGTACAAGTACGTTTTCTCGCGGCACGGTCTCCAGCTGGTCGAGTATGCGTTCGGCTTCGGGCCAGCTGCGCTCGTCGACCACCAGCAGGCGCGAGCGCGACTGGTTGATGACACCGGCCAACACTTCTCCGCGCAGGCCGCTGTTAATGCCAAAAAGCGTGGAGCCGTTTATGGCGCAGCCGCCGTACAGTGAGCTGAGCTCGAGGTGGTTCTCGAGCAGCATGGCCACGTGGCCCGGTTGGGCGTCGTCAATCTTGCCCAGGCGCGACTTTATAAAGTGGGCAACCCGGGTCGACTCGTCGCAATACTGCCCCCAGCTCCACGATCGATCGTCGTGGGTGAGGAAAGTGCGCTTCCTCAATTCTTCGTTTTCTCTTCTAACGCGAACCTGGTCGCGCACCGTGAATTCAGCCTCGAAAGTGTAAGCATCGCCCGCCATCAGTATCTCCTGGGAAATCAGATTTGTCGGCGCAAGCTAACAGCAAAAAACCCCTATCGCTAACAGGGAAGACGCAAGCGCGAACACAGGGAAACCAGGAGCCTTGAGAGTGGCCAGGGAGCTTGAGAGAAGAGGCTTGGCGGAGCCACACTAACTCCCCCGACTGGCTAATTGCCTGCCGACAGGTATGGGAAGACATTGCGACCCCGCCCGGGCTCCCCCCCCCCGATGGGCCCCGCACAGGAACCACCGAACAGCAGGGCTTACCCGTTTACGTCCCGAGGGAATAACCAAGCGTTAACTGT
>Ga0255047_10003106_pt1 | contig 10607 bp, 12 predicted proteins | sample JV7_2_1_MG_FD_183640 | JGI IMG/M metagenome (GOLD analysis project Ga0255047, IMG submission 183640) | Seawater microbial communities from Jervis Inlet, British Columbia, Canada - JV7_2_1 | ecosystem: Environmental > Aquatic > Marine > Inlet | place: Canada: British Columbia | collected 2016-10-06 | reverse complement strand
TCTGTTGATGAGTGCTACGGTCATCAGTCCATCGCAGCTGTTAGCAGATCTGGGATGGACGGGGAGTTACGGGGTGGTAACTGTACCGATGACATTCCCAGTGGAGAACAGGCCGTTGTATGTGGCTGACACTGTGGACATGGCACACAAATCGAAGGAAGAGAATTGGCCGCACATGGTGACCGCAGTGAATGACGTACTGGATCGTCACCCCGACGAGAACGTACTCATACACACAGTGAGTTATGAACTCACCCGATTTCTTTACAACGAGGTAGCCACTACTAAGGAAAGACATGCTTACTTCTCAGCAGCAGAACGAGGCCCAGCGTTGGCTAAGTTCCGCAAGAGTGGTGGCGTGTTGTTCGCACCAAGCATGGACCGAGGCGTCGACTTCTCACACGATGAGGCACGAGTCATCGTTCTATGCAAAGTGCCGTTCCCATTTCTCGGGGACCGACAGATCTCTACCCGACTCCACTCACCCGGTGGACAAGGGTGGTACACCGTGCAAACCATTAGGACAATCGTCCAGATGACAGGCCGAGGTGTGAGAAGCGCAAGCGATCACGCTGTGACCTACATACTGGACGACCAGTTCCGAAGGGTGTACGGAAACAACAGGAGATTATTCCCTCCATGGTGGAGGGAAGCACTCCGCTATCAAGTTCCACAGGAGGAACAACAGTTATGACATCACCATGGGACACAGAGGAAGGACTAACCCAGAAATATTCTGGGACAGTCACCGACGCATACTTTGACGAAGGTGAATACGGTGGGACTCTCAAGCTCACCGTTGAATCACCTGACCTTGATGCAGGCAGTACCGAAAATTGGTACGGCTGCGGCAAAGGTGTCGTCGTCATCTCAGATGACAAGGTTGATCTCGCCAACATGAAGGGCGCAAAGTTCAACACTCAATCAGGAGTAGGCAGCTTGATCGCTGCACTCGTAAAGGATGAACGACTCATCTCTCAGGTATCTGAGAAGGGTGGACCCGACGAAGCACAAAGTTTCGTAGGACTCGCCGCTCAGTGGGAGTTGAAAGAGTTCACATTCAAATCCAACGGTGAAGATGTCAGCTACACCCGGATGCTCCCAGTCGGAGTGATCGGTGAAGGCGTAGCCGAAGAGACACCAGACGTTGATGTACCCAAGTGGCTCATCATCGCCTGCTCCGAAGCAGACAACTACACCGACTTCATGGCAGCAGCGTTAGCCCACGACGAGGTAACACCAGCCCTGCGTAAAGTCATCCTGAACGAGTCCTTCTGGGATTTCGCTTAGATGAATACTGGGGTGATGGTACCTCGTCCATCATCACCCCAGTTATTGGTGGACTCGCATAGTGTGGGTCCAATCACCCCCCACCCCTAGCGGGGCGGGCCAAGAAGGATTCAGTTCCCTTGTCCTGCTTCGTTTGGTGGGGGTTTTGTCCTTTAAGGAGGCACGTTATGAATCCAGAAGAGACTGATGACTTTCAGAAGGTGATGATTGCGTTGGCTGCTACCGTCCATCGTGAGGGTGGCGAGTTGCGTATCACTGACGCCGATTTGAAGGCAGTGACGGAGCTACCTGATTCGATGGGTGTCGTGTTCGACATCCACAAGGATGTGGACAAGCACGAGATGACTTTGGTTGTCTCCCTTGTAGATAGGGACGCTGAACCTGATGAGCCGCTGCCGTTTGGTGCGCCGCAAACGATGGAGCAGAAGTCCCCCATTCAGAAGTCCGCCGTCGAGGGGACAAACATTCAATGAGTAGCCGCCGAAAGAACCCGAAGAAGATGAAACACAACGCCCTTGTCAGGTCGGCAAACGTCCGAGCTAAGCGTGAAGGATTCAAACAGAAGTTCCGCACCCTGAATGGGAAAATATGGGAGACCAAATGACTGACTCATACAGCCGTCCGAACGCCCAAAGGGTTGACGGAAAAATTCATGTCCGAGCCAGCTCGTTAGGTCACTGCGACGTAGCGTTGGCATGGGATCTGCAACATCAGATGGGAATGCTCGGGAACGTTAAGCCGCTCCCGCCTCCACCACCCATGCAGCAGGCAATGGACGACTCGTCCTCGTTAGAGGAACAAGCGATAGACATACTGCGAGACGCCTACCCTGACACGGCACTCATCTCCAACGAAGAAGTGTTCAGCAAAGAAGTAGGCGACGTAGTAGTCACCGGCACACCCGACGTACTGACAACACACCAAGTGTTCGAGGTGAAATGTATGGGCAAAGCGACGTACCAGAAGTTCAAAGAGGACACCATCTGGGAGACATACCTCACCCAAGGCGGGGCATACAACCTGCTCACCGGGCTGCCAGTCACCATGGCAATCTTCGAGAAGCATGAAGGTGCGTTGACCGGCGAATACTTCGAGCAGCCACTCGCAGCTGAATGGTCCTACGTTGCCGAACAAGCAGCCAAACATTTAGCCGACATGGACCTCGAACAGGCCATCAAATGCCCCGGCGAATCAGACTGGTGCCCATGGTCCGAACTCCATTCAAGACCCGAATGCGAAGAGTGGGTGAAGACCGCCCTCGACACCATAAAAACTATGACCGAAGGACGCACCGTCCTCGACGACGAGATCCGAGAAGAGAAAGAACGGATCGCAGCCCACATCCGAGAGCTAGGCGGCACCGCACAACTCACCACCAAAGACGGGGTACACAAATTCAAATGGGTAGAAACCCATGTCATCGAGAAGAAGCCACGGGAATACGACAAAAAGTATCTCCACCATTCAAAGCCGAAACCGAAGAAAGACCCGAACCAATGAACCAACAATTCAAAGCGAAACTCAACAGCCGTGAACGGATACTGCTACTAGGAGGTGCAGGAACAGGCAAATCGTACAGCGCATACAGTGTGGCGAAACGAGTAGCCGAAGCAGACAACAAAGTGTTCGTCATAGACAACGACTTCAGCTTTGAACGACTCGCAGAGATAGATCCAGTAGACGGAACGTTCATCCTTCGACTACTGCAACCAGATGAATGGGCAGAGATGCTCGAAGCTCTCGAATCATTCATTGCCGCAGCTGGCAAAGACGACCTCCTCATCGTGGACTCCATGACACCCACATGGCAGGCCGTCCAAGACTGGTACTGCGACCAGATATTCGACAAAGGCATCGACGAGTTCTTCCTCGACGCAAGAAAGCAGATGACCGGCGACAGAGTAGAAGGGTTCGACGGATGGAAAGACTGGTCCGTCATCAACAAGAGCTACGGCAAACTGTACCGCCTCATCAACCGTTTCCCCGGCCACGTCATACTCACAGCCGAAGCCGAACCAATCACAGCAGACACCGACCCAGAGTTGAAAAAAATCTACGGTCGGAGAGTCAAACACCGTGGACAAAAAGGTTTGCCCCACAAGGTGAACACCATCCTGCAAACATCGAAAACATCGGCAGGCAAATACGAACTGACCACCATCAAAGACCGAGGCAGAGAAGCCGACTACTCATTCAAAGAAGATGAGTTCACAGACTTCTTCCTCACCTACTTTGTCGGTGCAGCAGGATGGTCACCAACATGAGTGATGACGACCCGAACTCACCAGACCTAGCCGAAACGTTTCACGAACTACTACTACAAGAAGGAGCGCCGCTAGTTGAATCGTTCGTCATAGCCGAAGCGTCAGCAACCATGCTCGACCACGGGATGCCAGTCGGACACGACAACTCACTCATCTCACTCGGCCTACTATGCCACGGATACATGGCGGCACGACCAGTACCAGACAAAGATCACCCACCCAACGGAGACAAAACGTCCAGCTGGTATCTGCTACGAGATGACGACGACCTGTGGCTCCAAGCGATGCTGCTCGACAAGCCACTCGCCGTACAGTTGCACGCCACACTCAGCAAACTGCTCGCAGAAGGGGTAGACGATGGCGAGGATCTGGGTTAGCCCAACCGAACCACGATGGCTCACCGACATGGCAGACGTAGTGTCAATGCATTCAGAAGACTACGGTGCCGACGTACTAGTTCACGGCATCACACAATCCATTGCCATTCAGCGCAAAGAAGTAGGAGACCTGATCTCTAGCGCAGGAGACGGGAGGCTCGCAGAGCAAGTAGTGAAACTGAAACGTGCAGACACAGCCATCATAATTTTGGAAGGCCCACTGAACTGGACGACCGACGGCTACCTGCTGACCAGTGGATGGGGGGAGAAGTTCACGAAAGTCCGCTTCCAACGGATGGTACTGAGCCTCGCCCATGCCGGAGTGCCACTCATGTTCGCCGCCGACGCAGCAGAAACAGCAGCGTGGGTGACAACAGCATGCAGATGGGCTGATGCCACAGAGCACACCACTCTCGCACCGAAAGGGGCACGAGTCAGTAACGACTGGGGCGAACGACGGGTCGAGCACTACCAGCTCGCAGTCCTCTCATCGTTACCCGGATTAGGTATCGAACTAGCCCGCCGCATCCTGAATGACATCGGCTTCCCATTCACCCTGAATGAGAAACTGAAAGACGTAAAAGGGATAGGCAAAAAGAAGTACGACACAATCAGAAAGATCACAGATGAAAGACCCGAATGAGCTAAAGAACTGGGGCGAACCAGTCCAATGGTGGAGCCTCACCTACCACGACGGCAACAGGTCAATCGACTGCACCGTCCCCGGTGCCTACGCCGATGCCGCAGCCCTAGCACGAGACCTCATACACCAAGGGAAAGACGTAACAATCAAACGGCTCGCAGACAATCGCATACCAACAGGAGACAAGAAGAACTAGCGAAAGGCTAGTTACTCAGGTGGAGGAGGGGAAGTCTTGGTGGATGTATTGCCGATAGCAAGACCAGTACCGGCCATAGCAGTAGCGAAAGCTATCCATCCAGCAGCTTCCTGCTCGTCCACAATTCCGTACACACCAGCAAGTCCGATGACTCCGAAGGCGACACGGTAAAGCCACGCCCGCTTGGTTGGATCAGTAAAGATACTCATAGCTCTCATACTATCCGCCGTATGACAGGGGTGTTGGAATCAAACACATACCCGACGTAACCAGTGAACTGTTCCTGCTCATAAAGTCAATCCTCTTGGGTTTCTATCTGACGCACTAGGCCGCGGTAACGGTCCTCACACTCGCGCACTTCAGCTTCCACTAGCGCCAGCCGTTCGCGCATCGACTTAACTTCTTCTTGTAGTTCGTTGATGATCGCGACCGCCGACGACGTTAACGAAGAAGCTGCGTCGGCCTTGTCGGTGCGGTGATTCGTCACCCATCCGATGACCCCAGCGATCGCTGCGGTGATACCTGCCCACGCTGCGACGGGTAGCTCGGCTGCCATCACGTTCCCGCTTCCTCTTTGTCGTCCAACTCTACGGGATCGTCGACCACCCGTCGGGAGCAGGCGAACCCGGCCCACGCAGTCCACGCCATCGCAGGCCACAAGACCCAGCCCGCACCCTCACGCATTCTCTGGCCGACGTCACCGCCGTAGGCGATAGTTACCCAATAAGAGGCCGCTACAACTACCGCCGATCCGCCTAACAACATGCGCGGAATCCGAATCGCCCAACGCAGATTCACAGAGTCACCTCGTAGAGCGCCCCAGACGACAACGGCAGCCGCCACCGACGACGATATAGCTATCCACCAAACTCCCGCATCTGCTTGGAAGAATCCTTCAACACCATTGGAGGTCATGGCGCAGGCTGTAGCTCCAGCCCCGATTTACGCGCACGCGCATGGTCTGCGTGAGGTGAAATCTGCTCCATTTCCTTCACGGTTTGGAACACGTTGTGCGGATCTACATTCAAAGCATCCGAGATGGTACGAAGGTGATCAGGGTTCATAGCCTTCTCACCTTTCAGATAGTACCCGATGTACCGAGGGTTCACCTTAGACTCGAACGCTAGATCCTGTACGGACCAGCCGAGCTTGACCATGGCTACACCTAGCTTGGTGTGGCAGTAGTAAGGCTTACCCATGTCTATCTCCTAGACAGTAACGAACGATGATAAAGGATTATACGGCACGCCGCCGTCTTCCACGATCTTCTTCGCAGCCTGCTGTGGACTCATAGAGCTGAATGCGGGATTCGTCTGTGTGACGGTCTGGAGGGATTGAACGGTTTGTGCCAAGTCCTTGTCGTACCGACCCAATCGACCGACATCCATTTCCGAGATCGAGGTGCGGTAGTCGTTAAATCGTTTGATTTCATCACGGGCCACCTTGTCGTTGACATCAATGTTACGCCAGATAGTAGGCATACGCAGACCTGACAGTAACGCACGGTGTGCACCCTCAGGGTCAGCCAGCTCATACTCACGGAAGTCTGCGTCTAATCCCATCCACTGTGCGATGGCACGGCCCTGCGGTATGAGGTTCGCAGCAAGGTTGATGACCGGGTTCTTACCAACGAACGTCTGACCGCTAGGGGACAGCGGATCGTACACGAAGTTCGGTGCGTACTCTGGTGCCCCAGACATCGGGTCAACACCGAGACCTTCGAGAGCTGTTTGAAGTATCGGGTTAGTGGACGAGGCGAAAAACCCGAGGGACATCATGTTGCCGATGTCCCTGAATGGGTTGAATGAATCAACGTTGAATGCTGTCCATTCAGCATCGTCGTCACCGACGGGCATACCTAGCAGCCGTCGGAATATCTGAGGGTAACGGGACTGCCAGTCTTCGTTCTCTGCACGGGTGAATGCGTTGATGATCGACACCCGCAACGGATGATCGAACGGGAACTTCACAGCCGCCCGCAGGATGTGCGACATGAACGAGTAGAACGGGAACACTGCACGGAGAATGCCACGCTCCACAGGTAGAAGCTGCGTCCAGTCCATGATCCAATCCTGTGTCTGGCGGAGAGCGTGTTCACCTGCGACCTTCATCATGTCGTCAGGGGAGAGAACTTTCCCACCCTCTGCTGCCTCACGGAGAAGGTCTGCATGCTTCTGTTTATAAAACGCAGCGAAGTTGGTGCGCCTAGCGAGGTCATCGAAGAAAGCATTCACACCAAGAGACCCTTGAGTCATCTTGTGGAAAGCAGACGTAGTGACCTGAGCGCCCTTCGATTCCTGCACCCTGTCAAGTATCCGTGCCCCAGTTTTGGTGCGAGACATGTTGTTGTTCAACGCATGGACGCCACGCTTCTTAGCTGTACCGATAGCGAGGTTCTCAACGACACCCGTAGTGCCGGTCAAACCGGACACTTCCATAGCGTCGTCATATACTCCTACACCCCGAGTACCAGCGGCAGTACCCGAGGTGCGGAGATCTTGGGTAGTGGCAGCTTCCTTGATGCCTTCCCAGCCGCCCATCTTTCTGTACTGGTCAGCTACTTCCAGCCATGCACGAGGGTTAGCGAGAGTAGTGATGAGACCGTTAGAGAACAGGTTGTTCCAATGCCATGCAGGGGAGAAGAGGAGGACCGACACTCTGAATGTGTTCGTCACAGGCTCGAAGACTTTTTGGAAGAAGTTGTTGGAATCTTTGAATGACTTCTCCAACACTGAAGCCATCTCCCGTGGCAGCCACACCTGATCGAGGTTGGAAGCGGACGGTGATTCCTTCACGAAAGGGAACATCTCGTTCGGGTTGAACTGAATGTACCGGGACTTGGCCCCGTCTTTCATCTTGTTCGTGAACGTCCGTTCGAAGTCTTTGTACCCGACAGTGGTGTGGAGATCTGTTCGCCTAGCCCACGACGCCTGAGCCTGTGCATGAATCATCGCATCAAGCTCCGGGCCTCTGATACCGAACTTTTCGTTGATCATCTGAATCATGTGAGGGATAGCTGCCCGTGACAGGTAGTCCTGAATGGACGCATAGGAGACAGCGACCCCAAGATCGTCACTCATAGGTGCGTAATCGAACGAACGTTCCTTAGCGAACGACGGTGACTTGTAAGTATTAGACACCGTAGTCATGTCCACATCAGCAGCCTTCTCCTTGGCTACACCCGGCACATACGTCGGGTCGTAGCCCTTCTCCCGCATGATCGCCAGCTCCGCACGGGTATCCGCATACAGCTTGTTGCGTTCCTGTTTCGTTATCAGAGAGGCCATGTTTTGACGTTGGATCTCCGTGTCCCAGTTGATCCAGTTCGGGTCACGAGGAGTCGTGTAATGCAGGTACCTGTACTCGCCGCCCACCTCATCCATCAGCTTCACCCGCAAATTGGTGGCCTTCTGTTGAAGCATCGCCCTTTTACCGGGGTCAATGTTCGGCACATTCAACTCGGCGTAGACAGCTTTCAGTTCATCAAACTCACGCAACACATGGGGCCGGGAGACAGCCCATTCATCTTGCAGTTTCGTAGCGATCTTCAAATTGTCTTGGAACATTTTATACATGAGACGGGAACCTGTAGCTGATTCAGTTGCAGGCGTGACACGGGCCACGGTCTTATCGAACGACCTGTGCACACCGCCGGTACGCTGATACGTTTCACGGAAATTCTTCAACTTCGACGCACCAGTGGTAGAAGTACGGGCCGCTTCTTCGACTGCACCTTTAGCCATCAGATGGTAAGGGGTGCCCCGTCCACCGTTGGCGAACTTGCCGACCTCATCTATGATCCCCTCAAACTCGTTGAGGGTCTGTAAGCGGCGCCTCCAATCTGGATAGCTGTCACGTAACAGGGCTTCAGCATCGGAACGGCCAGCGAGTCTGGTTAACCCCTCGTAGTGGGAGTCGATAGCTTCCCCTAAACGTTGAATGAGTTCAGGTTCAGCGACCTTATCGTTCCACTTGGCTCGCAGATCTTTCACATTCTGAAGACGTTGAATGTCTTTGTGAAGGTAGATTTTGCCGTCATCCCAGCGACCTATGTACGGCTGCTGACCGAGAGGACGAGTCGGATCAGGTGGTGCGAGAAGCTGCTTTTCGAGTGTCTTCTCCAAGTCGAGGTACTCGTGAACGTACTTCTGGTGAGCAGGTGGGAGCTGCCCGACAACATCCTCAGGTGTCAACCCCTTCGGGCTAGTGAATGAATCAGGGTCGGTGATGGCACGATGTATGTCACCCCAATCAGCGGTAGCTTTCGACCCCTCACCGAACTCTTCAATGAATTTCTGATGGAGTCTGCTGCCACCAACGAACGCATCCTTTTCACGGCCCTTCAGAACCTCGTTCGATTCAAGTCCTTTCACCTTGGACTGAAGGTCACGAACAGCACCGGAGAACTCGAACGCACGTTGGCCTAGATCTGTGCCAGCGAACGATGTGCGCCAAGGGCGTTCCAGTATGGCTGCACCGTCACGAAGAGGTTCGACACGATTGACGAACATGTCGGGGATGAGACGCTTACCTTCGGTGGCAGCAATAGCGGCCTGCAAACCGAACCTGTCCTGAATGGGCATCTGTTTCCCGCCGCCACGCCCCGGCCATTCCTTAATAATATTAATTGCCCGGTCACCGGAAGTCACAGTTCCGACCCGAGTGTTAGGCGCAGACGCACTCTCAGGCGTGTACTTTTTCAACGCTCTAGCAGCGTTAGCTTTCACTACACCCTGACTGTACGGCAGCACATCGAGTGCAGCAGACACAGGTCGTACCCCTATCTCACTGGCAGGCATACCGCCGGGGAGCAGTGCTGACGCTACGAACGCACCGGGGAGGAGACGAATACCGGGCTGGTCGAACCAGTCGCCAACCTGCTCCACGTTCTTAACAGGGTTACCAGTAGTGATCTGCTGGAACTCATTCACCAAAGCCATCGGCAGTTGAGGTATGCCTTTGACGAGCTGGGTGATGTCAGCAGAGGCGTTAGACCACAACGACCAAGGGTTCCGCTCCGGCATCGGGGTAGACCCAACACCCGGCTGACGGGTCTGAGCCGCCATGATTCCACGCTGTGTTTGTGAATCAGTTAAAGGGTTTTTGCCTCGTGTGAGGCGAGTCTCATCAATGCTACGCAACGAAGCGACAGCAGGATTGCTGATGGGGACACCGGACCACTTCGATACGAAGCTAGAGAGAGCGTCTTCCATTCAGAAAGATTACTGCATTCCCGCCATCATCTGCATGGACTGTTCGTCGAAGCCACCTTGTGGCATGGCATTCATAGCCATACCGCCGCCACCACCGATGTAATCGGAGAGACGATTGGGTTGCATCTGGTACGGGGCAGCAGCCATAGCCATCTGGGCTGGTAGACCCTGCATGGCGAGCATCATGTCGCCCTGTTTCTCACCCGACATTTGAGGGATGAGAGGGGCTACACGGTCATGACCGATCTGCGACATTTGAGCTATCTGATCCATTGAGATGGCTGGAGTTGGGGCACGAACACCGTTGATACCAAATCCGTTGGTCATCATCTCCCTACGGAGAGCACGACGTTCTTCGTCTGTGGCGTCCTCACCGAGGATCATGTTGCCGAGAGTCCAGTTACCTGCGAGCTGATCTATCAGAGCGGGGTCAGTGCCACCGGACTGAAGCAGTCCACGCATACCCTGCATGTCGGTGAACTGCATCTCTTGTGAATAATCGGGGGTTGTGTCTCCACCGCCACCTATCAGATGCATACCGCCACCGAAGATTGCGCCGAGACCGGCACCGATAGCTGCACCCTTAGGCCCAGCGAACGCACCCATCGTGCCACCTGAGACGGC
>Ga0255047_10003103_pt1 | contig 10610 bp, 12 predicted proteins | sample JV7_2_1_MG_FD_183640 | JGI IMG/M metagenome (GOLD analysis project Ga0255047, IMG submission 183640) | Seawater microbial communities from Jervis Inlet, British Columbia, Canada - JV7_2_1 | ecosystem: Environmental > Aquatic > Marine > Inlet | place: Canada: British Columbia | collected 2016-10-06 | reverse complement strand
AACCTGCCGGCCGTGACGGAGACGCCCAGCGGACAATTTCAACCCGGCAAGATCATCTGGCGTGATTTAATCACCGACACGCCGGCCGAGTCCCGCCGTTTCTACGAAGAATTGTTCGGCTGGACTTTTCAGAGCGTCGGCAACGTACTGGGCCTTGGTAACAACGACACGTACACGCTGATACGTCACAACGGCCGACTCATAGGCGGAATGGTCGATGCTAATCAGTTCGACAGAGAGATTGAGATTTCACAATGGGTGGTCGTCATGTCCGTCGAGGACGTCGACGCCGCAGCGGACGCATTCAGGGCCGGGAACGGCAGCATTCTGACGCCGCCGACCGACATGAGCGACAGAGGGCGACTCGCGGTCGTCGCCGACCCTCAGGGCGCGTTGCTGGCCTTGCTGCAGACGACTGACGGCGATCCTGTAGACCGAGAGCCGGACTACGGTGATTTCTTGTGGGACGAGCTCTGGACCACGGATCCCGAAGCCGCCAGCGCTTTTTACCGGCAGGTGGCGAGCTACGACAACGCCCGCAGCTCGATCCAGGGTGACCCGGAGTCGAGCTACCGGGTACTGGAACGTGGCGGCCGACCGCGGGTCGGCATGATGGCCCATCCCTTCGATACCGCACAACCGGTCTGGGTGAGCTATATTCGGGTCGAGGATCCGGCGGCAATAACGGCCCGAGTGATAGCGCTCGGCGGTGAAATCTTTGTCGACGCTCAGGCCCGCTCGATCGGCGGCGAGGCCGCGTTGATTGCCGGCCCGTCGGGCGCGGGCATCGCGTTACAAACCTGGCCATTAGAATCTTCTGAGGAGAGCGCGCGATGAAATCGACACAACGGCAAGTGATCACGTTATTCGTGCTGCTCGCCGTCTGCGCGGCCCTCGCGAGCTGCGAGGATCCCCAGGTGTACGGCAGCGTTACGATGAGCTCCTACGGCGGGGGTGGCTATTACGGACCCGGCTACGGACCCGGCTACCGTCCTGGATACCCGTCCACCTACGGCGGCAGCGTCACGATCGGCGGCAGAATCTACTAAGAAATCTCAGAACACGCAACCGACTTCGATGCCGACGCGTTTGCTCTTCGTATAGAGATCCAAATCGAGTACTGGCCTCCGACTATCAACTCTGTGCCGAGGAAAACGTCGCCGATGATCCAGTGTGCGACGGTGGTAACCAGGCCCTGCGCTCCCGCTATTCGAGCGGCGGAAGCCCCAGGTGATCCCGTATCGCGGGCCGGATGCCGTTAATGTTCACTACGATCAGGTTCTGAAGCCGCTCGATGCCCTCTTCCTGGCTCGGGTTTTCCTCGTCAAGCCAGACGGCGCCCGACGATATCAGTTGCGCGCTGCCCTCGCCGAACAGGTAGACACCCAGATGAACGACCGCGAGCAGGTCTTCTTCGTCGGAGGAGCTTAACTCTCGGGCGAACGCCTGCATGTTGGAATAAATATCCGGCGAGACCGAATCCCGGACGGATTCGAGCGTCGAGCCGGCTCCGACGGCTGCGGGCCGCATCATTAACACGCCGCCGATGCCTTCGGACGTCAGGCGCTCGACGAAATCGGCGTCGTCCACGTCCGTGACATCGGGCACGAGGTCGTAGCTCGTCACGGCATCGTAGTTATTGTCCAGAGCCTTGGCGACCAGGCCTTCTTCGAATTCAGCCCTCAGCGCCGGCTGCGCGGCGAGCGCCACCACAGCCATTTTGACTGTGACGATTTCCTGTGCCGAGGCGAGATTTAAAGACGCACTGATGGTCAGCGCTAGAACCACACACCTCATGACGGCCCTCCGAATTACATTGCCTGACTTACTATACATGGTCAGCCAACAACCGCGCCTGAACCCGCCCCGAGAGTCACGAGCCCAGAATATTCTGCCTTGAATATAAGGAAGGCGCCTGTGCCCGTTTTCGTCTAAGCTTCGGGGCAGATTGAAGTGTAGTTAGAGTCGAGGAGTCTTTCTCATGAAGCTAAGATTTGGATTGGTTGCTGGTTTGCTGTTGGCGCTCTCTGGTACCGCCATGTCCCAGGAAGTCGACGATTTCTCACGAACCATTGAGGAATTTCGAAGCGTGGACGCCGTCGCGCCCTATCTCGATACGGCCTACGCCTACGCTGTGTGGCGGACGATCGCTCGGGGTGGGCTCGGCATCGGTGCGGCCACCGGTAAAGGACAGGTGTACCTCAACGGCGAGGTTACCGGCTTCAGCCGGCTGATCGATGTAACGTTCGGATTTCAAGCCGGTGGCCAGGCCTACCGGCAGATTATCTTCTTTCAAGATGAACGCGCTTACGAGGAGTTTACGAGCGGTACTTTCCAATTCGATGCGGCGGCATCCGCGGTAGCCGTAACGGCCGGCGCGCAAGCGAACGTCAGCACTCAGGGCAACCAGGCATCCGCCGGAGCGGGTAGCGCGTCTAACTCGTCGCTGGGTGGGGGTTATATCAGAGGACTGCAGGTATTCACGATGACTGTCGGTGGTCTGATGTACCAGGCGACCATCGGCGGACAGAGTTACGGGTTTACACCTATCGAATAGCTCAGAATTCGACTTCTGCGCCGGGATAGGTAACACACTACAGCTCTCCACCCTCGGCTAACTCGCGGTCGAGATGTGCATTCAATGTCCGAGTCGCCTTTCGCGTGATAAGAACGGTAAGGACGAGTGTTGCAGCTAACCCCGCCAGCAACAGCACGCGGCCGGCCAACCCGCTCTGAATGTCGCCGCTCGTGAGTTCGGTAAGATCCTTGGCCACCGAGCCGATATAGACATAGAGAATGGTCCCCGGAAGCATGCCGATCCAGGAGGCAAGGAAATAGTCCCGCAAGTGGACGGCCGTGACGCCGAATGCATAATTAAGCACGTTAAAGGGAAATACGGGAGACAGTCTCGCCAGAAACACTATCGTGAAGCCCTCGTGGTGCGTGGCCATATCCAACGCGCGCAAGCGGGGCAACTTAGCGATTCGCTGAGCGACCCACTCTCGAGCGAAGAATCGTCCCACGAGGAACGCGCTGACCGCACCGAGGACGCTAGCCGCAGAGACCAGGGCGATACCCAGGGGCAACCCGAAGACGAAACCCGCGAACAAGGTTAGAACAGAACCGGGAATGAGTAGCACGGTGGCCAAGACGTAGGTTCCTACGAAGGCGACCCAAGCTAGCATGTGGTGAGCCTCGATCCACTGCGTTCCTACCGCCAACCACGGTTGAATCGGAAGCACGGCTACCGCAAACAGCAAAGCCAGGAAGACGATGGCGAAGACCAGCGGTTTGAACTGTCGTCTCATATGTCGAATCTCAGCGATCGTTCAGCTCCGCCTATACCGTTGGACGAAGTGAGGAATAAACCCAAGGCATGCGAGGAGGCCGAGACCAACCAGGCCCATCCGCCAGGCGGCTTCGTTACCAGCGATCGCCTCCCGACCCGCGTAGCCAATGTAGACATAGGCAATGTCACCGGGAATCATGCAGATCAGCGAAGCCAATGTGAAATGAGAGATCTTGACCCGAGTAAGCCCGAGTGCGTAATTGACGATGTTGTACGGAAATAGCGGGACCAGCCGGAGAAATGCCACAAATCGCCAGCCTTCAGCTTCGACACCTTCTACCAACCTCGTTAATCGATCGCGACCACTAACATGCCGCGCAATCCAATTCGGCGCGACATATCGTGCGATGCTGAAGGCGAGAACGGCACCGGCGGTAGACCCGAATAAATTGTGGGCAGCACCCCACACAGGCCCAAATAGAACACCGGCGGCCATTGCCATGATGCTCCCAGGCACGAGAACCACGGCACCAACGGTACGGGTAAAGACAAAGATGAGCGGCGCGAGTAGACCAAACCCCGCTACCCACATCACCAACACATCAACATCGATTCGCTTGAGATTGAAGAGCATCCAGAGAATCGCGGAGACGACAATGGCGGCGAGCACAATGCGTCTAAGGATTGGTTTATCCACTCAGGACACCCTTCGACTTGCCACGACGCGCCAGGGTCAGTTAAATCCTACCGACAGCACGCTGGGCGCGTAAGGCTCCTGCAATCCATCAATTACCGCTTGATCTCGGGCATAGACGTCGGGCAGGAAGAACACGCGGCCTTCGTCATCCACTTCGGTGGTCCAATAAAGAAGCATAACAGTGAGCGGCTCCTGCAAGAATACTGTTTGGGTTACCTCGGAACGAATAACGGCGTCAATTCGTTCAAGATCCCACTCCTCTCCTAATAGAAGACTTGCAAGATCGAATGGCGATTCCACTCGAATACAGCCAGAGCTGAAGGCGCGATCCTGGCGCTCGAAGAGTGCTTGGCTCGGCGTGTCATGCAGAAAAACGAAGTGCTCGTTCGGAAAAATAAACTTCACCCGGCCCAGCGCGTTTGTCGGACCGGGCCCCTGAACGAGACGGTACGGAAAGCCCCGAAGGTTCGGCCAATCGATGTCGAACGGGTCGATGACCGCGCCTGAACTATCGATGACTTCGATGTTTTTGCTGGCCAGGTAGCCGGGATCTTCCTTCACTCTGGGCAGGATATCCTGCCTGAGGATCGTCGGCGGCACGGTCCAGGTCGGATTGAATACCAGATACTTCATGCTGGATTTAAAGATCGGCGTCTTGCGATAAGGTGTTCCAACCTGAACGCGGGTCGTCCAGGCAACATCCCCATCGCGCACGACATACGCTCGGAAGGATGCGATGTTGACGATAATGAAGTTATTCTCCAGATCCTCGAAGACCCAGCGAGTCCGTTCGAGATTCGCTCGCAGCTGCTCGATGCGTTGTTCGACGGTCACGTTGAGTGCCGCAAGGGTCGCCGGGCCGATGGCCCCGTCCTGGTCAAGGCCGTGGCGTTCCTGAAAATTCCTGACGCCAGCCTCCAATACCGCGTCGTAACGGTTATCGGCCGGCGCGACGTAGTCGGCGCTCAGATCACCACCGATGATAAGTCGAAGGGTCAGACTCGGCACCCGCGCATCGGTTGCTCCGGGTCTCAACGTGGGGCCGGCATCTACTGGCTGCCAACCACCGGTGGCTTCAACGGCGCGGTATTCAGCCAGCGCGTCTTTCAGACGCTCATAGAAAACCCCTCTTGGCATCAGCTGACTCCGGAACGCCGTAAGGGAGTCCGACTCGATAGCGGCTTGAATCGTGGCAACCGGATCGTCGGTTAGAAGCTCGCGATCGAAATTCCATTCCGGATCGAGGATCTCCGGATTGACCTTACCGAAGCGCAAGTGATACCCGACTCTGATCAGGCTATCGGTCAGGATCAGATCCAGATCAGCGTGGCGGCCGGGGAGGGTCGCTGCCGCGCCGAACAATTCCTGTCGTGCCTGTAGAATCGCGGCGTAGTGATAGTCGTCCGGGTCGAGGCCTTCTCGAGAACTCTCCTCCACCAACTCGATTAGACCCGTCACTTGTTCTTGACGGGTCCAAGTCGGGGAGAACGCGCGCCGCTCGTAGAGCTCGGGAATCAGCTCTACGGCCGCGATCGAGACGTCGTCGATTTGTAGCGTGCCGGTTTCCCTGAGCTGCTCGACGTGTATCCGCAGCTGCTCGGGTGCGAGCTGTGCCATGCTCGCTTGAGAGAAAGCACACAGCATCAGTGCCCAGTGCCATCGATATCCGCCTATCATACAATCTGCTCCCGCGACGCTTTGTCAGAAGCGAAAAATCGCGCCGAACGTTGGCCCACTGAAATCCAGACTGTCAACCAACTGAGTGGAGTCGAAGCTCCACTCCAGGTGCCGATAGACGAGTGCCAGATCTACCCACCCGGACGCCCGAAAGCCGACGCCGACAGTCGCCTGCCAGGTGCTGTCGGAATCACCGCTCCCGATGTCGACGTAGTACGGAAGAAACCACCGGTCACTGAGCGCGATATTACCCTTAAGGCCGACGATAAAATCCATCGCGTCGTCCGCTGCCGAGGCAATAATCGGTGGCGGCTGGGACGGACCCGGAACACCAATATTCAGCACCAGATCCGTATCGAGATCCAGATTTCGCACGCCTGCGATGAAGTCCAGCCGCGATTGTCCCTCGGTCAGTAGATTGTAGCCCCCAGCGAGGTGGAATACCTTACCAGTCAAATCGAGACTCACGTTGCCGGTCACTAGCGGGCCGGGGCCGATCGGGACGTCTTTGCTCGCTGCCACATCGAGATAGATCGCATCCGTGAACAACGACCACTTGCCCTTGCGCGCCTCGAAGGCGCCCATGAACCCTCCGTCCAGGTTGTCGACGATGTCGCTGAAGCCGACTTCGACGCTGGACCCCGTCGTCGTCCGACCGCCGATATCCGCGGCCCAAAGGTAAACCGCTGCAGAATACTGCCATTCATTGTCGTTCTCGGAAGTTCCATCCTGGGCGGCCGCCGATCCGGCACTTAAGACACCAAACATGAAGAAGCTGAGTGTGCTGACAACGAGAGACGTACATTTTCTCAGTTGCATAACTGATTCCTTTCCTTTGTGATGACTTTTTCTACTCATGCATGGGCTGGACAGTGGTAGTGACTGTGACTCATCCTACTATGCCGGCCATCGCGTTACTTGCCATTACGCGCCAGCTACCCTTGCTCCAGACGGCTCCGTCGAGCCAGGCGCCGCGTACCGAACATTAGCTAAAGGCACAAAGATGTTAAAGTTTAACCGGTCTCCTTCAGCACCGTTCAACCAATACTTCGAAAACCACCCAACGTCATATGGAAATGAATGTGCATCTCCGCCGAATGACTCGACACCTGCTTGTCGTATCTCTTCTTGTCACGGTGCCCCCGTGCTTTCGCAAGAAGCGGACTCACTTTCTCGACTGACACCCGAGCTGTTACAAACCCAGATACTCGCCGCACAAGACTCCGCCGAACTCGGTGAAGACACAAAAACTCGTCTGATCGCTTTACTTCGTCAATCGATCGCCAACCTACAAACGGCGCGCATTAACCAGCAGGCGGCAGATGACTATCGCGAAGTGCGCATTCAAGCGCCGGCCGAAGCCGCCGCGATTCGGGCAACCAGAAGATCCTTCGCTCACAGACGCCGCCGGCTGGGCCGTGGAGTCCAGGCTGGCATCGTTACAGGCCGAGATCGCGATGCTCGACCAGGAATTGCTAAGCCACCGCCAACGCGTCGACCTGCTACGCGCACAACGAGAAGAAGCGGAGCTCGGTAGTTCTCGGATCAGTCAGCGCGTTGAGCAACTCCGATCCATTTCCAACGAACGACGGGGACTCCAGGCCGAGATTGCGATCGAGCAGGCGACCCAGTCGGTCGCGTCTCAATCGGCCGCCCAGCAAGCCAGCATCGACCAGCAAATGACCAACTTCAGGAACGCATTCGGCGCCTGCCTGGAGGCCAATGAGTACGTCGCGCGATCCTAGCTCGAGCTAGTTTTCCTCCGCGCTCGATTCATGCCATTTGTCCAGCCCGTTGGTTAGAATTCGCGCCCAGGTTCGCGCCAGGCGCCTGACCTCGGCCGTGTTGGTCACCCGGTTACTCTCCTGAGCGAATGCGGGCTCGGCAGCGCGTCTGTCGATGATTCGAGCCAGGACTTCGCGACTCATCGAGTCTTCGATCTGAAGAACTAGCGTCGCCTGGCCCACTTGGCTCAGGTAGATACGATTGCGGCCGACCAGGTCCGGCGGCACGTAGGAGACGATGTCGTGGAGTCCGCCCCAGATAAGCACCGTGTCCCGGCCGGGCTCGTCTACGAGTGTGAAGTACTCCGAGTCGCTAATCTCTTCCCTGAAAATCTCAGACATAATTCCCTCGAGAGACTCCCGCGAATTGTCCTGGATGAAAAATTCGTCGCCGGACCGGCTTCGCGAGCTCATGCGCGTGCTGGAGCCCTCGGGCACGTCACGGTAATGAAACTGTGCGCCCCCGGGTATTATCTTGGAATAGACAGAGATGTCGGCATCCGGTTTAACCCACACATTGCGGTAGCCCGTCCGCTTGACCTGGACGAGACCGTCGTAAGTCATCGTCGTATCGGCATCGACATCTTCGTCCGATTGAGCGCCGCAAACCAGCGGCAGAACGAGCGCTACTGCAACAAGAGCATATCGTCTGATCTTCATTGTTCTTAATCCCCTGAGTTCTGTGTTGGGCGAATGTATCTTATCATCAGCTAAACCCGGAAACTTGCCCCAATGCGCCAATCAATCCTGAGTCGGCACGGCATGCTCAGCCGGGCAATCGGAGACTAGGTTTGATTTACGTGATGCTCTATATTGCCTAGTTAAAACAAGAAGACGCTCATGTACAAAAGATACTGCTTCATCGCTCTCGTCCTGCTGGCGCCTGGTTTTGCCCTCGCGCAGGCGCCCGAGACCGAACTCGTCAACGACAAATTCTATTTCAGAGTCGGCGGCCAGGCCTTCACGCGATTCAGAACCAGAGTGCGAATCGATTCTGAGACGCTGGGCCAGGGCACCGAGATTACGCTCGAGGATGCCACCGATATGGAGGAAAAGATCACCATCGCGCGCTTGGACGGCGTCTATCGATTTACCGACAAACACAGCATGGGTTTCAGCTACTACGATATCGATCGAACCGGTTCAGCGATCCTCGACGAGGAGATTACGTGGGATGGCGAGGTTTTTCCCGTCGACATTACCGTGGAGAGCCTGTTCAGGCAGGAGGTATTCGAGCTTTCCTATGCGTACACGTTCCTACTACGGCCGAAGGGCGTGATGGCGGCGACTGTGGGACTGCACACGATGAGGTTCACTACCGGATTGCGGGAACTCGGTGGTGACAGAGAGAGGACCAATTCGACGGAAGCGCCGCTGCCTTCCCTTGGTATCCGCGGCCAGTACCGACTTGGCGAGAAATGGCGCTTTGTGGGTAAGATAAACTGGTTGGATGTGACGGTAGGTAATTACAGTGGAACGTTCGCCGACATGCTCTTGACCGTGGAGCACGACACGTGGGACAGGGTCGGCCTCGGCTTCGGCATCAACAGCTTCGGGCTCGACGTGGAGTCCGGTGATGCCGATCTCAAGGGACGTCTCGACGTCAATTTCGACTCGTTTGTCGTTTATTTCAAGGGCCACTTCGGCCGCGACTAAGGCAGCGAAACATGGCTGGTTTTAATATCGACGGGTTCGTAGAGGAAATTAAGCAGGCCCGGATGGATGCAGACGGCCAGGCCGCCGTCGAAGAGGTCCTCAAACGTGCTGTCTCCGACCCGAACGCGATCGTCGCAGAGCTAGGGGAACCCGAGGAAGCTGACCTCCACAAGTTGTACAGCGACAATGAAGTAACAATCCTACACGTGATCTGGCCCCCGCTGATCTCGCTGTTACCTCACAACCACAACTTGTGGGCCTCCATCGGAGTTTACACGGGCCGCGAGAACAACATCGTTTGGAAACGGTCGGGCGACGTCATCGAGGTAACGGGCGCGGCAGCGCTATCGGCGAAGGATGTCTATCGGCTCCCCGAAGATGCGATTCATTCGGTCACGAACCCGATCGAGCGATTCACCGGCGCGATCCATATCTACGGCGGAGATTATTTCGCGCCCGGCCGAAGCGAGTGGGATGCCGAGACACTGCACGAACGGCCCTTCGATCTCGAATCCGCACGGCAGAATTTCAAGAAAGCAGCCGAACGTTTCTACGCTGTTCCTTAAGGAGCATCTAATATGAGTCCATGTTCACGGCCTAGCGGCCGTCTCGCCCGGATCTTAAGCAGCATCGCACTGACGATAATGATCGCGGGCTGCCAATCCGTGGGGCCGCACTTCGAGTACATCCACTTGCCGGGCACGGAACCTGCGGCGGGCGCCAACATGCCGTTTACCTCTGCGATGAAGGTTCGCTCCGGCACCATCCTGTTTTTATCGGGAACGAGCGGCGCGCCAGTCCCGCATAGCCACCCTCACGACCCCACGGAATTCGACCATCTCGATTTTGGTGTCGAGGCGCAGACAATCAGAGTCATGGAACGAATTAAACTGACGGTCGAAGCGGCCGGCGGGCAGCTCAGCGACGTTATCCAGGTCACCCGATTCGTTAAAGACGTCGGCAACAATCAAGACGGTATCAATGCGGTCATGAATCGCTACTGGGGGCCGGACCATCGCCCGGCGAGCACCACGGTGGAGATCGTCCGGTTGGCAAGCGACCCACGGTTCATACTCGAGGTCGAAGCCGTGGCGGTCATACCCGATTAGGAAACGGCGTTCCGACAAACTACCAGGGCAGTCGCTCTCCATTCGCGTGCCAGAACGTACCGGTATCCGCGAGGGTTAGCGCATCCATGCGTTCGATGAGCCCCCGCGCGGCCTCGTCCGGATCCGTGAAACCCTGGCCCCGAGTCATCCCGGTCTTCACGTAGCCGGGATGCAGCAGAAACACCGCGATCCCTCTCGGTTTGAGATCGTGGGCGAGATTCACGCCAACCATGTTCGCGCCCGCCTTCGAGATTCGATAGCCGTACATGCCACCCGAACTATTATCCGCCATTGATCCGACGCGACTGGTGAGGATGCCGATCTTTCCGGACTCCGCCATGCACGGGATCAATGTCGAAATAACTCTGAGCGGCCCGAGCGTATTCACTTCAAACTGG
>Ga0255047_10003102_pt1 | contig 10611 bp, 13 predicted proteins | sample JV7_2_1_MG_FD_183640 | JGI IMG/M metagenome (GOLD analysis project Ga0255047, IMG submission 183640) | Seawater microbial communities from Jervis Inlet, British Columbia, Canada - JV7_2_1 | ecosystem: Environmental > Aquatic > Marine > Inlet | place: Canada: British Columbia | collected 2016-10-06 | reverse complement strand
TCTAATGTCCAGATACCGATGACCCAGCTTGAATCATTCAGGACAGTTAAGTTGTATGAAGTTCATTACCGTAGAGAAGATGGTTATTATCTGTTGTATATGGTTAAGGATGGTAATGACTTTAAGGCGTTATATCACGAGAAATCTGTCTATGAGATGGATGAGTGGCAATTCGGTATCTTAGATTTTGCAGGACATGACCATAAGCTATATAAACGCAGTGAAATGACAAAGATTAAGAATCTACAGGACAGATGGACAGCTACCTTTGACAGTATCTTAGAGCAGGTAGATAGGTTCGTACCCAAGATTGGTGTTGATGAAACAGCACTAGCTACGTCAAGTAGGACTAACCTTGAAGATGGCGATATAGGTAGTGTAATCTACTTTAATAAGTCTCCTAGAGATGCAATACAAGAGATTTCATTAACCCAGCTTAAAGGTGATATGAGAGCTTTAAATGAAGATATTATCACTCTTATCACTATCCAGACAGGGTTAACTAAGGCACAGTTGACTGGTGTAGCGACAGGTGAGACGGCTACAGCAGAGACTATTGCACAAGGCGGACAGACACTAAGAATAGCTGATATGACGTCAGAGATAGGGAAGGTATTTGATAAACAGGTTACTAAGTTATGGAAGATAGTAAGACAGTTTGTTGATTTACCAACATTAGAATTAATAACAGGGGAATCTGGAGTTGACCAGGAAACAGGGTTAGTACAGTTCTCTTGGCTTCCAGAGATAACAGAGGAAATAGATGAACGGTTACGTTTCGGTAATTTTAGATTTAATACTGAAGTATCTTCCACCCAGAAGGCTAATACAGCATTAATAGTTAAAAGGGTTGAGGATTTACTTAATATATTGGCGAGAACAGACGTTATTGCTCTAATGCAACAGCAGGGTAAGAAGGTTGACTTAGCGGAAATATTACGAATTTTATTAAGACAAATGCCAGAAGTTGTTACAGATGTCAGTAGAATTATACAAGATGTAGGACAAGGAACACAAGGCACGTTGACACCAGAAATGTTAATGGGTCAGTTAGCTGGTGGTGGTCCAGGGGGTCCAACGTCAGGCAGTCAGAACAACGCTTTAGCAGCACAGCTAGGTAGTTCACCTAGTCAACAGGGATTACAGAGGGAAGCTGCGCAACAATAGGGGGAGTATGCCCACATATCATTACGAATGTTCTAAGTGCGGTAATGAGTTTGAACACATGCAGGGAATGACAACACCTAAACTAACGTTATGTGCGTGTTGTGGAAAGCACAAACTGTTTAGACATATAGGTATTGGTTGTTCGATAGTAATGGATAACAAGTATAAGGACTTAAAAGGCTGTCCTATTTGGTATCCTAATAATAATGATAACCCGTATTTTGATAAAGCATTTCAAAGGGTTTTTAAAAATAAAAAAGATAAAAAAAGTTTTATGAACAAGAACAAGATTATCATGGATGGAAGTGACCACGACAATCCTAATCGGCACAGAGACCCAACAGCAGGGGATACAATGGGTTCAAAGAAACCTATCTATTCTCGAAAAATCAAGGAGAAAAAAGATGTCTAAATCCGTACGCAACATGAAAAACGTCCAAGAAGTAACAGGGGCAACACCCAGAGCTTATGAGACACATCCTAAACCAGGAAGTGGTGGAGCACAAAAAGCTAGAGGTGGCGGTGGAACTATGAGAATTAAAATGGGCAAGATTCCTAACAAATAAGGAGTCATAATGGCAACAAAACGAATAGTAATAAATGTTCAGGACAATGTTACTGACGCTTTAATTAAGAGTCAAGCTAAACGTCTTTCTGCGCTAGAGTCTCTAATCAAGAAGAAATCTAAGAAGAAGGATGTTTCTAGTGAGTTAAGAGAATTAAATTCTCTAAAGAAGATGGTATCTTCACAAAAGACTAGCTTTACAAAACAAAGTAGTGCTATGCTTTCTGCGTTAGAGAAATCTGCATCAAGACCATTTAGTGCACAAATAATTCCTTCTCCAGCTTAATAAATTTTTAGCACAATGGGAGTACAACAAGTAAGGGGTGTAACATGAACGAGCAAGAACAAGACGTGCAGGAAGTGGATTCGTCTCCACAAGAGGTAGAAGAAGTAGAGTCCTCAACTACAGACCAGGAACAAACGGTAGACACGGAGTCAACCGTGGAAGAAGAAGGCACTACCGATGAAAACAGAGTTCCTTACGACAGGTTTAAAGAAGTTAATGACGAGAAGAACTACTGGAGACAGCAAGCTGAACGTTTATCAACTCCACAACCTGTTGCGCCGAAAGAAGAAGCAGACCCTTATCAACAATACCAAGACCCACAGACCAAACTTTTTTATCAGGAAATAGATAAGAGAATGGATAAGAGGGCCAGGGTTATTGCAGATGAGGCTAAAGCTCCTATAATTAGGCAAAACGAGATTCTTACACAACAGATAGCAAGTCTTCAGCACGATAAGTTCAAAGATGACAATGCTGATGTTATGGAAGGTTCTCCAGAAGAGGCTCGTATAGCTCAGTTGATTTCTAGCGGAATACCGATTAATGAAGCAACGTGGGCTGTAATGGGGCCGAAAAGGGTTGCTAAAGCTGGTACAGTTAAGCAACAGAAGCAAAACAAAAAAGTGGAGATGAAAGCAAAAGCCAATCTCCCTACAGCTAATTCAGTAGCCTCAAACAATGGTTTACCAGCACAAGGTAATGGTAAGTCATTCAATGAGAAGATGAAAGAAGCCTTAGACAAAGATTGGAACGAGCAGCTCTCCTAAAATAAAGGAGTAGTCAATGGCTACAGGTAATACTAATTTTACTACTCTGATTACCACAACTTTACAAAATCATGGTAAAGAGATTTTTGATGCAGTTACAACAAACGTCTCATTATTATGGATGCTTAAAAAAGCAGGTAATATAAAGATTAGTTCTGGTGGTAGGACGTTCACACATCCTATTATATATCAAAAGAACGCAAGTTTTCAGATGTATAACAAGCTAGACCCAATTTCTTTAAATGTTACTGATGCTATAACTAGAGCAAACTATGACATTAAAGTTGCAGCAGGTTCTATAGTTCTTGGAACTATTGACCTTGCTATGAACGCTGGTAGCAGAGAAAAATTGTTAGACTATGCAGATGTTAAGAAACAAGAAGCTGAGATTTCTATGTCAGAACTTCTTGGTGGTACAGCAGGTGTATGGGGCGATTTAAGCCCATCTACTGAATTTGGTGGATTACCATATCTTATTCAATCAGAAACGTCTACAAGAACAGACCAACCAGGTGGCATTAACTCATCTACATCAGGTAATGACTACTGGAGAAACCAAATCTATAACACAACTATCGCTGCTTTTAACACATCAAGCGCTGGTTTAACTCAAATGAATGGTATTTTGAATAGAGCAACTAAAGGTCTACAAGGCCCTAAAGCTGTATTTACAACTACCAGTATTTACGGTCTCTATGAGATTGGTTTAACTGGTAACATTCGTTATACGAGTACAGACCTAGCTGATGCTGGTTTTAGGCATCTAATGTATACTACAATGCCAGTATTGTTTGACGATAATGCTACATCAGCTATGATGTATTTTGTAGATACAGATAGTCTATGGTTACAAGTATTAGCACAGGCAAATAACAGGATAACTCAATTCCAGCTTAAAGACGACCAGTTGGCAAGCTCGGCTTTGATGTATCTTGCAGGTAACTTAACCGCAGGTTCTTTACGAACTCAGGGCGTAATCAGCTCAATTACAGGATAAAGGAGGATTGAAAATGAAAAAATTACTTTTAGTAGTTTTTATCCTTCTTTATGCAGGTATAGCTGGAGCAACAACACAAGTAATAGATGCAGTTAATAACCACGAACTTTGGGTTACAACTGTTTTTAACGATGAGACGTCTACTATGGATGTTGGCGATTGTGCCGAATGGAAAATGGATAGTTCCACTGGTGACAACTTGAATTATGTCGAACAGTGTGACGCTGTTGATACCCACATAGTAGCAGGTGTTATCTGGCCTGTAGATATAGCAGCTAAATCTACAGGTACAATGGTTATTAAGGGTCCAGTAGCAACTGATACATTAGCAACTGCTCAACCTATTGGATTGTTATGTGCATCTGCAACTGGAGGTTCAGTTGCATTATGTTCTGATTCAGCAGATGATGCAGCAGCACTAGGTTTTTCAACAGCAACTGGTTCAAGTAATTCAGCAGTTGTAAACGTATTCTTACACTAATAAGGAGATTAAAATGAAAAAGTTATTTTTAGTAGTTTTAGCACTCCTATTATGTGTAGGAGTAGCTAATGCAACAAATATCCCTAGAGCAGTCGATGCAGTAAATGGTCGAGAAATCTGGGTTACATCTGTTTTCGTAAATGAAACCACTAATCCAACTTTTATGGATGTTGGTGACTGTGCACAGTGGGATATGGATAGCTCAACAGGGGACGACAAGAATTATGTCGTTCAATGTGACGCAACAGATACGTACTTAGTTGCTGGCATTATATGGCCTGCCCAAATATCAGGGCAGACTGTGGGATTAATGGCAATTAAGGGTCCAGTACAAGCAGATACAACTTCAGATGTCTTAGGAGCAGGTTTTTTAATGTGCGCTTCAGAGATTGATGGGTACGTACAGCCATGTTCTGCGAGTGGTACAACAGACCCCAATGCTATTGGTTTTGTTACAACAGCAGGTGGTACAAGTACAGCAACCGTTAATATAATCTTACGATAAAAGGAGAAAGATAATGAAAAGGATTGTTTTAGTTTTTCTAGCTCTTCTTCTTACCGTAGGAGTTGCTAGTGCAACAAATTATCCAAAAGCTGTAGACCCAAAGAACAACAGAGAAATCTGGGTTACATCTGTTTTTAATAGTGAAGAGTCTACTACTATGGATGTAGGAGACTGTGCTGAGTGGGAAATGGATAGCTCAACTGGCGATGATAAGAACTATGTCGTTCAGTGTGATGCAGCTGACACACATTATGTTGCTGGCATTGTTTGGCCAGCAGATATTGCAGCTCAAACATCAGGTACGATGGTAATTAAAGGACCAGTACAGGCAGACACTAATGTTAGTGCGCTTGGTGCAGGTTCGTTAGTTTGTTCATCTTCAACAGCAGGAGCAGTACAAACATGTTCTGCGTTGTCTGATGCAAACGCTATTGGTTTTGTTACAGCCGCTGGCACAGGTACACTATCAGCGATAGTTAATGTTTTTGCAAGATAGAAGAGTTAAAGGGGGGTGCATTTTTTGCACTCTCCTTTTTTTAAGGGGGATATATGTATTACTTGATTTTGATTTACTTATTAGGGATAAGTTTTTCACCTGTATTGTTCTTCGGATTAGACATGTGGCACGCACAAGGCTTCTGGGCGCAAGCAGGATTAGCAATATTATTTAGTTGGTCGTTCTTTGAAAAAGCAAAAAGAAGTAAACCTAATATTCCGTTAGGTATGCTTCACTTATGGATAGCAGCTAGTACAGCGTTCTTCTGTTATTTTGGACAGATGAACGGTAAGTATGATACGGCACACTTTTTTCCATACTTCAACTTCCTATGTATAATTATACTATATAAGATATTTGTAGAGCATCTCAATAGAAAAAGAATTGAAAAGATTTTATTAGGAATGAAGTATGTAGCTATAACCACACTGATAGTTAGCGCATTACAGATATTCGACCTTTCACAGATATTTAAGTTAGTAACGACACATCATACGCATAACAATATCGTTACAGGATTTCTCGGAAACGGGACTCATGTATCGGGTTTCCTAGCTTGCTGTTCCCCACTTTTTTTCTGGAAGATGAAAAGAATAGACATACTGAGTTTGGTTCTTATGGTGTTGGTGCTATTGCACACAGGGACAACAATAGGAGACCCTAGTATTTCAGGCTTTGCAATCTTACCTATATTATTCTTCTTTTTCTTTAAGAAGAGCAATAAGGCAATGTATTTCTTAGCGTTTCTAGTCTTTTTATTCGTAGTAGCATTACCTCATATTGACCCACATTTCTTTGAACCACAGGGCAGAATAGCTATGTGGAAAGCATACTGGCCTTATTTCAAGCAGTACGCACTTACAGGAACAGGATTAGGGTCAGTAAACATGGTTCATAACGTTATATATAAACCTTATATGGGAGAGGTTAGACAGTTACATTTAGAGTATTATCAAGTAGCATTTGAGTTGGGGTTAATTGGATTAGTTTTAGTTTTTAATATAATATATTCGTTCTTTAAAAAAGTAGCAGAAGACAGATTACAGTTGGTATTAAAGTCAATGGTAATAGGTTTTTTGTTTTCATGTTTATTTAACTTTCCTGCACATCTATGGCTTCCGTCAGTATGGACGCTATTCGCATATAGTTCATTTTATTTGTTAAAAAGGGGGAACTGATGGCAAATTTTGTAGAATTAAATTCAGAAACAATTGTAAATATTGAAAATATTACAAGTATTACTTGTGATGATACACTTACAAAAAGTGGAGAAACTCTTAGAAAAACAAAAATAAATTTTACTGGGGATAATGGAGTAGATTTAATTTGTTACCATGAGTTTGATGTAATTAAGGAGAAAATATATGGCTTCATCAAGAAAAGAAATACGTGACCATACAATGCGTATCACGGACACAGAGGGAACCACAATGGAAACTCTGGTCAATGACTTCATTAACGATACGTTAAACGAGATTAACGACCCAGGATGGGCGTTTGCTCCCAGAAAAGAGCTTCAGCATAACTGGAGCTGGTTAAGACGTAAAGATACGTTCAGTACGGTATCTGGTACAGCAGATTATGTTTTACCTAGAGATGTAGATAGAATAGCTATCCTTAGGCAAGAGACGACTCCTATTAAGTTACGACAAGTAAGCGATAGGAGATTTTATTTTATAGATGCTAAGAGAGATGAATCAGGTAACCCTAAGACATACCGTCTTTGGGAAGTTTCTGGAGTATCAACTAAGCTAGCAGCAGCAGATACTATTGACGTAGTTTCTGATAGTTCTAGTGATAGCGGTGATTCTGAACTAGCGGTTACAGTCTGGGGGTATGTCGATGGAATCCTTAGAAGTGAAACATACACACTTAATGGAACCACAGATGTTACAGGGTCACTTACTTTTGATGCAGATGACTTATTTGTGTCAAAGCAGAAAAATACTACGGGAACTATTACTGTTACCGAGAACTCAGGTGGAGATACATTAGTTGACCTAGCACCACAAGACAGGAACCCGTTATTTAAAGTAGTTAGTTTATATCCAAATCCTTCCTCAGCTATAACGATGTACCTTGAATATTATACAAGAATACGTGAGCTTACAGCAGATTCAGATGTACCTCAATTTGACAGTAAATGGCATCATATAGTCGTTAAGGGTGTCTTAGCTAAGATATATCAACATCTTGGTAAAGAGACAGAAACCCAGTCAGCAGTGGCTATGTATAGGTCAGTAACAAGGTCAATGGTAGCCAGTGATATGGCAGTAGACGACTTTATACCTACTATGTTTAGACACTTCCCAATATATCCGTTTATCCCAATACACAGGTCAAAAGATGATGTTTCGTAAAACTCTAGTAGCCTTCCTGCTACTAACAACTTCAGTATTTGCAGCAGATAACCCTAGAATGATAAGTTATCCTCCACAGAAGATAATGGGATTCAGGGGACTAGATACTACGTCTAACGCACCTTTATTACAAGACGGCAGGGCGATTAATCTACAGAACGTCAAGTTATCCACAGCTTTTGATTTACAGAAACGTAACGGTACGAACACTATAAATGACGAAACCTTAGATGACCTTGATTTAAGTAGTCCTGCGATAACAGGGTTATTTGACGCAGAGTTTTCTGATGGCACACAGTGGCCTATTGCATTTGTAGGAAATAAGATAAAGTATGATAGTGCTACTATTGGCGGTCAGGTTGACTGGTTAGAGATAGGTTATTCTTGGGTAACACCAACAATAACAGCAGGACAGGACAATACGTTTCAGTGTATTATGGCGTTAGATACAGCTATTTGTACTAACGATACAGACGTACCAATAGAGATAGCAGTTACTCCTGCCAAGACTGCGCTTGATGTAAGCGACCTTTCAGATACACTGACTAAAGCTAAGACCTTAGCATGGTTCAGGAACTATTTAATTTTCGCTAATACAGTAGAGAACGCTACGGAAAGACCCACTAGGTTTAGGTGGTCTAATGTAGGTACTACAGAGTCTTATACAGATGATGATTTTAATGATTTATCTGAGTTGGGTGGAGACGAGATTACAGGGTTAGTAGAGCTTTACGGGAACCTTTATGTCTTCTTAAAGAAGTCAATTTATAAAGTCACGTTAGTTGGTGGTGACGATGTATTTAATTTTGATAAAGTAGTTGATAATGTTGGAGCAATCTCAAGAGACAGTATACAGACTGTCAGATTACCAAACAACCAGTTCGGTATTATTTTCTTAGATGAACGTAAAAAAGTTTATCTGTTTACTGGACTTATTGCACAAGATGTTGGAGAAATTATACAGCCTACGTTAGACAACCTAAGTGCAGGGAGGTTAGATAATGCTGTTTCCTCTTACGATGGTAAGTCGTACTATCTTGCAGCTAGTGACGGTAGTGCTTCTACTAATGATTTATTACTGGAGTACCAAGTCGAGATAAACGAATGGACGAAACATACAGATATAAACGCTAATTCAATGGCACAGGTTATTGATTCTAGTGTAAGAAAAACATATTATGGGAACTATGAGTCAATCGTATATTGGCTAGATGACCCAGATAAAACTAATGATGTTGATGGAGCACAAGGCATTGTTGATAGCACGGGTATAGAAGATACAACTACAATAACAGGAGCACAAGTTATTATAGATGCAGATTTAACAAGTGGTGTATATACTGGAGCTATTATAAAGATAACTTCAGGAACAGCAGTAGACGAAGAACAGGTTATTGTAGCTTTTAGTTCAACATCTTTAACGGTAGCAACAGCGTTCTCTACAACACCAGATACTACAAGCAACTATGAAATAGGTGCTATTGATTCTTCTTATCAAACAAAGTGGTATGATATGGGAGATAGTCCTAGAAAGAAAGTCTTTAAAGAGTTTTTCTTTTGGGCAAAAGAGCAGAGTAATAGCACAGCAACAATAAGTCAGGCACAGGATTTTGGTGTAGTATTAGATAGTTCTTCTGTCAGTTTAGCACCAGGTTCTTCTTCTTTGTGGGACACAGCTATTTGGGATTTAGGAACATGGGGGACTACTGGAGATAAGTTATATAGATTTAAGTTAAAAGGAGTTGGGAGAGTAATTAGTTTAACCTTTGAGAACTCTTCTATTGATGAAGGGTTCACAATTTATGGATATAATATATTAGCCGATGCGTTGGATATACGTTAGTCTTATAATTTTATTATTATCAAGTCCTGTTGAGGCGAGAAGAATCTCTCGACCAGATGCCCATAACATACCTTGGACAGAAGAGCAGATAACTGACCTTAATAATACCCTTGAAGACATATTTAATATGCAGAAGGGTAGATATGAGATGGACGTAGTTACAACTCCTAAATCTACTCCTAACGATGGTGAGATGTGGATTTATACAGGACCTACAACAAGACTACAGTTTAGAGCTAATAACACAACCTACGATGTAGTATCACAAGATACAGGTTTCTATCCAGTAGAAGTAGGTATACCAGTGGCTCTTTCAATGTTTATCGAAAAACCATCAAGGGCATCTGTTAATGACTGGAACGGTGGGTTATTAAAGCTAGATGACGCAGCTTCTTTAAGCTCAGGGTCACCACTAGCGATGACAACAAAAGGTACTGGTAAAATAATATTAGTTGTTAATGACGGCGGTGGCGATGACATGGTTGGTGATATAACTGCTACAGGTACAGCTATAGATAGAAATACAGGCGTAGCTACAGGGTCAGCAACTTCAGTAATGACCTTGACTGGGGTTACAACAGATAACTCAGCAAACGACGCCAATGGTAATATTGTATATGATATGGAAAAAGCATATATCACAGATAAATGGTTTTATGGAGTAGTTACATTAACTACAACAGACGTTACATTAACAGACCTTGATACTTATCATGTATCATTTGAACAATGGAACGACCAAACAGATATTACTTTAAACTCCTTTGATGCTAATTTATTTACAACAAACGTACTAGCAGAGTTTGATTCTTACCTACAGACGTTACATGTCACAGGAGATGAATGTAAGATAGATAATGAGGCTGAACTTCATGTAGGTTCAATAGGCGGAGAAGACGCTTTAGCTAATAAATATTTTAGGGTTAGGCAGGGAAACATTGACGAAGAGCTTGACGGAACAACAGATGGGTTTTGGGTATCGACATATTACGCAAATAATCCTGTATACGTAGAAGACGTTACTTTAAAAGTATGGGCAACAAAGAAGCAAACATTAATTTTAGACTAGGGGACATTATGAAAAAACTATTAATATTATTATGTATACCATTCTTGTTGGGTGCAGCACCCAGCAGAGACAACA
>Ga0255047_10003101_pt1 | contig 10614 bp, 5 predicted proteins | sample JV7_2_1_MG_FD_183640 | JGI IMG/M metagenome (GOLD analysis project Ga0255047, IMG submission 183640) | Seawater microbial communities from Jervis Inlet, British Columbia, Canada - JV7_2_1 | ecosystem: Environmental > Aquatic > Marine > Inlet | place: Canada: British Columbia | collected 2016-10-06 | reverse complement strand
ATACCGGACTGGACAGAGAAGGGCGCGCCATTGAATACCCCGGTCAATGGCGAGCAGTTCATGTTTCTGAGCGAAGGCAACTCCCGCGCTATACCGTTGTTCCTTCTGCCTTCGGCCATGCATAATTCCGGCAACTACATTATCAGCCTGGGAAACCTGTGTCGCTGGCTCGGGGAACAGGCGGAAGCTCTGGAGGTCGAAGTTTTTCCCGGCTTTGCGGCCGCAGAAATACTGTTCGATGACCAGGGCGCGGTCAAGGGTATCGCCACCGGTGACATGGGAATCGACAAGGAGGGTAACCAAACCGGCGCTTACGAGCCCGGTATGGAACTGCACGCCAAATACACTTTCCTCGCGGAAGGCTGCCGGGGTTCACTGGGGAAACAGATCATTGAACGATACGGCCTGCGTGAGGGAGCACAACCGCAGACCTACGGTATAGGTATTAAGGAACTATGGGAAATAGATTCATCCCGCCACCGGCAAGGTCTGGTGATTCATACCGCCGGCTGGCCGCTGGATAGAGACACTTACGGTGGCTCGTTCCTCTATCACCTTGAGGACAATCAGGTTGCGGTAGGATTCGTGGTAGGCCTCGACTACCGGAACCCCTGGCTCAGCCCGTTCAACGAATTCCAGCGCTTCAAGACCCATCCCGCGATCAAACCCACTTTTGACCGCGGCAGACGCATAGCCTACGGAGCCCGGGCACTCAACGAGGGCGGGTTGCAAAGTCTGCCTAAACTGGTATTTCCGGGCGGCGTTCTGGTCGGCTGCGAGGCCGGCACCCTCAACATGCCCAAGATCAAGGGCACCCATACCGCCATGAAATCCGGTATGCTGGCCGCTGAAGCTGCGTTCGATGCCCTGAAAGGTGGTGCAGAAGGTGGCGGCGAACTCACGGCTTACAGTGACGCATTCAAGGACAGCTGGGTGTACAAGGAACTGAAACTGGCGAGAAACGTCCGCCCCTCTTTCAGGTGGGGCCTGTGGGGCGGAACTTTATACACCGGTCTGGACCAGACGGTGCTGCGTGGATACGCCCCGTGGACTCTGAAGCATACCCACGCAGATCACCAAACCCTGAAAGCGGCCGCTGAATGCAAACGCATCGAATACCCGGCCGCGGATGGAAAGGTTACGTTTGACCGGCTGTCTTCGGTATATCTGTCCGGCACCAACCATGAGGAAAACCAGCCTTGTCATCTGACGCTCAAGGACAGCAGCGTACCCATTGAAATAAACCTGAAAAAGTACGAAGCTCCGGAACAACGCTACTGCCCGGCCGGCGTTTACGAAATCATCGAAAACGAGAACTCAATCCCCACCCTTCAAATCAACGCGCAAAACTGCGTACACTGCAAGACCTGTGATATCAAGGACCCAACACAGAATATCACCTGGGTAGCGCCACAGGGCGGCGGTGGGCCCAATTACCCGAACATGTAGAACACTACACCAGTACTATGGCCAGTCCAAAATATCCCGGCTTCGACACTCTGACCCTGCACGCAGGGCAACACCCGGATGAAGCTTTCGGCGCCCGGGCGGTACCGATCTATCAAACCACCTCTTATGTGTTCAACAGCACTGAACACGCCGCCTCCATTTTCAACAGTGAACGTCCGGGTCACGTTTACTCCCGTATTACCAACCCCACCAACGCGGTTCTGGAAGAGCGCATTTGTGCTCTCGAAGGCGGTGTGGGAGCCATCGCCACCGCCAGTGGTCAGGCGGCCATGCATCTGGCCATCGCGACAATTCTGGGTGCGGGATCTCACATCGTGTCGTCGCGCTCCCTGTATGGCGGGTCACACAATCTATTGAGCTATACCTTGCCCCGGTTCGGTATTGAGACCACATTCGTGGATCCGAGGGATCCGGATGCGTTCGCCGTGGCTATCCAGGAAAACACGGGGCTGCTGTTCGGCGAGATCCTGGGCAATCCGGGTCTCGAAGTGCTGAATGTTCCAGTGATTGCACAAGTCGCCCACAACGCCGGCTTGCCGCTGCTCATCGACTCGACCTTCGCCACACCTTATTTGTTCAAGCCTTTCGACTACGGCGCGGACCTTGTGTTTCACTCGGCCACCAAATTCCTCGGGGGCCACGGTATCGCCATCGGTGGTCTGCTGGTGGACGGGGGCGGATTCGACTGGGATCAGTCCGGAAAATTCCCTACCCTGTCTGAACCCTACGCCGGGTTCCACAACCTTACCTTTACCGAAGAATACGGCCCCTCGGCGTTTATTATGCGGGCCCGCAAGGAGGGTGCGCGGGATTTTGGCGCATGCATGAGCCCGACTACCGCTTTTCATATTCTCCAGGGGATGGAAACGCTGCCACTTCGTGTGCAAAAGCACGTAGACAACACGCGCACGCTGATGCGCTATCTTGACCAACACGCGGCGGTCGAGGAGGTGATCTATCCGGAGCTGCCGCAACACCCGGATCACGAGCTGGCAAAAGAGCTGCTGCCGGCCGGATGCGGCGCCGTGTTCAGCTTCGTGCTCAGGGGCGGCCGGACAGCCGGGCGGCGCTTTATCGAGCGGCTCGACCTGTTTTCGCATCTCGCTAATGTTGGCGATGCCAAGTCATTGGTCATCCATCCCGCCAGTACCACGCACCACAGGATGGATGCCGCTGCGCTGGCGGCTGCCGGCATCCAGGAAGGCACCATCCGCCTGTCGGTGGGCCTTGAAGACCCAGAGGACCTGGTCGCAGATCTCGGCCGTGCACTGCATGCCTCGCAAAAAACGTAAGGCCGAACCATGATCATCAAGGTTAAAAAGCGGCAGACATACATCTATACGGGCGCCCGCGACTTCGTCCCGGGACAGCCCTCGATCGTTTTTATTCACGGCAACGGCCTGGATCACACCGTTTGGCTTTTATACAGCCGATACTTTGCCCATCACAAAAGAAATGCCCTCGCGGTAGACCTGCCCGGTCACGGTCGTTCCCAGGGCCCGCCACTTGAAACCATAACAGACATGGCGGACTGGATCGCAGAAGTTCTGAACGCCATGAAGATAGACCAGTGCGCCATCGTCGGGCACAGCATGGGGTCTCTTGTTGCACTGGAAGCAGCCGCCCGTCACCCGCAACGGTTTACCAGGTTGTGCCTCCTGGCAACCGCGGTGCCGATGACCGTCAGCGTTCCCCTGCTGGATGCGGCCAGGCAGAACAGGCACACGGCGTTCGATATGATCAATCTATGGGGCCACAGCCATCATGGCCAGGTGGGCGGCAACCAGGCTCCCGGCATGTGGATGAGCGGGTTGGCTATACGGCTGCTGGAGCGATCAGGTCCTGGTGTACTGTACGCCGGGCTGAACGCCTGCAACGAATACAAACACGGGATGGACAGCGCCGCCCGGGTACAGTGCCCAACCTTGATGATACTGGGGCAACTGGACGCCATGACACCGGTACGGATGGCGCACGCGCTGGAAACGGTTATTCCGAATGTTCAGTGTTCGATCCTCGAAGATTGCGGCCATATGCTGATGGCTGAAAAACCCAATCAGGTTCTTGATCTGTTGATCGAATTTCTGGAAAATCGGGGACAGTATACCTATTAAGCACAACCAAAATCGGGGACAGTATACCTATTAAGCACAACCGTGCTTAATAGGTATACTGTCCCCGGATTAAAGAAATGCTTTTTTCTGGTGTAGTTTCATATTCAGCATGCGCAACGTAGCACTGATACCGGCAAAGACCTGATTGGCGCTTACGCCTCTTGTTTTAAAGGTTTTGTTGCCGTCCCGCCAGGTTATGAAACACTCGGTCAAGGCGCTGCTGCTGCCTGTTTTCGGTATCCGGATCTGGAAGTCGACCAGTTCCGGAAACTCGAACGCGATCCCGCAGCGGTCGAACACATCCTTGATGGCGACGGTGAATGCGTCGAACCCTCCATTGCCGTAGCCTGATGATTTGTACATTTCGTCCTCAAGCTTGACACGAATACTCACCGTAGACTCAAGATCCAGTCCGCTGGTGATGGAACAATTCAGCAACTCAACATGCTTGTAATTCTTGCTCTCCAGGGTGTCTGCTATTACGAACGGCAAATCCTCGATAGTAATCAAAGATTTTGAATCGCCCAGCATTACGATCCGCTCAAGCACCTTGGCCTTGTCTTCCTCAGACAGACTAATACCGAGCTCATCCAGGTTTTTTTGCAATGACGCCTTTCCGCTCATCTTGCCCAGTGCATAACTGTGCTTGCGGTCAAAGCGCCCGGGGCTGAGCTCAGTCTGATACAGGCCACCCTTGTGATCGCCGTCCGCGTGGATGCCGCTGGTCTGGGTGAACACATCGGCGCCAATCACCGGGGTGTTATCCGCAATCTGCTTACCAGAAAAATTCTCCACCAGCTGGCTTAGTGTGTAAATTTTTGTTTCGTCTATGGACAGCCTGACGTCCATCTTATCCTTGAGGACTACGGCCACCTCCGCCAGTGACACGTTGCCGGCGCGCTCTCCCAGACAGTTGACCGTGCAGTGAATGGATGTCACGCCCGCCTTCACCGCAGACATGACGTTGGCCGTAGCCAACCCGTAATCGTTATGTGGATGGAAATCAAACCGGTAAGCCGGGAAGCGGCTGGTCATATCAAGCAGACTTGCAAACACCTCGTCCGGTGTCATCACACCCAATGTGTCGGGCAACATGAAATGCCTGATCTCCATATCCTGCAACCCTTCCAGCATTCGGTAGACATAATCAGGATTATCCTTGAAGCCATTGGACCAGTCTTCCAGATACACGTTGACATACAAGCCGCGTTGTTTGGCGTAGTCGACCGTCCGTTCGATATCGGTGAGATGTTCATCGAGGTTTTTTCTGAGCTGCTGGTGGCAGTGCTTCTCACTGCCTTTGGTCAGCAGGTTCAGCACCATTCCCCCAACACCCTCGATCCAGTCCACACTGCGCTGGTGATCGACGAATCCCAGTATCTCGACACGATCTAAAAACCCCGAGTTCTGCGCCCAGTCACTGATGTTGCACATCGCCTCCTGCTCACCCTCCGATACACCGGCGGAAGCAACTTCGATCCTGTTTACACGCAACGACCCGAGCAGCGCCTTGGCTATAGTGACTTTTTCAGCTTGCGAGAAGGATACACCACGGGTTTGTTCACCATCCCGCAGGGTGACATCGAGCAGTTCTACATTGACCGGAGCTTCCGACATCCTGCTAGTGTAGCAAAAGTAGGCCTCATTCTACGCCCCATGCGTCCGCCGTTTCGGCCGCGGCTCCAGTGCAGTTGGTTATGCGAAAACCTGTTGCAGCGTCTGGTGTGCGGACTCGATAATCTCCACCGTCGTATTCCAGTCGATACACGCATCAGTAATGGACACGCCGTATTTCAACGTAGTCAGATCATCGGGTATGAGCTGGTTGCCCCAGTTCAGGTTGCTTTCGAGCATCAGCCCTACAATTGATCGGTTGCCTTCGGCTATCTGGTTGATGCAGTCGCCAAAGACCAGCCTTTGCAACACTGGGTCCTTGTCCGAATTGCCATGACTACAGTCGACAACCAGGTTCGCCGGAAAACCTGCCTGTTGCAGCTGTTGTTCGCTCCTCGCGACATTGACCGAGTCGTAGTTGTGCTGGCCACCACCACCCCGCAGTACTATATGACCGTAGGGATTACCCGAGGTATGAAAAACACTGGTCTGGCCCTGCTGGTTTATACCCAGAAAGTGGTGGGGCCGCGACGCCGACTTGAGCCCGTTCATTGCGACGCCCAGTCCGCCATCCGTTCCGTTCTTGAAAGCCACCGGGGTCGACAATCCGCTGGCCAGCTCTCGGTGAGTCTGAGATTCCGCAGTACGCGCCCCGATAGCCGTCCACGTCCAGAGGTCCGACAGATATTGCGGCATGATGGGATCCAGCGCCTCGGTCCCGGCCGGCAATCCTATCTTCGCCAGGTGCAAAAAAAATTCCCGCGCAAGGATCAATCCCTTTTCCACCTTGAATGAGTCATCCATATCGGGATCGTTGATCAGCCCTTTCCACCCCACGGTAGTTCTCGGCTTTTCAAAGTAAACGCGCATCACCAGGAACATGTTATCGCAGACCCTGTCGGCCAGCGCTTTCAGTCGCTCCGCATATTCCCTTGCCGCCGTAATATCGTGTATGGAACAGGGCCCGACCACAACAAATATCCTCGGGTCCTTCCGGTCCAGAATCCTTTTGACGCTCTCCCTGCCCCAGATGACCGTCTCCGCCGCCCCGGAGCCGAGAGGCAGATCGGATTTGATCTCGACTGGTGTCGGAATCAAATTCTGACTGATTACGTTTACATCGCTTATCTGCTGCATGTTTCTGATTGAGTAAGGCTGGCGGGCTACACAGTTTGGTTCACTGCGTATAGTACCACCCGGGGACGCGAAAGGGCGCGCCTCCGGCAGGAGGAAATGCGGGGTGGTTAATCCACCCCGGTCAATTTTACTTTTTCCAGCAGGTTGCAGGTAACTGCAAGCCGTTTTCATCAATCGTGAGCGTGGGACAGGCTGTATCGTCCGCCTGGTTTCCTACCGCGGTAGCGGTAACCGTGAAACACGAGGCGGCGCCGCCGGAAACACATCCCGGGTTGGTAATGGCAAGCTGGTAATGCGCCTCCGGCGAGTTCAGGACACTAGCGACTACGGTGCCACAACGCCCATTAGATTGTGCAGCGGCGTCGGTCAGATAGGTGTTGTTGGCGGTGAACCATCTTTCCTGGTCCGTGGCACAGCGCAACAGCGCCTGGTAGGCATCGGTGCGGTTCGAACGCAAAATGTAACTGATATAAGACGGGTACGCTACCGCTGAGAGTATGGCAATGACGGCCAGCACGACAAGAAGCTCTATCAGTGTGATGCCCGATTGACGTTTCATGACCTGCTCCGCATGTGTTTTCACCTTCACCCTTAGAGATCGATTTCCCGCCAGGATTGACGGCCGGGTTCTATCGGAGGCAGATTGATGGTGGTTCCGGTAATGGACGCCTTCGATTGTTGCGTGATGCCCTTAACCGTTCCGCCTGCCTTCGACCCCCGGTGGATAATGGGCGTGGAGGACAACCCGCCGCCCAGGCTGGTTTTGATGAAGGCGACGTCGGTAACCGCATCGATTCCCAGGGCCCCAAAGGGGGATGCTGTGCCCGTACTGAAATTCAGAGCGTATAGATTTCCGTTACCTTCCGGTGAACAGATATCCGGAAATGGCGTGTAGTCGGTGAATACCAGTATGCTGCTGACCTGCACGGATTCGTTGACATTACGTGTGCTTGGATCCGAGCCATTGGAATCGAAATTCAGAAACCAGCCTTTTTTATTCTCTCGGATATGCGCTTCCAGATTGTCGAACAGATTGTCCGGCGGGGCCAGAGAAACAGGCAATACGCCGTCTGGATCGAGAACGGTTTCGTCTGATTTCACCTGTACATTGGTCACATTCTGCAGATCGGTTGTCGCCACCGATACCCAGGTCAAATCACCGGAAGAGTCTTTCGGTTCGATGATTCCATAAAAGCCCTGCTGCTCTATGGATTCATTATCGCTCAATACAAACAAGCGCCCGCTACCTGCATGCACCCAACTATTGCTGTGCTGGTCGGCGACAACAGAAGGCCTGGACACAAACGGCATTCCGGGGTCCAGCAACAGGTGTACGGTGTTATCGGATAGCCGCAGTCGTTGCAAAGAGCCCGTTTGTGCAGCCACCGTCCCAGCTACGGTGCCGAAGTAAACTGCATCGTCGACAAAGTCGACATCCCAGTCCACCGCCAGCGGGTTGCCGACGAAACTGCTGCTGGTCGCATCGACGACATTTATCCCGCTCGAAGATACAAAGGTCCTGTTTACGAGGTCATAGAGATAAACCTTGCCTTTCTGGGTGCTCTCCGCGGTACTGAGCTTGCTGTTTTTAGGACCCGAGCCAAACACCAGATACCACTCGTTGGTGGCGGGGTTGACAAAATCGTTGCCCGTTCCGGGAACGCGTTTTTTGACGATAGCGGGTTGGCTGGTGGTGTAATGCAGCGTTGGCGTCGTAATCTCCGCGATCAGCTGCGGCGGTTGTTCCGGGTCGGTGATATCCATGATGATGTATGCGGATTGCGTGCGGATCTCTTTACCACCGTTACCAGTGCTGGAATCTCCGTCCGCGTTTATGCTGATTCTTTTCCCGCCCATGCGCATGCCCATGACCAAAATGGTGCCCCAGCCGTTAGGGTGGGTGGCGTCGGGAGTAAAAATATTGGCGTCGAACGAGCGCGCCGGTCCATCCACATAGTACACGTGGGGATAATTCGGATTGGTCAGGAATTTAAGATGCGGCAGGAGATTACCCGGTATGTAGGCCCACATCTCGGCGCCCAGCGGGTGCTCTGCTTCGCTGGTGAGTTTTAGCTTGAATGCTGAATTGGCCGAGTCCCAGAATCCCGAGTTGATGGCGTGGATCATGCCGTCATTGGCGCCGATATACACCATCTGGCGCCTGTTCTTGTATTGTTCGCGAAACTCGGCATAGGAACTGTCGCCATACAAGGAGTCATAGCCGGCACGGGGCACCACTACCACGATGGGTGACGAATGCACCACATCGCCCTGGCGCCATACCTCATTGAGACCGTCATTGTCATAGTCGATGGTCCGGGTTCTGTAACCCGTGGTGGCATCTTCGTGGCCGCGAATAAACTTGACCAGCTTCTTGACATTACTTTTGTTGCCAAACCGGAAGAATCGAAAGTTGGCATCGTTTATGCTGGATTCCTCGAAGCTGATGACCTCGGCGGGCGTTATGTTTCCCCAGGTTGTATTGTCGGCAGGATCATGCAACGTATCCACGCCGGCAACAATGTAACGCGTGTTATTGGCGTCGATCTTGGTCGTGTAGTTTCGTTGTGTCAGTACATCTATGTTGCTCAGCGCCGCCAGGGCATCCCGGCTGTTCCAGACGGTTTTCAGCGCATCGACCTCGATAACGTCCACCAGGGTCAGTGTGTCGGTGGTCTCGTTGTAGTTGAATCTCTCTACCCGGGCGCGTCCCAAAACGCTATCAAAGAAAATATTGATGACCAGGTCCGTCGCATAACCGTCCAGGGCGTCGTTTTCATTGGTATCTTCGCGCAGGAAGCTGCGTTCATCGATAAACACCGAGTGGATCAGGCCCACCCATTCCACGCTTTGCCCGGTGGTGACATTGGAAACGAGAGGCTGATACAGGGCCTGGATAATCTGACCTATACCGGACGCCGTATTGGCCACAACCGCGGCAGCACTACCGGCGCTGAGGCGCTTATCAATGGTCTGGAAGGCATTGGCCAGTCCGTCAACCAGCCGTTCCGGCCGGCTGGCCAGCACATAGTTGTCCGGGTTGCCGTCGCCGTCGGTATCCCATTCACTGGCGAGGTCCGGTTCGTTGTCATTGCCGTCGCCGTTGGTATCGACAAAGTTTTTCTCTTCGAAACCACCGTATTTTCCGGCCAGCCACAGCATGTTCATCTCGCCCACCAATGGCGTGGCGTTGAACTCCTGGGTGTCGACCAGGAAGGTCTTGACCGTCTGCTTGCCGTTGATACCGCTGCGAATATCCTGGGTATTGGCGTAGTGAGCAAGGCCTGCAATGAAATAGGAATTCTCCTTCGGTGAATACGGTGCGGTACCGATTGCCCGGCCGAGTTCATTGATCGTCTTGAGGCTCGCCGTCATATTGCAATTGCCGGGCACACAGCCGACTATGCGGTTGGTGCCATTGATGCCCTGCAACTCACCCACGGTATTGGTCCAGTCCAGCACGCTGTAGTCCGGGTCGGCATTGCTGGGCTCGCCCCAGTCGTTGCTCGAGCCACGCAGGGTATACCCTTCATAAACCTGACTGGTTACCGGCGTCCCCGGCAGGCGCTTGTCTTCCCACGGGTTGGCGTCGTTGATGCCGACGATAAAGTTGTTCTGGCACTCGAACTGAATGGGGTCGTCCCAGGTCATGATGACCGGAAAATCATCCTTCTCTGCGACCGTCAGTCCGGCAGTAAAGTCCGCCGTGGGCCCGCGGTTCTTGAAATAGTTAAGGCACTCGTAGAATAGTTCGCCAACGGGATCAAAGGATTTATACCCCATGGCGCCGAACTTGTTGATGTAGTTGATGACGCCGCTGTTGGAGACCGCACTGGCGGTCGCCTCTGCGGAATCTGGATTCGCAACCAGCATGCCGTTATTCAAAAGCCATTCCGCGGCCGTGTTGACTTCTACTCCACCACCCGTCTTGGGCTTTTCGGGTCCGACGTATTTCATGTTCGATCGCAGCACACCACCCTGGCGTCCGTGATCGGCCCCACCTGAGGGATTGTTTAAATAACTCATCACCGCAAACCGCATGCGGTCAGCATAGGTGTGCATCAATCCCTCAGGTTTATAATTGCCGTCGGGATACTGTGTGCAGAACTCTTCCAGACCGGCATTGGCGTCACACACCAGGACCCGGACGAATAAATTGTTGGCGACGTTACTGGCGGCTGTGGTGGTGCCCACCTTCAACCGGTAGTTATAGCTGGTGAAGTACAGCGTGTTGTTGGTATAAGGCGTAACGGTGCTTGGATCGACGTTGATTGTGGCT
>Ga0255047_10003100_pt1 | contig 10614 bp, 17 predicted proteins | sample JV7_2_1_MG_FD_183640 | JGI IMG/M metagenome (GOLD analysis project Ga0255047, IMG submission 183640) | Seawater microbial communities from Jervis Inlet, British Columbia, Canada - JV7_2_1 | ecosystem: Environmental > Aquatic > Marine > Inlet | place: Canada: British Columbia | collected 2016-10-06 | reverse complement strand
TGGCTTACAAGAAGGAAGTAATGGGGGGAAGGTGGGGTGGGGGAAACGCCTTGGGGGCGTTTCCCCCACCCCCCCCCTACACTATACCCACACTGTCCCACTTTCCCAAGCGGGACAACTAAACTTTCTTATAGGAGGTTCGTTATGCCCCAAAATGGTGGTGGCCGAGGCTGGACCACAGACCCCGACACAGGACAACAAGTAATGCCCAACCAATGGGAAGAGTTTCTCGACTGGCTGTTATCGGATGAGCGTGTTCCTAGTTCTGCGAAGGAATGGTGTGTTGAGCGTGACTTGAATGAGCGTACGGTGAGGCGGTGGAAATCTGATCCTCGTTTTGTCCGTGAGTGGGACCGCAGGGCTGCCGAATTAAACGTCCACCCCGAGCGTACCCAGTCAGTAGTTGACGCTCTGTACAAGCAGGCTGCCCAGGGTGATGTTAAGGCTGCTTCTTTGTACTTACAGTACATAGAACGGTTCACTCCGAAGCGGAGAGTGGTGGTTGATGATGAGCGTGAGGCGTCTGGTATGTCTGATGCGGAGTTGGCTGCTGAGTTGGATTCGTTGGTTTCTGGGTTAAGGAGTGAGGATGCCTAAGGTTGGCAAGAAACATTTTTCTTATTCGACTAAGGGCCGTAAAGCCGCTAAGTTGTATGCCAAAAAGACAGGCAAGAAAGTTACGAAAAGGTGAGGGTGTCTGGGGCGACTTCTCAAGAGCTTTTTGATGATGGTATGTGGATGCAACTGAATGAGATGGGTGAGCGTCCTGAGTTGGACCCGTTTCTGGATGATGCTCCTATTGAGTGTTCGATTGATGAGGTCGATATTTGTGAAAGTTGTCAATGATGGTAAGTAAATCGACTGCGTATTATCGGGCGAACCCTGCTGCTAAAGCTAAGAAGGATGCATACAACACTAAGTATCATGCGACGCCCGAACGTAAGGCTTATCGGGCGGACTTAGATAAGGAGCGGAGGGCTAGAGCGAAGGCTGGTCAGGTTTTGACTGGTAAGGATGTTTCCCATACTGCGGGGGGTGGGACGACGTTGGAGGATAGTTCTACGAATCGTGCCCGTAATAGGGGTTTGAAATAGTTAGGGGGGTTTTTGTCTATAGAGGATGTTGCGGAGAAGGCCGATGTTTGGTCAGAGGCTATTAAAAAGATTGTTAAGGCTATTACGGCGGCTGGTGTAGCGTTAGCGGCAGCGATTGGTGCGCTGCTTATGTGGTGGCCGTTTGGGGTGAATGAGCCTGTGGTTGATTCCCCTGTTGATGGTTGGGGGTCGCAGTGTTCGCAGTTGTATAGCGCTATGGATCATACATGGACTGAGGCGCAGTGGTCTGTGTGGGAGCAGTTGCGGAAAGATTTGGATTGTTAGCGAAGTGGGTAGCCGTTGTACCACATGACTGCTGCGTGACGTTCACCTGATTCGATAGGAGTTACACGATGTTCCATGAAGCTGGGGAATACAACGATAGATCCTCTGGGGACATCGTTGAACATGTGAAGTTGGTCATAGCAACGCAATTCAAGTTGTCCTCCCGTGTAATCTTCGGGATGGGAAAGGTTGACTGTTGCTGAAAGCTTTCGGACAGTTCCCTGGAATTTGGGGAATGGTGTCACGTTCAAAGGAATCGGTGGTGCTACCTGAGCAACGAGTTTGCGGGCAGCGTGCTGGTCTTGGTTTCCGTCGATATGCCAGTTGTAATGGTCGCCAACGGAGTACCTGGTGTATTGAACGGCTTCAGGTATTTCTAAATCGTAGTACCAGCCTGCTTCTTTGTTGGCTTGTTGTATCCAAGCGCCAAGCATCTCAGTACAGAAGATTTCGTAGATCCATGAGATCTGCGATTTCCGATGCCCTTCTTCGTGTCCGAAGTGGAACCCTTCGACCTGTTGAACGGAGGCTGCGGTATGCTGGATCTCGTCGCATTGCTGTGGGGTTAAAGCCTTTGGGATGTACCAGTAATGATTGGTGAGCATGTTGAGTAGATTATCAGAACTTCGTCAAGAAGCAGAGTGGAGAAAATGTGTTCGGGATGAGAACTATTTTTTACAGAATTACTGGCACATTGCTCACCCTGCTCACGGTCGTATTCTTTTTTCTTTACGTGAGGCTCAGGCGGAAGCTATCCAACATTGGGCCGACAATAGGTATTCGCTGACTCTGAAGGCGCGCCAAATTGGGTGGAGCACACTTGTATCCGCACACCAATTTTGGTTGGCGTTCTTTCATCCTGACCAAAACATTATTGATTTGAGTCGTACAGAACGAGAAGCGGTTTTGTTGCTTCGTAAAACGAAGTACGGGTTTGGTCATTTGCCGAAGTGGATGATAGCGCGGGGACCTAAGTCCCTGGTCGAACACCAGCAGCGCATGGCGTTCGACAATGGATCACAGGTCACGTCGATGCCTTCAGCTTCTGATCCTGCCCGTGGCGAGTCGGCCACACTGATTGTTGTTGATGAGTGGGCTTTTTTGCCCAACGCTGAGGAGGCGTGGGCTTCTATCGAACCTGTAGCTGACGTAGGTGGCCGTATCATTGGGTTGAGTACCGCTAACGGTTCAGGAAACTTTTTCCACCACTTGTGGGTGGGTGCTACAACTGGGGCTAACAAGTTTTCGTCGATGTTTTATCCTTGGTCTGCGACGGAGGATAGGGGGGAAGCATGGTACATGGAAAAAGTAGCATCCATGTTACCGTGGCAGCTTGCTCAGGAATATCCGACGACGCCTGAGGAGGCGTTCGTCAAGTCAGGCAACCCTGTATTCGATCTAGATATTCTTGAAGCTATGGAACGAAAAGTTATTCACGGCGAAACTGGGTATATGTTTAAGGCTCCTGGGGTGTTGGAGTTTCGGTCGCAATGAGTTTAGAAGTTTGGGAACGTCCTACAGCAAGATCCGCTTACGTTATGGGTATCGACACGGCTGAAGGTTTAGGTCATGGCGATTACTCTGTCATCCAGGTATTAAATGTCGGTACAGGAAACCAAGCAGCCATATGGCACGGCCATATTGCTCCAGACCTTCTAGCCGAAGAGGTAGATAATGTAGGCCGTTGGTTTAATTCAGCTTTGTGCTGTGTCGAGTCAAACAACCATGGTTTGACAACCATCACTGAGTTGCGTCATTTGGGTTACCCCAATTTGTTTCGTAAACGACAACTCAACAGTGTGAACAACAGAATTGGTCACGAGTACGGTTGGAAGACCACTCGTACGTCGAAACCGTTGATGATTGATGATTTGAGTTCTGCATTACGGAACGAAGAGATATCCATTAAAGACCGTCACACTTTGGCAGAGTTACGAACTTTTGTTCGTAACGACAGGGGAAGCATGGGTGGTTCTCCTTACGATGACCGTGTGATGGCGTTAGCTTTGGCTAACCAGATGCGTAAATACGCTCACGAACCTGAGTACAAAGTTGAAGTAAACGATTATTGGACTGTTGACTGGTGGGGACGTTTAGCAATGGGAGAGCCAGATAGACCTTCTTCTCTCATAGGCGGTACTACTATCCGTGGGACACGCTAACCTTTCTATAGACATGTCATTTTTGGAGGAATCCGTGGGAAGAAATATTGCTCAAACACCTGGAGTCACCGTTGACGGTACTAAAGGTGCAAATAACAAGATGGAACGTGGCGGATCAGTATCCGCTAACCCCATTTGGACCCCTGGTGGCCCACAATCACCTAAACAGCGATTGACCGCAGGGAAGTATGCGAACCAAAACGGTGATTTAGGTAAAACTGTGAGTGTTCGCGAAACCCCGAAAAATCAGCACGGAACCAGTGGCAAGGTTGAGCCTGTTGGTAAGCAGCCTGATCTTCGCGGCCATAACGCTGGTTAAAGTATGGCTGTCCTCCGAGATGAGGCCAGCTTCGTAGAGTTCTCTGAGTATGTTCTCGCACGGAGAAATGTTCCCTTAAAGGAACTCAGGGAACTTTACGAACGTCGTTTGCGCCTAAAATCGATAACAGTGCATACGGGTGAAGCCTATAGAAAGACTTTGCCTGTAGATGAACGTCATCTGACTAACCGTGAACGAGAAGCTAAGGTGTTTGCCGAAGCTAAATCTCAAGGGCGTAACATCGAAAAACTCCCTGAGAAAGCGCAATTCTGATGGTTCAAAAGTCTCGTCAAGAACTTCTAGGTGAATACACTGAGGGCGTCGAGAAATGTCGCCAATGGCGTGACCAGCAAGGCTACGAAAATACTTGGCGACGGTTAATAGACTTGTACAAAGGTAAGCACTGGCCTTCGACAACTTCAAACCAGCAAGATCTGATTGCAGTTAATTTAGCGTTTTCGACAGTCAACGTGATCGCACCAAGTGTTGCGGTGAACTATCCAAAGATAGTTGTTCAAGCAAACACGGAAGAGAATGTTGACAGGGCCATATTTGTTGAAGCAATCATCAACTACATGTGGAAACACCACAACTTTCGTGACCCTTTCCGTCACGCAGTTAAAGATTTCCTAATATTTGGTCATGGCTGGATAAAAGTTGGTTGGAAATTTCTTGAGCAAACACAACTTGTTACCGAAGTTGAGCGGGAAAGTTTAATAGATCAAGCGTTTCAAGAAGTCGCAGATTTCGCAGCAGATAGCCCTGAGCTAGCTGCTGACCTTCCCACGAATGAAGATATCTACGCAAATATCCCTCAAACAATTACGAGGGTCGTTGAGGATCAGCCGTTCGTGGAAAGGATTTCTCCTTTCGACATTTTTGTAGATCCTAAAGCAAACACAATGGGAGAAGCTGGTTGGATTGCTCAACGGATCGTAAGGAACCTTAAAGAAGCTCAAAACGATAAGCGTTACAAACCATCGGCACGGAAACGGCTGTCAAGCAACTATATTCCTGATGACAACACAGCGATGGAAGAAAAAAACCAGTATCTCCCTGACCAAGTAGTTGTATGGGAATACTACGACATGAGATTGAACACGCTTTCGGTTTACGCTGAGGGTGCTGACGAGTTCCTTATAGATCCCGTGGCAATGCCTTACGCATACGGTCAACCGTTCGTAATGGTCCGAAATTATGATGTTCCAGATCAATTCTATCCGATAGGTGATCTCGAAAGTATCGAAAGTCTCCAGTTGGAGCTTGATAAGACTCGTTCACAGTTGATGAACGACAGAAAGCGTTACGCCAGGAAATGGTTGTACCACGAACGCTCATTTGGGCCTGAAGGTCGTGAAGCTCTTGAATCTGATGATGACGGACGCATGGTTCCTGTCGTGGATGAGAACAAACCACTTTCTGAAGTGGTTGTTCCGATGCCTCAAGTGCCAATTAGTCCTGAAATATACAACTATTCGTCCATAATTGAAGCTGATATTAATACTGTTTCAGGTATTTCGGAGTACGCCAGAGGCGCAATGCCTGAGATTAGGCGTACGGCTACTGAGGCTTCTATTGTTGCTGATGCCCAGAATGCTCGGTCTGCGGACAAGTTAGCGATTGTCGAAATTGCTATTTCTCAGGTAGCTGGAAGAGTCATACAACTCATGCAAGAGTTTATGACAGGTGAACAAATAGCCAGAATCACCAGTGTCGGTGGTGAAGACATGTTTGTTGACTACAGCCGTGAAGACATTACTGGAGAATACGATTTCTCTGTTCAAGCTGGTTCTACGCAGCCGATGAATGACACAATTCGTAAGCAACAAGCGATTTCGTTGATGAATGCTATAGGTCCGCTTGTTGGAACAGTCATTGACCCCGCTGCTTTAGCGATGCATGTGTTGGAGAATGGTTTCGGTATCAAAGATCCAGCGAAGTTCATTATGCAAGGGCAACCTCCGCAGCCAGAGGGAGAAGAAGTCGTGGAGGAAGAAGGACCAATAATTTCTCCGCCAGATTTAGGCGCAATGGGTATGCCTGGAGGGATGGGAGCGCCTGAAGGTGGTGCGTTTGCGCCCACTGGGGGCATACCGCCAGAGATTTTAGCGCAGCTTCAAAACCAGATGGGTGTCGAGCTTCCCTCTTTATAGTGGGACACTCCCCTATAGTTATTAGGAACAATCTCGCAGAGAATTCCTAGGAGGGGCTAGTGCCCGAAGAAAATGAAGTTGATATGGAATCCACGTATGTGGATGACCCTGAATCTTCAATAGATGTTCCATTGGAACCTGGGGAAACGTACACCATCAAGGTAGACGGTGTCGAAGAACAGGTCAGCCTTGAAGAACTTCAAAACGGCTATCAGAGACATTCGGATTACACCCGAAAGACTCAAGAGGTGGCCGCTGAACGTGATCGTTTATATCAGGCCGAACAAATAGTGTCTGCTTTGGAAAATAATCCAGAGGAAACACTTAGAACTCTGGCTCAATCTTTCGATTTAGATTTCGGAGGAAAACCTGATTCTTCTAGTCAAGATTACAACTGGGAAGAAGAAGAAGACCCTACCGCTAAAAAGATTGCTGCCCTAGAAAAAAGAGTTGAACAGTCTGAAAGCGTTCGCAGACAGGAAGCAGTAGAGCGACAAGTATCGAACCTACAGGAAACATACGGCGATTTTGATAGCCGTGAATTGCTTAATCACGCTTTGCGACACAAGATTCCAAATCTTGAGGCTGCTTACACGCATTGGCGATTCGATGAGGTTAAAAGCACTGCTGACAAACTAACGAAGGAACAAGAAATTGTTTCTAAGAAACGGGAAGCAGCAGTAGTGGAACCTGGGGGGTCAACCCAAATGGGAACCGATTCCAAACCCACCTCAATTCCTAAAAGTATCCGAGAAGCATTCGCTCAGGCAAAGGAACAACTAAGCACTTAACCTTTTAGGAGCAAACAAATATGGCTGGAAACGCCAATTTCGATCAAATATTGAGCACCACGCTCAATAACTATATTCCGCGATTAACGGACAACATTTTCAGTGCCCGTCCATTGTTTTATGCGTTGACAAACACTGGAACAATGCGAACAGTAAGTGGTGGCGCAAAGATTGTTGTTCCAATTATCTATGGAACAAACACTACGGCTGACCACTACGCTGGTTCGGATACTATTCTCACGACCGCTCAAGCAGGTATTTCGGCTGCTGAGTACTCATGGGGACAGTACGCCGCAACGGTAACCATTAATGGTCTTGAAGAAGCCCAAAACAATGGTGAAGCACAGATCATTGACCTTCTCGAAGGCAAGATCTTCCAGACACAGGAAACCATTATTGAGAACATGAACTTAATGTTCTATCAAACTGGTCCTGGCGCTGGTGTTCTGTCTACTCGGTGGAACGGTCTGGAACAAATTGTTGACGGATCAGCCCTTACGGCCAACACCCTTGCGGGTATTGACCCTTCTGTATCGGGTGACGACTTTTGGAAGGCGCAAGAAACCCCCTCTGGTGGTGTCGCTAGCTTGACTGCAGCAATGATGGCAACGATGTACAACGATTGCTCGACTGGTAATGACCAGCCGACAATCATCATCACGTCGCAGGAAGCGTATGAAAAGTATGAAAGCTTGTTGACAGGTCAAATGCGGTACACCGATACCGACATGGCTGACGCTGGCTTCCAGAACCTCATGTTCAAGGGTGCGCCCATCACATTTGATGGCGCTATCTCTGACCCTACTGTTGCTGCTGCTGCACAACCGATGTACTTCTTGAACACGAAGTACCTTCAGCTTGTACGCCACAGCGATGTGTGGTTCAAAGCAACACCGTTTGTACGCCCAACCAGCCAAGACGCAGTGTTCTCACAAATACTTGCGTACGGTCAGTTGACATGTTCAAACCGTGCCCGACAAGGGGTACTAACAGGGCTATAACCCACAAATGACGACGTGGGGGGCTTCGGCCCCCCACCATGTCACTTTTTTGAGGACTTATGCGAAACGTCAGTAGAGTAAATGCAACCAACCAAATTAGTTACTCAAAAAATTCGAGGTTATATGCTGACCCTGGGGAGAGAGGGAAAGTAGTCGCTGCTAGGTCTTCTCAGCATGGAAGTCGCAACGTAATGGAAGCTGAAGACTTCGGTGAAATTATTAAACCCACCACGAATAGTTGTTTAGCGATAGCTAAGTCTGGTGAACCTTGCAAAGCTCGCCCTGCTGAGGGAGAAAGCTTCTGTACTTTCCATAAGGAGTAGGTGTGAACATTGAGGATATGAGGTCTTACATTCGATCTGTTGTCGAAATTGACAGCAGCGATATTTCGGATGTGGTCTTAAATCGTTTCCTTGGTGAAGGCTACGATCAAGTTGTTTATAGCGAGAAGCGTTGGCCTTGGTATGAGGCAGAAACAACATTTACCACGGTTGCAAGTACAAAAGATTATGCTTTGTCTGCTGTGGGTGCCTCTCTGAGTAATGGTTTAAGAGAAATTCAGGCTTTACGCACTGATGACCATATTCTTACGATGTTGGGTAGAGATGCTGCCGATGCGTCGTATCCGTTGGACACTGAAAGTAGCGGGGACCCTTGGTATTGGAGTTTCTGGGGGGACACTGCACGGTTGTACCCCACTCCTGCGGGTGGAAAAACCATTTATGTGCGTGGATACAAAAATCCGACTCATTTTGGAGTAAATACTATTAACGGGACTGGTCCTGATGATTTCCCTGAACCGTTCCACGTTGTAATCGCCACATACGGGATTAGTCGTGCTTACGACCAGCAAGAAGATCCCGATATGGCTGCTAATTATTTCGGTACCTTTATCAGAGAACTTGATAATCTCCGAGCCAGATATCTTGATGCCCCTGCTCCACAACCGTTAGTGCTGAATGCTCGTAGATCTTCACGTTGGTTGACTAGCAGTTATTTGCCGAATCGTCTTAGGTATTCCTGGGAGTAGATGATGGCGCGACCTGGGTTTAAGCTGGATATGCTTCAAGATTTTAGTGGTGGTTTGAACTTTCGTTCGGACCAGTTCAATTTGGCGTCTTCGGAGAGTCCTAAGATGCTGAATGTTGATGTGGACCCTAGGGGTGGCATCAAAATGCGGCTAGGAGTTCAACAAAGAAACCCGACTGCCTTAAACTCTGATGTCACTGGTTTAAGTCAGTTCACACCTGATGGGGGAACAGCCCGAGTTATCTGTTCGTACGGTACGACGGTTGCCGAGTCTGCCACTGATGATTTCACTAGCTTGGCTGGAGTTTCCGTCACCAATGGCGATCGCTTGTACGGCCAAACAACAAACTCTAAGTTTTATGGGGTATCAGGCACCAGTCCGTCGTTTAGTTATGACGGAACAACTGCATCGAACCTTGCATCCAACGTAGACGGTTCAGCAGGGAACTACCCAATAGCGAAATATACGTGCCATTGGAACAATCACGCCTGGGTTGCTCACACAACGGAAAGCGGTACTGCTTATCCCAACCGTCTTCGATGGTCGAAACTTGATGATCCTGAATCTTGGCGAGAATTTGATTACATAGGTGTGAACGTGGGAGAAAGGGGCGATGAGTTATCTGGTCTTGTTCCTTTTGCTGATCGAATGCTGGTATTCAAAACGAACAGCGTTTATGCGCTGTTCGGAAGTAGCACTGAGTCGTTTCAGTTGCACGCTTTGACTCAGGATGTTGGTTCTGTATCCAACTCCACACCTGTTTCCACTCCGTATGGGGTGTTCTTCTGGTACGACCGTCAAGGCGTCTGGATGTACAACGGTGAACGGTTTGTTTGGGTATTTGACAAGCTCATGCCAGCTATTGACGATGGCCGTCTTCAGTTCAATAGTCCTCCGCAGCTTGCTTGGTTTAAGAACCGTTTGTATGTTTCGGTTGATTGGAGCGACACAGGATCGGCTATTACCACTCGTCGGGTGTTGATTTATGATCCGACGTTGGGTGAGACTGGTGCTTGGACAATGACAGATATCGACGCAAATGTCCTGTTGACGTTTGCGCCACCCAATGATCAACAAGATCTTCTGGGGGGATGTTCTGCTGCCACTGGTCGAGTGATCCACTTGGAACAAGACCTAGAAAGCGATTACTACGGGGTTGCAGCTTCCCACATCGCTAGCTCGTATACAACCAGTTGGATGGTTGGCGGTAACCCTATTGTTCGTAAGCGTTGGGGTAAACCTCGAATTGTGGTGAGTTCCGATTCAACTGTTGCGTTGTCCGCAACATTGTTCACGGATTACGACACAGCAAGTTCTAAGAAATCCATGAACTTTGGTGTGCAAACTGCTGCTACTGCGGCTGCTACTTGGGCGCAGTCTGCTGGGCCGACAGGCGGTACAGGTGTTTGGGGTGTTAGCGCTACGGGTAGTCTTTGGTCTGGGGAACCTAATACTGATGTTACGAACATTGAGCGTTTGCCTACGCTTGGGACAGCTAAGGCTATACAAATGAGGATTGACGGTCCAACAACTGTTGACGAGGCTTGGGAAGTAAACGCTATGGCGTTCACATATTTACATAGGAGATTGCGCTAATGGCGACGTTCACAGCCCCTCACGGTACCGCTTATGCTGGTAATGCGATTATCGCTGATGACCACAACGATAACTGGACGTATGTCAAGAACTGGTTAGAGGGAGATGTGGGTAATGCGGCTACTTACCCTGGTGTGATCCAGAACAGTGGTGGGTCTATTACTGGAACTTTGGATGTTTCTG
>Ga0255047_10003097_pt1 | contig 10617 bp, 27 predicted proteins | sample JV7_2_1_MG_FD_183640 | JGI IMG/M metagenome (GOLD analysis project Ga0255047, IMG submission 183640) | Seawater microbial communities from Jervis Inlet, British Columbia, Canada - JV7_2_1 | ecosystem: Environmental > Aquatic > Marine > Inlet | place: Canada: British Columbia | collected 2016-10-06 | reverse complement strand
CAAGCAACAGATATTCAACCTATTACAGATGCTACGACAGGAACTCCAAACGGGTCTATGTTAGACGTAACAGGAGGAGCTACTACCACTGTGAACGTTGCGAGAGTTAACGATAACTTTGCTGACTTAGGTTCAAAAGTAAATCAATTAAGAGAGGTTCTTCAAAAACACGGCTTAATGGCATAAGGGAGGTAAAATGGCAGAAATAAAAATAACAATTCCAGATAATAAACTAACAGATTTTATAGATTCAATGTCTAATATTTGGCATTATAATATATACCTTAAACACTTAGATGAAGGAGAAACACCCATATCAAAAGGTGCCTTTGTAAAGAGAGAAATAATTAATTATTTAAAGAATTTATATAGAGAAGCAAAACAAGTTGAATTAACAACAACACCACAAATAGAAGATATAGATATCACATGAGTGAACATTTAAATACTTAAAAATCTAATAAAAAAACACAGAAAATGGACGAAATAGACGAAGATATACGTCAAATTTATTCTTACCATATAGCTGAAAGGAGGTATAATTATGAATGAAAAACGAAACAAATCCTTGGAAAGCAGGAGGAGCAGTTGTTTTAGGAGCATTAGTAGCCTTAGGTGGAGGAGCCATGTTTGGCGGAAACGCACCGGCAGAACCCATTGATACGAGTAAATTTGCTACTGCAGATGATATAGTTGCCCTTAGTCAGCAAATAAGTATGGCGACTAATCAGACCGTAGTTCCTAACAATGATATACTTACAGCTCTTGCAGATTTACCACAAGTCAAAGAAGACGCTTGGGAGGCAGAAGCTGAAATAATTGCTACCGAAGAATGGGAAGATAACGAATATAGAGATGTCTATAAAGCAATTAAGGACATTTACGGAGACCTAAGAGATAAAGATGATATTGAATACGTTAGAGAAGATGAATCTACGGACTTCGATAACATGGATGAGGACGACAAAGATGGAAAGGTTACCCAATATCTGAAAGTTAAGTATGAAGATGAAAATGGAGACGATAAGAAAGTTTATCTAACTGTTGAAACTACGCTTGATGATGGAGACTTAGACGACCAAGAAATCTTTGAAACAGAGTAAGTAAATTACTTATTTTTTTTAGAATTTTTTTAAGTATACATTTAAATAGTTTAATTAGGTGTGTATGCAATGGAAGGGTGTTTAATAACCAAAAAAATAGAGATAGATATGGGACATAGAGTTCCAAATCATAAGGGAAAGTGTAAGAACCCTCATGGACATAGATATATCTTTGAAGTTAGTGTAGATGGTAATTTAATTAAAAAGAAAGGAGATAGTTCTGAAGGAATGATAATTGATTTTAGTGATTTAAAAAAGGTTATGATAGACTATATAGACAGACCTTATGACCATTCGTTTATGTTTTATTATGAAGATAAGTTGGGAGAATTTTGGAGAAAGTTCAAAGGACAGCTTAAAATACATTATGTAGATTTTATACCAACAGTGGAAAACATAGCAAAACATGTTTTCAAAATACTAAAGGAACCATTGGAAAAAAATAGAATTAAACTAAAAAGTCTTAGGGTTTGGGAGACACCTACTTGTTCTGCAATTTACTATGAGAGTTAGTGAAATGTTTTATTCTATGCAGGGAGAAGGCGCAAGTGCCGGAGTACCCAGTTATTTCATAAGGTTACAAGGATGTAATCTGGATTGTGGTTATTGTGATACTACGGAAGTTTGGAAAAGGGGTGTTAAAATGGAAAACCCAGAAGTAGAAGCCAGAATACAAGAAGAAGGACAGCTTATAAATCTTTTAACAGGAAGAACACATCTCATATGGACAGGTGGAGAACCGGCTATGCCTCATCACCAGGAGGCCATAGGCTCGTTCTTAGGCTATCTCAGGGAGAAATACGGGGTTGAGGTTGTCAGGACTATCTATAATGAGATAGAAACAAACGGAACCCAAATGTTTGTTGATGGTATATTGAGTGATTTTAATCAAATAAATTGTTCTCCTAAACTTGCGAGTAGTGGAGAACCAAGGAAAAAGAGAATAGTACCAGATGCATTAAACCAAATCATACAAAATAGTTCAGCTTATTTTAAATTTGTGATTAGGAATGAACACGATATATTGGAAATGGAAAGGGACTTCATACAACCTTTTGATATCTATAAACCTAAGGTTATTTTAATGCCAGAGGTCACTAAATTAGAGGATTTACCAAGTAGAACAATGGAGCTATTTGAATTAGGTAAAAAACATAATTATCGAGTTATGCCGAGATTACAGATATTAGCTTGGGATAGGGTGACAGGAGTATGATAATCGAATTACCTGATAGTTTGTTTAACGAGGAAGAATTAAAAAACACTCCTAAACGATATAAAAGGTTTTTGGACGAATGGAATAAAAATGACTTTAAGTTTACTACATTTCCAAAACCAAAAGGATTAGACCAGATGATAATAGTAAAGGATATTTCTTTTTATTCTATGTGTAGTCATCACTTGGCACCTTTTTTCGGGAAAGTAAGTATTGGGTATATTCCAAATCAAAAGATATGTGGATTAAGTAAGTTAGCGAGAGTAGTAGATAAATTTGCACGTAAGCCACAGTTACAGGAAAAACTCACTCAGGAAATAACTGACTTTTTACAAGAGAATTTAGAACCGGTCGGATTGATGGTTGTAATAGAGGCAGAACATCTTTGTATGAGTATGAGAGGAATTAAGAAACCCCAGCATAAAACCGTAACTAATGCTATAAAAGGTATATTTATTCAACCCAGTGTAAAACAAGAATTTATGGGTTTTATGACATAAACTATATAAACCCTGTTAAATTAATTACTTACACATAAAGGAGGATATATGGCAGTACAGAAGATAAAGTGTTCGAAGTGTCAGGAACTTAAAAAAGCAGGTCAACGAAGATATGATAAGCTTATAATAAAGTTCGGCAGTGAGGACGAGTTAGCACAAAAATATTTGTGTAGACAATGTAGAAAGGAATGATTAGAATATTGCTTGTAAGTGGTGGTTATGATAGTACACTACTTTACCAACAAAAAAAAGGCATAATTGATAGGTTTATTTATTTTGATTATGGACAAAAGGCAATGAAGATGGAGTTGAAAACCTTAGGAGAATTAGGTGTGCCTTATGAAGTTATTAATTTGGGTTTGCTTTTAAACAAAAATGGGTTTTATTACGGAAGGAACTTAAAGTTTTTTATCAAATTAATGGATAGTTTTCCAGATGAAGATTTAGTAGTTTACTTTGGAAACTGTGCAGATGATAACTATCCAGATAACTCAAGGGAATATTTATATAGGATTGAGAAGTTAATAAACGATAGTTATCCAAAAACTTTGAGGATTATATGTCCTTTGGAGAATATGAGTAAAAAAGAAATAACCAAATCAGTAAGTAAGGCATATTATTGTGATAGAGGAGGAGAACAACCTTGTGGTGAATGCCATAGTTGTCAGGCAGTATGACTACAATATATTTTGCCGGAGTGAATAAACCCTCTTTAATGAAAGATGTAAATGACTTAGGAGTAAAAAACATTCTAAGCTCGTATTATTATATTTCTAATAAAAAACAACCCTATACACTTCCCAAAGGAATGGGTTTGTTTTTAGATAGTGGTGGATTTACAGCAAGAATGAAGGAAGAAGAAATGAGTGTTCAGGATTATATTAATTTCATAAAGAAAAACCCACACATCAAAGTATACGCCAACCTGGACGTTGCTACACCCGAGGAGACCCTAACAAATCAGGAAACAATGGAAAAACAAGGATTAAAACCTTTGCCAGTGTTTCATTATTCGGAGATGATTAGTAAGAAATGGAATTATCTAATGGAAGAATATTGTCAGGAGTATGACTATGTGGCTATCGGTGGGTTAAAAACAACACTCCAAGAAAGACGGAAAGGAATACAAAAAAACAAACAAAAATACCTTAACTTTTGTTTTTCAATTGCTAATAAATATAACACTAAAATACATGGATTTGGAATGACACACCCTAAATTTATTAGTAAGTATCCATTTCATTCGGTGGATAGTACAAGTTGGCTTAGTGGAAGTATGTATGGACTTCTATACTTTTATGAGCATGGAACAATAAACATCTTTTCAATTAAAAAATGGAGAAATACCAAACAACAAGGAAAACAATTAGATAAGTTTAATGCTATTCAATGGGTTAAATATGCTAATTACTTAAAGGAGAAGAAAGTATAATGGAAGTAAAATACGAGAAAGTTGATATAAATTCAATTAAACCAAACGATTGGAACCCAAACGAAATGCCACAGAGTTTATTAGACTTCTTGGCTAAACAAATAAAAGAAAAAGGATTTTTACAACCTGTTTTAGTTGGAAAAAACAACGAAATAGTAGATGGAGAACATCGCTGGATGGCAGGGAAAATAGCCGGAGAAAAACAAATTAGTATAATTCGTACGGATATGTCTAAGGAAGAAGCTAAACAAATGACCGTAAATATGAATCAGATAAAGGGTAATACTAACCCCCTCAAATTAGCTGGTTTGATATCGGATTTAAGCCAAGACTACACACTACAACAAATAGCAAGTAGTCTTAATATGTCAGTTCAGGAAGTTCAATCTTTAGAGGACTTAATGAAGTTACCAAACTTAGATGATTTACAGGACATAGACGTACCCGATATAAAAAACGAAATAACTTGTCCTGAATGTGGACATGTATTTGAACAATGAAAAAGAAAGTAAAAATCATATTGAAAGATAGTAATTATCATAATGGAGAACCATATGTATCTGTTAGTTATGATACCAATATTTATGGTGGAAGCAGTCCTTGTGATAATAAAGAAGAAATCCAAAAGGCCATTGAATCAGCAAGTAACAATATTAGAAGTAATGGAGACTATCCAATTATAACAGATGAAAGGCAATGAATATATAAACTCTAAGGATTTAGTAATATTACGAATCTGAAACTTGATTCGTGTGTGTGTTTGAATATACTACCAAAATTGAGGGATTAATAGTAAGAAAGGCATTTTATTACCCTTTTGCCGATACGATTACTTGGCAGTATAACTTTAAACTTTAATTATTATTATACTTTACTTGTCCGGAACAAAAGTAGAGAGAATGTTTAAACACACACACAAGCAACAAACTATTTAAACAAGTGTTATTTTAACTCAAAACAAGGAGGATAATATGGCACACCAAGATAAAAGAATTCAGAACATTAACAAGATAAAAAACACAGTGTATAAAGCATCTGATAAAGATACTCCTGTTAGTGAGGAGAAACTTATCGCAGAAATATGCTATGATTCCGGAATAACCAGGAGAACAGTAAAGGAATATATTGATGTCTTAGTTAACGCTGGAGCAATCAAACGAGAATTGGGTATTTTAACCGCTCCAAAAAGGAGAAAGTAAAAAACCAGGAAAAACCTGCTTTTTTCGTATCTATCCTAATATATATAATGGAATATATATGTTACACGGAAACCTTTGTTTTTATCCTCTATAAAACCTATATACTCCAATATATATGTTATAGTCGTATATAACCTCAGACACGACCTTTATAAACCCACGTTCATTAGTAATATTATACCTGTACCGAAAAGGATTGGGTGCAATATTCTGACAGAAAAATCCTTATGATATTAGGTTCATACTCACAAACGTGAGAGGAGAAAAAACATGGAAAACAAAGGAAACCAAAAGAAACCAATTGCAAAATTGGTGCCTACAAAACACAAAAAGGGGAGCGTTGGATATAAGGCTGAAAAGCTGGCGTCCAAACAATTCGCCTTTTACCAAGACCTTTTGGAGTCACATCCAAAAGACATGGCAAAGGACATAGCAGGACATAGCATACAACTGAAGTTGTTAATTGCTGAATTTGCCATAAAAGCCTTTGACCGCAAGGTTAAGGAGTCCCAAGATGGCAAATAAAGTAGACATAACCGATTTGCCGGCAGGAGAAGTGGCAAATCTGGAAATGGACTATGGAGCTGGACATCTGGAAACCATATCTGGAAGGATTTATTGGGTTATTGAGGAGGGCGAGTAATCGCCTTCTTCCTTACAATATACCTCGGCAGATTTAATCTGTCGGGGTTTTTTTTTGGCAATTTGTTATCCGGCTAATTCTGGAAGTGCAGTAAGCAACAACATTTAAAAACAACCCCTCATTAGTAGTGGTAACTAAATTAGTGGGAAAACAAGGAACCCACAGGAGTTAAAATGGATACGAAAGACGAGGCAACTCAGAAGATGTTAGCTGCGATGAATAAAGTAGTAAACAAGATGCTGGGCTATTCTGGACGGAGTAAAGGAACAAGAACTTATTACTACGCTGGACGAGTTGGAAATAAATCTTTTTGTTTTACCAAAAATAAAACAACTTACAACGGAAGATGGGGCTTTTGGAGTTGGATACAAACGGAATATAAAAAGTCTATCAAACGAACGAAGTTTGCTAAGAGTGGAAGTCGAGTAAAGGCAAGAGCAAGAGCAAACAAGTTGTACGAAAAGTACAAAGAAAAAACTAAATCTAAGGAGGAAAAAAATGGATAAATGTGTAAAGTGTGAAGTAGAAGTTAAACCAAACGTAGTTGACTTTTCTAACAAAAAATATGGAACTATATATTGTTACAATTGTCAGAAGTCAATAGATGGAATTGCACCAGCTAAAAAAGATTGGAAACCTAAACAAACAACATGGAAACCTAAAGAAGGACCGAACGAAAAAGCTTTGACTATGTTAGTTAGTTATGCCAAAGACCAAGTAATCGCTGGATTAAATAAACTACAAACTGCACCTGAGAATGTGGATTTGTTTAGTGCTTTATGGAGTAAGGCAAACGAAGACGTATGGGTAAGTTATAACTTCTTTAAACAGAAGTTAGGAGTTAACTGATGGAAGAAATCATAAAGGAAACTGAAACAATTAAATTGGTTAAGAACACTAAAGGCTATAATTGGGAGATTAAAATCTTACCAACCAGTAAAACCCTTGGCGATACTGACCTTAATAGGTTAGAAAGTTTAAATAAAGACATAAGGAGGAGATTTGAAAATGTGGGCGAAACCAACACAAGCCGACTTAAAGGCGATGCCTAAAATCTACGCACAGGAAAAAACCAAATCAGGTGACCAGATAGTATATGGACACTTTTTTATGGGTGCACACGATTGGTTTATAACTGAGTTTGATGGAGAGGACACCTTTTTTGGATTTGCTATTTTAAACGGAGACTTGGATATGGCTGAATGGGGTTATATTAGTTTTCAAGAACTAAAAGACCTCAAACAATCTTTTATGCAAGTGGACTTTGATAAGCATTGGGATAAAAGACCGGTAAGAGAAGTAGATAAAATAGTAAAGGCAGGAGGTGTACATTGAATAAGGAAGATAAACTAAACCTTTGTATTGAATTAGCAGAGAATGACGTAGATGGACTAAACTTAACTGAGTTATATGAGATTGCCATAGACAAACGAGTTGATGAGTATATGGAAAACGAGGAGTTGTTCAATGAAGCATTAGAATTCAAGAAGGAAATGGAAGATGATGAAGATATAAAGGAGGACGAAAAATGAGCAAAGAAATACATATAAAGTGGAAGACTATCGCCATTATTTTCATAATAATAGCTATTTTGGAAGCAATCTTTATGATATGGGCTTGGAATTATGGAACAGAATCTATTGAGAACGAAACATATTGTTCGGTAGAAGTTTGTCAGTATGCAGATGCTTTCTTTTATGATGATTACACAAAGGCGTGTTATTGTTATGTAGATAATGAGATAGTGTCTCAGGAAATAATAGAATGAAGAAAATAGGAAACACAATCAAGGACGGGAAATTAAAACCCGTCTTTGAATGTGAAATCTGTAAAGAAAGAACTCTCTATCCTAAGGCTAAACACCACTGTAAACCGTATTTAAGCGCTCAGGACAAGCATAAAAATGGAAAACCAACTGAAACCACAACCAAATAAACAAAACGACCTATGTGCCTTTTGTTTCGAAGTAGAAGGAACTGAACCTATATCTGATTCAGATAATACACAGTATTGGGTTTGTGAGAAATGCGAGAGTAAAATAGAATGGGAATAACAATACACTTTAGATTTGCAAGAAGGGAAGAACCTGAAGAGCTATTAAAGGAGTTAGAAAAAATACCACTTATGAATAATCCAATGTCTAAGATATCTCAAAGAAGTAGAAATAAAATGTGGATAGAACACGAAGGATGTGAAACAATATGTTTGCATTGGCATAAATGGAAGACAATAAAGGCAAGAAAGGAAGAATGGGATTATGAGAGAGAAGTTATGAAGAAGTTAGAAGGGGAGTTAGATGAGGGTGTTTGGGTATGTGCAGGATTTGTAAAGACTCAATACGCAGGACCGAAAGTACACGCTTTAGTTAGTGAAATATTAAGGAAAGTAGCAGGACGTTGTTACTTTTCAATAGTAAGTGATGAGGCAGACTATTACGAAAAGTTTTTATCTGATGAAACCTTAAACAATTTAATGGAAAACTTCGGAAAATCACAAGCTTTTATTAACAAGGTAGGAGAGATGTTAAAAGGACAATTAGGAGAAAAGAACGTAAAAATGGGTGTAGAAATTGCAAAGGGAATTTGAGGTAGGAAATTACCAACAAACGATTGAAATAGAAAAGGGTAAACTAATTAAACTATGGTGTACGTGTAAGCACCATAGTTTGTACCCTAAGAATTGGAAAGAAGGTAAAACACTATGTTGGCATTTAAGGACAGCACTAATAAATTTAAGGAGGCAAGATGAGCGCGAGGAAACAACCAAGGATAGCGAGAAGTCTAATTGATTGGAAGAAGCAAGATAAATTACAGTTCAGGAATTTTAATGAGTCTGTGGATTTTCATGATGTAGTTAAATGTATTTTAATGAGGATGTTAAGAAGAAAACACCCTAATAGAACAAGAGTGCCTATTTATTCAGAATTTGCTATGACTGACGAGGGAATTGGGGATATATGGATGAGAGATGAATACGGAGATATTTATGTATGGGAGATTCAAGAAAGGATAACTAAAAAATGGAATAGAATGATTGTGAAGAGATATGAAGAAGTTAACTTAATAATCGTCCCTTTGAGGAAAATGCCTAAGACAATAGGTTTATTAACTAAAAGACTTAAGGAGTATATAGTATAATGGTTAAAAAAATGGAAACGCTAAGTGATAAAAGGGGCTTCACTGATTATGATGGTGTTTTTGTAAAAGGAGATAATGGAGATGAGGAAGGAGATTTATATTTAGGAGAAGATGTCCGAGAATTTATAAAACAGTTGAAGGACAATATAGGTAATTGTCATGAATGTGGTAGTTGTTTAACTGAAGAAAAAATAGACAAACTCGCAGGACAACGATTAGTTGGAGGTGTTCAGGATGATTAAGGAGAATACGAACTGATGGAGGAAAATAAATGAGTTTATCAACTGTTTTAATAGAATCAATAAAACCATATAGTTTTGGAATATCAATGTTATTTTTAGCTTTATTTTGTTTTTTATTGGGAGTTGTTTTTGGTTCGTATTATAGTATATTAAAAGAAAAGAGAGGTGTTCAGGATGAGTGAGTGGAATTTGAGTGATAAAATTAATGAGGGATATTATAAAGATATAGATTATTCTAATTTAGATATTGAAGATGTCCGAGAATTTATCAAGAAGTTGAAGGATGAAACTATGAAAGATGGAGAACCTATGAGTATTATTACTTTTCACGAATGGATAGACAAACTCGCAGGAGATAAACTAAATGGGAGTACGAACTGATGGAAAATAAACTAAACAAATGCGTGGATGAATGGTATGGAGATGAAACTAAAAATTGTGGTAATATAAATGAACTAAAAGAATCCTTGCGGAAAGTTATCGAGGAAATTTTTGATGATTTGGAGATAAAAGCACGAGAGGAGATTATTAAAAAGATTGCTTATTATAATAGTGAAAGTGAAGATAGGGTTTTAGAAATGACAGAGTATTTATTTAAAAGAGAAAAATCACGCCTTCTCAGTGATGAAGATAAAAAGGTGGTTAATAAATCTTGTGCGAAGGAGAAAGAATAATGGATAAAGATACTATAATAATTACACTATCAATGATTTTCGCATATGGAACAGGAATTTGGGTGGGGGTCATATTCTTTTAATAAATTCATGCGAAGGAGAAGGAGAAATGAGTATGGAATATTGTGAGGAGTGTGATAGGATGATAGACTTAGACATGGATGAGCATTATGTACATTTTGAGCAGAAGTATAATCAACAGAAAAAGGATATCATCCATATAAAGAAGAAAAAGGAAGAGAACCAAATATGATAGAAAAACCAGTTAGTTTTAATCCTAATAACGTAATGTTTTGGGAGCCAGAAAGTCAGGAGTTAATTAGTCTAAAAAAAGATGGAAGTAAACAAGCCGGAACTTTACTCAATAAAGCACATAGGTTCTTGGAGGAGGGCTGTATTCAACGTATAGGCAATAATCAATGGGTATGCCATCCAATCAAAGGATATAATAAAACAATCTATCGTATTGAA
>Ga0255047_10003096_pt1 | contig 10621 bp, 20 predicted proteins | sample JV7_2_1_MG_FD_183640 | JGI IMG/M metagenome (GOLD analysis project Ga0255047, IMG submission 183640) | Seawater microbial communities from Jervis Inlet, British Columbia, Canada - JV7_2_1 | ecosystem: Environmental > Aquatic > Marine > Inlet | place: Canada: British Columbia | collected 2016-10-06 | reverse complement strand
GTTGCAAATAATCAGGATATTTTGACGCCAGCATCTTGTCTCCTAGAAGCTCCCCCACCACCTGAAGAACCGATATACAAAACTGGAGTTGCACAGAAAATTGCGCGAATCCTATTGGGTAATGCAATTAATGCTTGGAGACGATAGGTGATAGCCTATATAATCTGCGGTCCAGTTGGTTCAGGAAAAACGTATATAGCTAATAGTCTTTATGGACACCTTCCTCAACTGAATCCAGATAACTTTATGGATACAGAATCTAACTGGTCACGTAAGGAATCTAATTCTGCGTGGGATAAGCTTCATGAGAAAATTGAAAACTACGCAGCAATTAATATGGAGTTTGTTGTTGATAGTGCTCAAGCGTTACAATTAAGTCGCCGTAGACTAACGCAGTTTATTAGACAAGTTGCGCCACAATATAAAATTGTTTGTGTTTTCGTAAAAGCACCATTCGAGGAGTGTAAGAAAAGGAACCAGCAAAGAATTCGTGTAGTGCCGAACGACCAGTTGAGAGAATATTATGACACCATTATAAATAATCCACCGAGCCGTGCCGATGGTTATGACAGAGTGGTCGTGGTCGACAATACAGAATATTCTGGCAACACAGATGAATTATGGATGACACAAGAGGAATGGCCGAAGGATTGGTATCATGTTTAATCTTCAAGCCCATTTGGATATTATTAAATGGATTCATGCTGAACAAAATCGCAAGTGGGATAAGGAAGTTCCTTATTGGATACATCCCGTGTGGTGTGCAACTATGATTCTTTCAGAACCCATGCTTCCGATTATATTGCGCCACAAAGGCGCGCTGGCCTTACTTTATCATGATGCGAAAGAAGTAGGACGAGGAAATTTTGTTCCTAATTCAGTTAGGGATTTAGTTTCCGATATGACGTTTGATAGTTTTGATGACGAAATGTTGTTATTGATGTCTAAGAGTGACCAAATTATTCTTCTAAAACTATACGATAAAGTTCACAACCTTCTTGACGGTCATTGGATGACCAAGAAAAGGAAGGATGAATACAAACTTCATACTTTAAGACTAATTGAGCGAGTAAAAGAAGCTTATGGAGATTTACAAATTTGTAAAATAGCAAGAGTGGTAGTTCATGACTAATGAATTGTTATTAGCTGCTTGTAAAGCAAAAATCAAGGCCGACTTTCATAAAGGTAAATGGTCTAGTAAGTGTAGAGTTTTCTATGCTATGTATGAAGATGTCATTGCAAATGCTTATCCATTTACATCCCTTCTTAACATAGGTGTTGGTCCTGGGCTTGCGTCAAAAAGATGGAATAAAACACTTAAAGAAATTTGGCCCTCAATTGAAGTGGTTACTAATCTAGAAATAGACCCGCTTTGTGCGGAAAAGGCGAGGAAAGACAAACACCCGTTGATAAACAACGTTGTCGAAGGAGATGTGAGGGAATTAGAAAGTATCTTTGAGTCTAACTCTTTTGACTTTATTTTTTGGAACCAAGGTCCTGAACACATCTACCGTGAGGAGTGGGCCGACACGTTTAGACAATTAGAGCTTGTCGCATCTAAGGTAGTTTACTTACATTGTCCTTGGGGTAGTGGATATGATAGCGATGTTGGACATCTTGCAAAGTCAATTCGTAAGGGTGAGTTTGAAAAATTCGACGGCTATACTGTTCAGTATCACGGGGTGGAAGATAGTAGGGATGGCGGAATTGTAAGCTGGAAGATTTTATGAAAGTTGGAATTAAGGTATGGTTTATCTCCCAAATCTATACGGGCACAGAATTAAGAGGGGTTCCGTATCGAGGTATTATATCGAAATATAGTTGCGCTGCACGAAAAATTATTATAGTAGACCACACTGGTCAACATCTTGTTACGACTTACGGTGAGGTGATTGGTATTAATCTATTCGACTTAATTGAATTTAAGTATCAAGGTTGGAAGTTTAATAATCCAGTGGATATGACAATTCCAACAGAACAATCTATGTTCGATATAATGCAGGTTGACCAATGAGTTGGTCGCATAGGGTAATTTTACACAAGTCGGAAAATGGGAACTACTTAGGTATTCATGAGGTTTTTGTAGATGACAATGGAAAAGTATTTGCTACTACAGTTGAACCTGAAAAGGTATATGTGGATGAAGATGAGGGTGTAGACGCTTTACGCATATACTTAGGATGGATGTTGGAGTGTCTAAATAAACCGATATTAGACTACGATTGTATTCCAGAAGACGGCGCGATTAATGCCTTTGAAAATGTAGATAAGGAGGGGCTTAGTGAGTGGGTTTGACTATTGTACAATTATTGGCCGCGACCCTTTATTATGGCGCTGGCACGTCGACAACATAATAAAAAATGCCGGCCTGTCACGAGACCGCTGGTCCTTCCATGTAATCATTTATAGGAACGAGGGAATTCCCGCCACCATTACTGATGAGCTAGTAGCGATTTGCGAAGCGAATGATATAAAATACCATTTCCATTACGAAGACCCGAGTCAGCCATTCATTAAAAGGTTGTATGCTTGCTGGAATAAAATATATGAACTTGGTGAGAGAGACTTAGTTCTTCGTGGAGGTAGTGACCAAGCTTGGTACAAAGATAGTTTTCGAAACATACTGGACGCATTTGACGCTTCGCCATTTAATTGCATCCTTCAAGCTCAGACGGTCGAAGCTCATGGACCTAGCCGACACATAGTAAGAGAATTTGGAAATTCTCCTTCTACATTTAAAGAGAAAGAATGGGAGGATTTTTGTAAAGAAATAATCCGAGATGGTTTGTTTGGTCCTGAAGGATGTTTGGATATATGGGGTCATCCAACCATAACAATAGATGGAAGGTATAGAACAGAAGGTTGTAGTTGGCTTCAGGATAAAAAACTCTGGAAACAATATGGGCCAATGCCAGACACGGTAATGGCGGGTGGAATAACTGGTGATGTTTGGTTGAACCGAAGGTATCAAGATGAAGGTATATCAGACTTTCTTGTTGGCGATTGTATTACCTACCACTTTGTAAGAGGAGAGAGTAAAGGTCAATGAGTATAAAAACACAAATTGAAGTTCTAAAGAAAAAACGCAAGAAGCAAAATAAAGAAATTGATGCTGAATTGGCAAAGCTCAGAGTTCTTTGTGGACATGAAAGAAAAAAGAATTATCCTTCTCGGTTAGAAGATACGTTAACAGAATGTTTGGATTGTGGTAAGTGGTGGTAGAAAACAGCAATGTGGATATAAGCAAAATCAACTCTAAAGAATTAGAAGATTTGCTTGGAATAGTAAAGTGGGCCGTAATGTTTAGTAGTCACATACATTCTCCGTCTTGCAAAAAAGATGTGTTGTGTGGAAAATTACCTGATGGAAGAGAAACCTTTTGTCCACATGTTGGTTTTCACAGAGAACTTAAAAGACATTATGAATACGTAGTTGATAAAATTATGAAAGGATAAGATGAAATATGAAAGCAACTTACAATAAAAAATTTCTAAACGAATCTCCAAGAGGACGTCAAATTTCCGATAATGATGTAGATTATGGTTACTGTATTAACTGTCGGTTAGACGACCTGTCTCTTGCTAAGCTTGTAATCCTAGGAAAGATTAGGAAAGTAAAGATAGATTGTGATTGCGGATGTAAGGTTGGCTATTTTGATATGGACCTAGAGGAATATAGAGTTTGGGACTTTGTTCAAAAGGATGTAGTATGAAATACCACGCTTATATAGGGAGATGGCAGTCACCCCACCGGGGCCACAAATGGCTTATAGACCAAAACTTAGCCCAAGGTAAGCCAGTTTTGATAATGATTAGAAATGTCGAAGTTGACAACAATAATCCTTTTACCGCGCACGAAGTCTTTGTCTTACTAAGCGACGCTTTTGCTAAGGAAATAGGTGAGGGGTTGGTCGCCCTTCAAATAATTCCAGATATCTGCTCAATAAACTATGGGAGAGGGGTTGGATACGAAGTTAATTGTTTAGAACAACAATGTCCAGAAGAGATAAAGAGAATTAGTGCTACGGAGATTCGGCGTAAGATTCGCGAGGGTGACCCGACTTGGCGAGACTATGTAATGCCAGGAACTGAGAAATATTTGGAAAGGAAATTTGGTGAAGTTTAGCGAGAATTATATCCTAACACAGCGCAAGATTCTCTTTTGGGATGAGTGGTTGTTTTATCTAGTATTAGGCATCCTATTCTTTACACAACATTATTACATTATGATTCCTGTGGGTTTATTTGGCGCGGGTGCCGTTCTTTATTCCTATATTAGACAGTGGATAATGGAAAAAGACCATCTTGATGGATGATGAAATTTGTCCTTCAACAGGAAAAACAACAAACCCTTGGGATTATAATCATTGCCTAGCTTGTTCGGGTGAGGCTTGCTTTTTATGTGGAGCAGGTTGTTGGAGTAATAGAAGAGATTGTAAACACGATACAGAAGACAGACACAAGGAAGAGGGCTATGATAATTGAAAAATGGTGGAGAAGTTGGCTTAAAACCTTGTCTTGGAGAGTTGTAGCAACATTAACTCTGAGCGCCATTACTTTAATAGCTACAGGTTCATTGGTTCTTGCTGGCACTATTGTTGGTTTAGATATAATTATCAAATCCATTGTTTATTACATCCATGAACGATTATGGTCTTCTACAACAGTTGGTCAAGAATTAAAAGAATATAATGGTTGTGTTGTGTGGTTCACAGGGTTAAGTGGAAGTGGTAAAACAACGTTGGCTGACGAAGTTGCGCGCCAATTACGCCGCAAAATAATTCCGGTTAAACGTTTAGACGGTGATGTAGCTCGTGCCACATTTTCCAGCGACCTTGGGTTTACCAAGGAAGACCGAGACGAGAATAATAAACGCGCGGCTCATGCCGCCTCTTGGGGTTCGCAGGATTCGATTGTTCTATCATCATTCATTTCTCCCTATAAACAACAAAGAGATTATGTTAAGGGAATTTGCAAGAACTATATAGAGGTGTTCGTCAAGTGTCCCATTAAGGTATGTGAAGAACGTGACGTTAAAGGGTTATACAAAAAGGTTAGGGAGGGTAAGATTAAATCTTTCACAGGTATTCATAGCGACGCTCCATACGAGGAACCACTTAATCCAGACGAAGTTATATTTACTGATGTAGAAAGTTTAAAACAAAGTGCAAAGAAAGTGGTTGCGCTATTGAAAAGGAGGGGTTTAGTATGATTAGGTCAATGAAAGCAACGCCAGCCTATAGAAAAGGTTGGGACAGAATCTTCGGTCCCGCAAAGAAGGTGCGCAAGAAGCGCAAGTCCCACAAACCCCATTGGTACAGAATGGTAATCGACGATTGCCCTGTATGTGGTGGTCGCACAAGACGAAAAAGAGTTTATGGCGAGAAGCCTAGCGAAGAAAAAGATAGGTACGAGCGTTTATCTCCAATTTACTGTGGATGTTTAGGAGTTGTTTAATGAAACCCTTTGCTGTGGTGTGTGGTCCTGGTCGCTCAGGGACTAGTCTAGCTACGAAACTCGTAGAAGCTTGCGGATATAACTTAGGCACCTGTTTGCCTCCAAATAAAGAAGGTAGTCTGCGCCATGGTTATGGTGAACACCCGCTGACAAATTGTCAGGGCGAGGATATTGAGCGGGCGATTGATGAGTTGGAGGCCGAAGGATGTAACGTTGTAAAACTCATCCATTTATACGCCCAGTGGATTCCTCGCCTCAAAGCGCGCGGCTACGATGTTAGGGTCGTTGTAACTTCTAGGCCGGAAAATGAGATTTGGGACTCGGGTATGGATATTTATCCAGGATGGAAACCACAAGCTATTCCCGCGATTTGTGGGACGGCAAAAAGAATTTTGTTGGAAACAAAACAATATCTGGCGAACCCAGACGTAGAGGCTTATGAACTTCCATTTCATAAAGTAATAAAACTAGATAGAGATGTTCTTTTTGGTCTTATGGAATTTCTTATGGATATACCGAAACCTCAAAGAAGGTCGAACGCCTGGTGCATAAAGATGTTTGGAATATTCCAGTATATGAAACAAATTATCAGACCAGACATAGTGCGTCATGTTAAAGAATAACCTCTTCAATATTATTGGGGATGAGTGGTCGGCGCCATCTATTTCCTCTAGAAGCATATGTGAGTTTGACCTTTTTGTGTTGGTCAAGCTTGCACATCGATTAGGGGCTAAGAAAATAACAGAGTTTGGTTGCGGCGCAACCACCATTGAACTTACTAAAGAAGGCTTTGCTATCGATACATTTTCACTAGATATTTGTCAAGCGGTTAAACAACTGGGTTTAACTGTAGGCTTTACAAAATGCAATTTGTTTGACAAAACATTTCTGCCACAAATACTAGAAAGTGTAGCGTCATCCGACCTACTTGTTATAGACAATCTTCATACATTTGAAATGGCGAAATATTATTCTGAGAATATTCTAAGCAAATGTGATGTTCCTGTATGGATTCATGACTATTGGTACGGTCGCTGTGTTTATGGAGAACAAAAGTATTTAGATGAACATGTAATAGGAAAAACACATAAGATTGTTACGCTAACAGACCTCCCTATGAGAGACGTTAAAGATATAGGAAAGAAAATAAATCACGACATTTCTAATCAAAAACATACAGGACCGTTTCCTAAAAATACTGGTCCTAAAATGTGTTCAGTCATATTGGAGAGACAATGAGAATAGGAATAGTTGGAGTTGGAGTTGTGGGAGGTGCTGTAAAATACGGAATGGAGAAGCTTGGGCATAAAGTATCTTCTCATGACATTACTCTTGGAACTAAACTAAAAGACGTGTACGACACCGACCTTTGTTTTATTTGTGTACCAACACCACAAAGTGAAGATGGTTCTTGCGACTCTAGCATCGTGGAAGAAGTTGTTGACCAACTTAAGGAGTTGCGGTATTGCGGATTGATTGCTATTAAATCAACCGTAGCTCCAGGAACAACACAAAGAATTGCAAGAAAATACTTCAACCCTTCTAAAGGTTGCGTGTATGCGGACGACCATAAAATTTGTTTTGTTCCAGAGTTTTTAAGAGAGCGTTGCGCGATTTCTGATTTTACAGAGAACCACGATGTTTGTGTTATAGGGTGTGAGTCTGACGCTCACTTTGAACTAATTAAACGCGCGCATGGTAAGTATCCAAAACAATTCATAAAAATGAACTTGACTGAGGCAGAGCTTTCCAAGTATTTTTCCAACGTATTCAATGCAATGAGGGTGGTATTTGCAAATGGATTTTATGATGTATGTAGACAACTGGGTGCTAGATACTCTGTCATTAAAGATGCGGTCGTGCAGCGACCAACCCTTCTTGACCTTTATCTCGACTGTAACGAAAAATTCCGTGGATTCGCTGGCGTCTGCCTTCCCAAAGACACTGCGGCTTTTGCAAAATTGGCTGACGATTTGGGGGTTGATGCTAGTATATTTCGTGCTATTGTAGAGGACAACAGGCTATATAAGGCCACTGTTTCCAAAGGAATGAGAATGGGATGAGTAGTAGATGTAAATGTGGTGCCCGAATAATATGGTGTGATTTGAGAGAAATAAAAGACGGGTTAAATATGTATATTTACACTTGTGGAGTTTGCGGTTCTCAAATCGAGGTGAAATATGAAACAGATTCGACGAAATACTAAGCCCACTTTTAACTTGTGCTAAAATTGTTGGCTATCCAGAATGGATTACGTTTTTAGAGGAGCGATTTAACGTTAAGATTGTAGCTCCAAATCGTATAATTTCTGATAGACAACGAAGTGCTAAAAATATGTTAGTTCATCTATCTTCAGGGGCGCATAAAGTTAAAATTCAAAATACAATTCTTCATAGACGAGATAACTTTTTAATCGATTGGGATGGGTCTGTTCGGTTAGTTGAATTTGAACTTTTAGTTTCGAAAAACAAAAAAGAGTTTTCCCGTCTTGCTAATTTTTTAGGTTTCAAAGGTTTAACCGAACATCTAATGGCTCCAGTCAAACCAGGGATAATAAAGTTTTATAGCGGAGGTCGTGTAAATGGTACGTAGAAAACGTAAAAACGGACTCACTGTTCTCGTTACAGGTTCGCAAGGTTTTATCGGTGGGTATATTGTTAAAGACCTTTTAAAGAAAGGTTATGTAGTTATTGGCGTAGATAATTATTCTAAGTATGGTCGACTCACGCGAGAATATGATGACCATCCTAATTTTACATTATTAGAAGTAGATTTGTCTCAACAGAAGCCCGTTTACAATAGGTATGACAGTATAGATTACATTATTGCTGGTGCTGCTATGATTGGCGGTATTAGTTATTTTCATAAATACGCTTATGACCTTCTTGCTACTAACGAACGTATTCTTACTAACACTTTTGATACGGCTATTAATTTACATAAGGCTAGAAAACTTCGTCGCCTTGTAGTAATTTCATCTTCCATGGTATACGAAGGGGCGGATACCTTTAATAATGAAGTTCAGGATGATTCTATCAATCCTTGGCCAACCAAAGAAGGTTTAGAGAGGATTTTTCCCCCACCTTCTTCAACCTACGGTTTTCAAAAACTCTCTTCTGAGTATTTTTGTAAAGGCGCGAACCAACAGTACGGTCTTCCTTATACAATAGTGAGGCCGTTTAATTGCGTGGGGCTTGGTGAAGAACGAGCCATTGGTGACGCTGAGGTTATGAGCGGCAATATCAAATTACAAATGTCTCATGTATTGCCTGACTTAATTAACAAAACATTACAGGGTCAAGACCCTCTCCACATTCTTGGAAACGGTAGTCAAATTCGTTGCTACACTCATGGTAAAGATATTGCACGCGGTATTATTATGGCGATGGAAAATCTCGCTGGACGAAACAATGATTTCAACATAGCTTCAGACAGTCCGACTACGGTATTGGAATTGGCCGAAATGGTATGGAACCAAGTTCATTATGGACAAAAACCATTTAGCTTTGTGTCTGACAAACCCTTTGCTCACGATGTTCAAAAACGCATTCCAGACGTAAGTAAGGCAAAAGAGCTGTTAGGGTTTGAAGCAGAAATTAGTTTAGAAGATTCGGTTAAAGAACTTGTCAAACATATGAGGAAGCAGCATGTTAATAATTCAACACCGAGCTAATAGCTTGTCTGATAGCGTTACCTCTAATTGTGCGGAAATCGATATACATTTAGATGTCTATGGTGATTTAGGTGTGAAGCACGATGTTTGTGAAAGTGGTTGGATTTTACAGTCTTTTTTAGAGAGAACTGGTTATAAGAATTTTTTTGTTGATATCAAACAGAATTTATCGACTAAAGATTATCTTAGAGTAATAGAAATATTTGGCGATAGGTTGATTGGCTTATTTGATGTACCAATGCCTGCCGCCTATTTTCTATCACGAGACAATATACCATTCTACGCTCGTCTTAGTGAGTTTGAATTGCCTGATACTTTATCTACTAGATATTGGTTGGACCCACTAACAAAATGGGATGGAACAATCCATAATGCTCTACTTACAATGCTAGCTCCTAGGAATAGAGTAGTTGTTGCGTGTCCATCATTACACGGACAGTCTGTAGAAAAATGTGAGAATGTTTGGAGTCTATTTAGTTTGTGGGATAAAACCGAAGGTGCTCCAATAATAGAGGGTATCGTAACAAAACACGTTTTAAGATGTCAGGAGTTTTTTAATGGGTAACGTTATCGTTGAATACATTTGGATTGACGGACAAGAGCCCGTAGCTAGGTTGCGGTCAAAGACACGTTTAACTGAAGATGCCGATTGGAAAGATGGCCTACCTCCTGTTTGGAGCTTTGACGGTTCAAGTACAAATCAAGCTCCAGGGGACAGTTCGGATTGTATTTTAAAGCCAGTGAAGGTGTATAAAAATCCTCTTCTAAAGACAGCTAAGAGTGCGCTAGTTCTTTGTGAGGTTTATAACGCAGACCAAACACCTGGAAAAAATAATTACAGAGCCGTCGCTGCCAAGGTCGCAGCAAAGTATTCAACCCAAGACCCAATGTTCGGTATCGAACAAGAGTATACTCTTTTTGATGGCCACGCACCGCTCGGTTGGCCAATGGGTGGTTATGCACCGAAGCAGGGTCCGTTTTATTGTGGTGTTGGCGCCAACGAAGAATTCGGCGCTAAAATTGCCGAACAGCATATGCTTACTTGCCTAGAAGCTGGGGTTGCTTGGTGTGGAAAAAATGGCGAAGTTATGTGTGGTCAATGGGAATTTCAAGTTGGAGCTAAAGACCCACTCACCGTTGCTGACGATTTGTGGATAGCACGTTGGTTGCTCTATAAAATTGCAGGAAAACATGGTGTTAGCGCCAAGTTAGACCCTAAACCACACCCAGACCTTAATGGAGCCGGGGCTCATACGAATTTTTCTACCAAGTCAACTAGAGAATCTATTGAAGGTTGTGAACAAGCTTGTCGTTTGTTGTGTTCAAATGTATTAGATTTGACTAACTTTGAATATGGTGATGGAATTGTTGAGTTTAAGACTTACCCAACTATTGAGTTTCCAAAAGAATATGGAACTAAATTCAACCTTCGTCTAACTGGGGACCATGAAACCTGTTCATATACAGAATTTAAGTTTGGAGCAGGAGACCG
>Ga0255047_10003094_pt1 | contig 10624 bp, 12 predicted proteins | sample JV7_2_1_MG_FD_183640 | JGI IMG/M metagenome (GOLD analysis project Ga0255047, IMG submission 183640) | Seawater microbial communities from Jervis Inlet, British Columbia, Canada - JV7_2_1 | ecosystem: Environmental > Aquatic > Marine > Inlet | place: Canada: British Columbia | collected 2016-10-06 | reverse complement strand
ATCTCACAAGCATAGTATTTATCTATCTTGATGCCAGCTTTTTCCAAGGCTATGCGGCCACAAGACATGCCATCAAAGAGACTTAGTACATTCATTTCGTAGTCCTTCCTAATAACATATCAATAACCTTTCCCTGCTTACGTACAGTATCAGTAAGCTCCTTATTTTTATTAGTAAACTCCTTATTTTTGATGTACTCCAGTTGCAGTTGCTCTTGCAAGTGCCTTACATTTTGCCTTAAAAGGTCATCTGTTTTCATAGCTTGACTACCTCAAGTATAGTTTCCTCATTCTCTACTATTACTTCCTCAAGCAAGTATTGAATTTCTTTTACTTGATCTATACTTGCTTTATTCTTGCTTGTTACTTCTACTTCCTCAAGCAAGTATAGACTTGTTTTTACTTTATCTATAGTTGCTCTCATCTTGTTTATTACTTGCGGTCTTTTCCCTGTTATATATGCGTCATTGATAGGCTGATGGATCTTTACCATCTTATCGTATTCTTCCTTGGAATATTTCATTAGGCTATCCTTTTGATTGTTGCTTTGGGATATTGTTCTTGTAATTCCTGAACTGATTCATAAAGTTCTGTTACTTCTGGGAATGTTCTTTCTCCTAGCCCATCACAGACCGGACACTCATGTTCAAGGCTTGAGGATAGATCCAAGGTGATAGCATAAGAACCAGCACCATCACAGTCAGGGCAATCGGTAGTAACTTCATAACGTTTCTTTTTTTCTTCTTTCTTTATATCCCATTGCCATTCTGGGACTACTCCTAGATTATAATGTACCATAGTAACCTCCATAATAAAGAAATACGACACACATCATGGCAATAATAGTTATGCCAATTATTAATTTGAATACTTCTTTAAGCATCTTCCATCTCCTTTTCTGTTAAAGTTTCAGCTTCGAGTTCTGCTTTGTCCACATCCTTATGTAGTGCCAGCATTTTTTCTAAATTCTTTTCATAAAGAGTTTCATATAGAGCATCGTTGTTTTTATTACTCATGGTCTTTCTCCTATCTAATTGTAGCATACTTGTTAATGTTTTGGATAGGATATATTTTCAATATCCCTACTCCAACATGCCCTGCAAGGTCCACAAGAATTACCCCTAGTCCTTGCCTTACATTCAAATCCCAGCGGCTCATTATTCCTGTGAACAGTACTGGTATTTTGGAAAGCTTTGCTAGGCTTGCCGTCTATCATGGTAGCCGATACCCTGACTACCAGATTATCCGGTTCAGTATTATCCTTAAGATACTCAGCATAGATACTGTATTCCTTGGTTGGTAGCCAGTGTTTCACCAAGGGTGTTTGCCTAGCTACTTCTGCTATAGACAAGAGCATGGTCAGAGATTGCAAGTCTCCACTATCAAACCATCGATGCTCTTCTACGTTGGCCCTGAGTATCTGAAAGACCATCGCCTTGATCCACATTTGATGACCGACATTACCAAAACTGTCCCACTTCTGCCACTTAAACAAATTCTTTTTATATCCTTTGTCTACACTTGGCCGAAGTTTCTGGAGTCGGATCATGTTACACTGGTTACAGATAGAACCTTCTACCTTTGCAAGTTTTGATCCTGTTATACAAGCAAAGGCATCCACGGCATAGGTAGTTCCAGGCATTTTAGTATTGCCTAGACTTATCTTGCCGAACTCGACTGCTTCTTTAACTAACATTTATTTACTCCTCGTTGTGATAGAATTCCTTACGGATAATTCTGGTTCTATCTTGCCAGATACGTTTGATACCTGTCCTTATGATAGTCAAGGGTGTATCAATGAACCTGCCACTTGGCCCTTTTTTCCAGTTGTATCCCCAATCAAAGTATGGAGCAAACAGAACCGGAACGAGCCAGTTCATACCATCTCTATGATAGTATTCCCTACCCCATTGGTCATTGGATTTTCTGATATCGTAAGCCATTTACTTCCCTTCCATTTTGTAAATTTCTTTAAGCATATCGGTACGCTTAGCCAATATGTTAAGCTTGTGCTTCTTGGTTGTCAAGTTCTTCTTAAACTTTTCAAAGTCAAAGCTTACATTCTGTAATGCTTCCAGCATAGCCTCCTGAAATTGCTGTTTACCATGCGTAGATTTATCTAACGGCGGGTTCTTTCCAAGGTATTTTAATTGGGCCAATTGCCTGACCGTTTTAGATACATGGTCTAGGTGATCAAGTGTCAGATTTCCTTCCTTAAATTGTTTACTATCTGACTGTAGTCTACCGCTTTTCTTATTAAAGATAGACACTAGCACTCCATAACTAATGTAAGGATGTTCTTCCTTAACCTTATTGTATATCTTATAGGGTGTCCTACCCATTACAGCCCAGTAGTTAGCAAAGTCTCCATCGTTCCAGTTTCTCTGGTTGGTATTGATAGCTATCATGTTCTCGTACATATGAGACACTTGCATGATATAGTACGGGATACCAAGGGCTGTTGCTGCTAGATACCTATGGTGTCCTTCACGGATTTTACCATACCTATCCACAAGTATTGGTACATCTTTCAATGCCGAACCTTTATTCTTAAGGCTCTCGATAAGACCAGACAGGTGACCGCTCTTTACTATTCGTTGAGTTTTATGCGGCCTAAGTTCACGATAGAGTGGTGACTTGTTTGTTACTTCTAGTACTTGTCGTTCTACTTTTAGATTTTTAAACATAGTTTACTCCTAAAGGTTAGGGAAATTGTGTCAGCCTTTCCCTGATGGCTGTTCTATTCTTCCTATTTTGTTTACCAAGTCACAGATGCTGGTATCATCCATGCCCAGGCGTTGGGTTACACGTTCCATATCAACAGCAAACCAGAAGAGTCTGGTGCGTACCTTTTCACAGTGTTTTGTGAACTCTTCTTTAACTTCCTGTTGTTTATATGAAGGTTCACCAGCAAGAGTGCCACTCAGTTCCGCACCTTTAAAGATACCCTCCATCTGTTCAGGTGTAAGCTGCATTGTTACAGTTTTAACCATTAGAAACTATCCTCACATTATGTGGAAAATAATGTTGATCGGTTCTTTTATTCCTGCGAACTAACCCTTGACTGTACGCTTCAAACATCGCTTGGTCTTGGGTTGGATACCATTGAGATACAATGGTGTCTTTACTTAATACAGCATATGTTGTCATGTCTTTCTCCTTACTTGGTTACGGAACAGGATTGTTCCTTTTCAAAAAGTGCATCGATACACTTTTCAAACAAATCTGCCTGACCTTTTGGTAGTCTTACCATGAGGTCGAGACATCATAACAGGCTCACAGTATTCAACGCCGTCTACTGTGAACCTGAGAAATCCATCAAAATCCTTACACTTTGCAAGCTGTGTGCCTACGCTGCATCCGGCTTTATCAGGCCATTTAGGTGATGTGTGTGGATGTCCACCAAGTATTTCCCCTTGTTCATCTATACTCTTGGCAGAACTATGAACTGTTGACAATTTTTTAAGATCAGTTTTGATAGCTTCAGTAGCCCTAACACTTACAATATTGGTACTGAATGGAAGCTTACTTTTTCCGACAAAATTATCTATCTCTTTCTCAGCCTGTCTTTGTTTACCTTTCCATGTTTTACTTTCTTTTATTTGTTGTGCCTTACCTCTAACACTTACAACGTTGGTGCTTAGAGGCAGTATACTGACAGGTGATTGGCATGCACTTGTTTGTTTACTCATATCAAGTTATCCAATTGATCATACATGGCTTCCACCTGACGGTTTAACTCAAATACTTGTGTGTCTATTTCCATGATGATCAATTGTAAAATTAAAATATAATATCTTTCTGCTAGTGTCATTATAATTTCCTTCTCTTGTTTTGGTACAATTCAAAAGTGTATCGATGCACTTTTCAGATCAGTCATTTAAACCAGCCCACTATAAAGATAAAAATAAAGTTAGTCAATAGGTTGAGCCTTTTTTCCCTTTACTATCAGCAGGTTACAGGCAATTCGATGTTACCCTGGCTGTGGGTACATGTTCCATGCGTACACGTTACATGATGTATTTCCAGGCTGTGGTTACACGTTTCATGATGTGCAGCTAGGTTACATGTTCCATATATAAATCCGGTTAGACCGGAAATTAAACAAAAAAAAAGGGTCTAGAACAATGTGTCCTAGACCCTTAATATTATGAACCTTGATCGTTGAATTTATCAGTCAATTGCGTGTTTAATCTGTCATAATTGTAAAGGTAATTAATAACAGTATTAGACCAACCATCAACCTGCTTTTGTTCATCATCAGATAATTCTTTATCAGTCAAGCCATGTGTATCGTTGAAAGTATCAATGCAAGCACCGTATATTTCAACTGATGGATCACTAAGGCAACCAAGCTTTTCTTGGGATTGTGATTTACGGTCAAATCTTGCATCGAATACCTTATTCCAAGATGTGAGCTTCTTACTATCCCAAGCTTTAATGATATCATCGGCGGGCATTTTACTGAATGCCTTTTGAACCTGTTTATCATTAACATAACGTGAAAGCTTTTTAAACGTATCATCGGATATCGAGCCACCGTTGGCTTTATCCTCAAATTCACGCATTGTTTTGTTGAAAGCTTTTAAACCAATTTTTTGCATATTCCGCATTTGAATATGAAGTGCAACTCTTATTCGTTTTAAGCTTTGGATAACTTTACCATTGGCTTGGTTATCCTTGGTTAAACCGTTAGCCTGATCAACGTTAGCTGTTAATAAGGCGACTAAGAATGCAATTGTTACCTTGCCACTTGCTGGTTTGGTAACCTGCTTAGTTGCTGGCTTATTTGACGTTTTAGTAGCTGTTTTTGTAGTCATAACAATAATAATCCCCAAAGGAATTATAACAGCTATCAACATGCTATTTGAATAACAGCATATTCTAGCTGTTATCTGATTTTAAACTTGGCATCCTATTTCGGTCAGGGTGTTAGGATGTAACCCTTATCAACATTGTTATTAACCCTAGAACAATCTAGGTAACTGATCTGACAACCTGACCGATACAATAGCGAATGAATTAAGTATGTCAATAGACTGAGCTAAAGTGTATCGATGCACTTTCCGAATAGATTAAAAATTTGAAATAGGCCTAAGCAGCTTATTGTTTAAAAAGTGTATCGATGCACTTTCCGAATAGATCTAAAGTGTATCGATGCACTTTCCGAAATAGGTCTAAACTCTATTCTATATCCCCTTATTGGGTGACATATATAGGACATATCGACAAACATTCCCCTAAGTAATGACCAAGTAATGACTAAGTAATGACCAAGTATAGGCAAAAACCTGGAAATCTATACTGTATAGATCAAGTAAAGGTAACTATTAATGATGTATCCCCAAGTACTTAGCAAATGTTGCCGACCCCCCTAAAAAAAATGACCGTCCATGTGATATATATATATATGACCCCAGACAAGGGACTAAAATTCTAAGGGAATATCATCATTCGTATCATCTTAGGGCGTATATCCAGATATGTTATATATATATATATATAATATAATATATATAATATACTTCTTGTATATTTAGAATATATAGTGTATAATATATATAATGAATATACAAGAAAACTATCTAGACTCGTTTATTAACCTTAAAGGACTACTTTCTCAACAAGTCGAGAATCAATCCAATACAGACTTCCTGACATTTGTCAGATTAGTTGCTCCTTCACTTGTCCCTGGCTTCCAGATGGGCAATCATATAAAACTTATCTCTGATAAGCTCAAGGATATGGAAGAAGGAAAAATAAAAAGGTTGATGGTCTTCCTTCCACCCCGTTCCAGCAAGTCCGTGATCTGTTCTAAACTGTTCCCTGCCTGGTATATAGGGAGAAACCCTAGTCATGAGATCCTGACTGTCTCTCACAGTGACCAACTGTCCTCAGACTTCGGAAGATCAGTAAGGGACATTGTCAACACGGAAGAATTCCAGAAGATATTTAGAGGTGTCCACCTAAGAAGCGATGTAAGGGCTGCGGGAAAGTGGAAAACAAACCAGAACGGAACCTATTATGCTGCTGGAGTGCGGTCCCAAATAGCAGGTCGGGGAGCGCACATGGCTATACTTGATGATGTCATGTCTGAAGAGGACGCATTCTCTGATGCAGGGCGAAGATACATCAAGGAATGGTATCCAGCAGGTCTTAGGACACGTATCATGCCGAATGGGTCTATCCTGATTATCAATACAAGGTTCCATTATGATGATCTGTGCGGATGGCTCCTGAAGCAACAGGAGAATATGTCTGAATATGAGACAATACCTTGGGAAGTTATCAAAATCCCGGCATGGCTGGACGAAGAATCGGCAGAATTACTGGATCTTCCCGTTGGTGGCAGCTACTTCCCTGAATGGAAGACTAAAGAGGTTCTCCAAATGGACGAGAACGAGATAAAAGCCAGCAATGGGAGCAGATACTGGAATTCCCTGTACATGCAAGACCCTACACCGGAAGAAGGTGGACTAATCAAGAAGAGATGGCTGCAAAACTGGGAAGATCCCGAACCTCCCTCCTGTGATTTTGTCATACAGACCTTTGATACGGCTTTCTCTACCAAAACCACGGCGGATTTCAGTGTTATCCAGACATGGGGTATATTCTACCTGCATGATCAGGACGAGAAAGGACATGAAACCTATGCACCTAACCTAATCTTACTAGGTAACATAAAGGGACGCTTTGAATACCCTGAACTGAGGAGATTGTCGCAGAAACTCTATAATGAGCATCGACCTGATGTCTGCATGGTAGAGAAGAAAGCATCTGGACAGTCCCTGATACAGGATATGCGAAGAGCAGGGCTTCCGGTCATGGAATACAACCCCGACAGGGATAAGGTATCCAGAGTTTACGCAGCTTCGCCAATTATGGAAGCAGGTAGACTGTGGATACCCAAGAACAAGAAATGGGCGGATGACCTGATAGAAGAATTAATACGGTTTCCCAATGCTGCTCATGATGATCAGGTAGATGCCCTGACAATGGCGGTACACTACATGAAAGAGTCCTGGCACCTGACTCATCCTGACGATCCTGACTTTGAAGACGAACCTTCCGAACCAAAAAGTACCTACTGGACATTTTAATTTGGGAAATAGAAAATTGTATGGTATAATAGTGCAGGGATTAATAGAGGAATAGATGGCGAGAACTTTCAATAGAGCTTATGATCAGGCTGACCGGATCTTGAATGGATCTGGATTATCTTCTATTGTCTATCGACAAGGTGCAGGAAGAATAGTAACAGATACGTTGAAGAGAGTACCAACTTATGCTAAAAATTATATAAAAGGTGTAGCAAATAAAATCTTATATGAAACTACAGGAAAAACATTATCGGATATAACAAGAGAAGATATGACAAAGGCAGAAGTTGCTGCATTAGAAGACGCAATGGCAAAGGCTGTAGTATCAGGTAAAGGAGAATTTGGAACTTTAGATACAGACTTTGAAGGTTGGGTAGGTCTAGGAGAAAAAGGAAGTGTTAAAAGAGATGCTGAAGCAGTTGTAGGAGGAGCAACAGTATCTTGGAATCCTGAAACAGGACAATATGAATTTAAAGATCCGTATGATTTTCCCGTTATGGAAGCTCCCGGTAGTTTTAGAGAGGAAGTAAAGAGTATCAATGATTGGTTGGAGGAAAGAGGCAATACAAGAGATCAGATCGTTGACCCGACCAAAGGTTTAGTAGGAGCATTACTAGGAAATTTTTTTCCACAGAATAGGCTATTTGGAGCAGGTTTAAGTTTAGGATCTAAGATTGTTGGTGAAAGTAAAAATGAGAGATATTTTGATGAAACAGAGAGAAAACATAAGATTCGACATATTCCATATGCTGGGGCATTTAAGACTAGCATGGGAATTAGCCCACAAAAAGTTCAGGATATTTCAGAGGAACATGATTTTTTTGGAGTAAAAGATCAATCTCTTAAACGTACAGGAGAAGGATTTGGAGGAGGTGCAGAATTTGGTTTGGTTGGAGGAGAAGCTTCTGGAGGATACTCATATGATCCTAACACAGACACAACTTTTATAGATGAAGCACCTATAGATACAACAGCCGCATTTAAACATGGAGGACAAACAATGCCCGGAGGGTTATCAGGAATAAATAAATCTATTAATATAAACGGACAGCCTCACAGTCTTGCATGGATAAATCCGGGTGAAGCTTCTGCTCTGAAAGCTATGGGTGGTAGTGGTAGGAAGGTAGAAGGTATCCCTGCTTATGATATTAATGAAGAATTTGATTGGTCATCTTTAGATACTACTGCTGGTGTTGAGGACTATGGTATAAGTTCTGCTGATATGGCAGCAGTTTACGATGATATAGGAATTGATACTAGAGCTACTTTTGCTGCACCTACTTATGGAACAGGCACAGATCATGGTGGTACTGAAGATCAAAGGGATACTGGAGAAGTATCTTATTTTTATCCATCTACTACACAGTCTACTGATCAAAGAGGAGATCAAGATCAATCTGGTACTTCTACAAGTGCTGATACTACTTATGATAGTGATGTAAAGGATGATTACCAATCCAACGAAGAATATAGAAGACTTACAAAAGAGGACTTTATTCAAGGCAGACACTCTAATAAATTAAATCCTTATATAAATGCATTATATGCTTCAGGAATGATTACCGATCAGGTAGCAGACTATATAGCATCACTCTCAGGAAATACAATTTCTAGTATGATGGATGCGTATGATGAAGGATATAGTTTTGGTGGTCCTATGGGTACATTGCGAGGGTTAAGTAGAGATCAAGGAACAGACTATACAAAGAAATTAAAACTTAAAGATTTTGCAAAAGAACTTAAAGACTTAAAAGATAAAAACTTATCACAAGAGGATCTTGATAAACAAAAAGGAGAACTTTTTTCAAAATATCAAGATATAGCTAAAGAGTATGGTGCAAACATAACAGAAAACAAACGTTTTAAAGGTATGTATTCAGGTCTAGAAGAAGCCGCCAAGCGAGAAGGTTTTATGCCTAAAGCAATAGGGGCTGCGGCTAAGTATGGCCTGTTACCGGGATCGTTTGCAACAGCAGGTCTTGCAGGAATAGCTAATTTGTTAACTGAGCTATTTGGAGTCGTAGGAGAGTTTACAACTAAAGAGGGACAATCTTACCGTCTAATGGAGGACGGAACTTTAGTTGAACCAGATATGTATACTCCAAGTCAGTCTGATAATGATCCAATGGCAAGTATTCAAAAACCCAGACCAGTTCGACAAGCTTCTGTTTCTGAAGAGGTAGAGAAACCTTTAACAGGAATTGCAGCATTGCAGCAGGAACGTTCTGAAGTAGCCTCAATAGCAGAAAGACTTCAGCCCCAGTTTGATAATATAGCTTCTATATTTGGTAGAGAAAAAGCGGCTGAGATGCTTGGGCAGCCCGAAAATATTTTTGCATAGGATAAATAATGGCAACTGAAAAAAACCCATATGATCGGATACCGGAAGAAGTACCTAATGTAGTTCCAATGGCTCCGGTAGAAGAATCGGAACTTGATGCTACATTTGAAGTAGCGGATGATGGTGGAGTCATAGTAGACTTTGCCAGTGAAGATGTCATGATGAAACCTTCAGAAGATATAGCTGAATGGTATGAAGATTTATGTGATACACTGGAAGAAGAAGACCTTAGAGAAATCTCTTCAGATGTAATAGAGAATTATCAGGCAGATAAAGATTCCAGAGGTGAATGGGAGTCTATGTTTGAAAGAGGCTTTGACTTACTAGGACTTAAACTTGAGCCGGGGTCAGAACCTTTTGAAGGAGCCTGTACAGCCGTACATCCACTCCTGATTGAATCGGCAGTCAAGTTTCAATCCAAAGCTTCAGGAGAACTCTTCCCTAGCTCCGGTCCTGTCAAGGCTAACATACTAGGTAAGATAACTCCTGAGAAAGAAACACAGGCTAATCGTGTTCAGAACTTTATGAACTATCAGTTAACTGAACAGATGCCTGAATACTTTGATGAGTTTGAAAGGATGTTGTTCCATCTTCCCCTGATAGGGTCAGCATTTAAAAAGATATATTATAGTTCAACACTTAAACGGCCTGTCTCCGAATTTATCCCCATTGATCAGTTCTATATTTCTTACTATGCAACTGATCTGAGGAATGCAGACAGATATACTCATGTCATTTATAAGAGTCCTATAGAAATACAGAAAGATGTCTTGGCTGGTGTCTATAAAGAAGTAGATCTTCCTACTCCTAATCAAGCACCTTCTACATCTTTCACAGAAAGGATGGATACTATTCTTGGTATATCTCCTTCGGCAGATAAAGATCCTCAATATGTTTTACTGGAACAACACTGTTATCTTGATATAGAAGATAAAAAACAATCACTCCCTTATATCGTGACTGTAGAACAACAGTCCAGACAAGTACTCAGTATTCGTAGAAACTATGAACCAGACGATCCTAATATGGAAAAACGTAGTCACTTTGTACACTACAGATTTGTTCCGGGTTTTGGTTTTTATGGATTGGGCTTGATACATTTCCTTGGTAATCTTACTATGAGTGCAACTGCTGCAATGAGATCCCTAATAGATGCAGGTCAGTTTGCCAATCTCCAAGGTGGT
>Ga0255047_10003093_pt1 | contig 10625 bp, 9 predicted proteins | sample JV7_2_1_MG_FD_183640 | JGI IMG/M metagenome (GOLD analysis project Ga0255047, IMG submission 183640) | Seawater microbial communities from Jervis Inlet, British Columbia, Canada - JV7_2_1 | ecosystem: Environmental > Aquatic > Marine > Inlet | place: Canada: British Columbia | collected 2016-10-06 | reverse complement strand
AGACTGGATGCAATTCCGTGTACGCTACATGACCCTGTTGATCGTGGCGGAGAACACGTTGTCAGCTTTTTTCGAGAACCGCATCGCGCACTACACTGCGCGCGTAGCCGATGCACTGGATAAGACCCTGCCGCCGGCAACACAGCTGCCCAAGCGGCTGCATGACGCCATGCGTTATGCCGTTTTCAATGGTGGCAAGCGCGTCAGGCCGCTGCTGGTGTATGCCACCGGTGAATGTCTCGGCCTCAATGAGGCACTACTCGATGCGCCCGCAGCAGCTATTGAGCTCATCCACGCGTTCTCCCTGGTGCACGATGATTTGCCAGCGATGGATGATGATGACATCCGTCGCGGCAAACCGACGCTGCACCGCCAGTTCGACGAGGCAACCGCGATACTGGCCGCGGACGCGCTGCAGCCGCTGGCATTCAGTATCCTCGCCGATGTACGCGATGTGGCGCCCATAACCCGGGCACGGCTGGTAAAGCTGGTGGCGGACGCCTGTGGTTCGATAGGAATGACCGGAGGACAGTCGATGGATCTCGCCGCCGAGGGTCAGACGCTGACCGCACAGGAGATCGAATACATGTATTCGCTCAAGACCGGCGCCCTGATACACGCGTCGGTCGTGTCGGCTTCGATGCTCAGCGAAAACCTGCCCGAGGACCGAGTATCTGCAATTGACGCATTCGGCCGCACGATCGGCGTTGCGTTCCAGATCAAGGATGACATCCTGGATGTCGAAGGCGAGACCGAGGTCATCGGCAAACAGTCAGGCGCGGATCAGCGCCTCGGCAAGGCGACCTACCCTGGACTTGTTGGCATCGACGAAGCCCGCTCACGGTGTGACAGCTTGCTGCGCAGCGCACTCGAACAACTCGACGACTTCGGCGACAATGCCGATTCGCTGCGCTGGCTCGCCCGCTTCATTGTCGAGCGAGGCAATTGAAATGGCCTCAGCTGCGCGCACGATCCTGCACGTCGACATGGATGCGTTTTATGCATCGGTCGAGCAGCGTGACAATCCTGAACTGCGTGGCAAACCCGTCGTCGTCGGCGGCGGCAGCAATCGGGGCGTCGTAGCAGCAGCCAGTTACGAAGTGCGTGAGTTCGGCGTCCGCTCGGCGATGTCCATGGCAGACGCGTTGCGCCGTTGCCCGGATCTCATACGTGTCGCACCGCGCATGTCGCATTACAAGGGCGTGTCGAAGCAGATTTTCGAGATCTTTCGGCAATTCTCGCCTCAGGTGGAAGGACTGTCGCTCGACGAGGCGTTTCTCGACGTCACCGCGAGCCGCAACCTGCACGGTAGTGGCGTCGAGATCGCGACCCGTATCAAGTCCCTGATTTTTGAGCAAACCTCTTTGAAAGCCTCGGTTGGCGTGGCCGAAAACAAACTCGTTGCCAAGATTGCGTCTGATCTCGACAAGCCGGACGGTCTGGTCGTTATCACCTCCGACAATGCGCAGGAAATACTCGACCCGCTGCCTGTGTCGGTCATCCCGGGCATCGGCCGGCAAACACTGGCGAAATTGCAGCATCTCAACATTTTCACGGTTGCTGATTTGCGGCTCGCACCGGATCGCGACCTGGAATCAGTATTCGGGAAGTTTGCGCAGCGCACGCGTCAACGCGCCTCCGGTATCGACAGTCGCCCCGTCGTCGCCGAGCGCGAGGAAAAATCAGTGAGCGCGGAGGAGACCTACGACGTCGACCTCGACGACCGCGGCGATATGGAGCGCGAGTTACTGCGTCTTGCGGAAACCACGGCGGGTCGGCTACGTAAGTCCGAACTGCAGGCTGGCACGGTCCAGATCAAGATCCGCCAGGATGATTTCCAGACCTTTACGCGCCAGCGCAGCGTGCAGCCACCGATTAACAACACAGACCAGATCTACCACATTGCCTGCGAATTGCTCCGCGCATGGCTCGAGGAAAACCCCGGCACGCGAATCCGCCTGCTGGGTGTGGGGGGCAGCAAGCTGTCTCCGGCTGAGCAGCGAGACCTGTTTTCCAGCGAAGAGTCTGCGACGCTTAGCGCCGTGGATGAGGCTGTGGACGATATCCGCGACCGATTCGGCAACCTGTCGGTTGGCCGCGCCCGGACTCTCGAGCGGCCCTGAGTCATGTAGAATCGGTCATGTTGAGGGGCCTGGACTACGGCAAATAATAATGTACACCAGCTTTTTTGGTCTCAATGAAAAGCCGTTCTCGATAACGCCTGACCCGCGTTATCTGTTCATGAGCGAACGCCACGGCGAAGCCCTGGCGCATCTCGTCTATGGCGTCACAGAGAGCGGTGGCTTCATGCAGCTGACCGGCGAGGTCGGTACGGGCAAGACAACGCTCGTGCGCACGCTGCTGCTGAATCGCATGCCGGCTAATGCGGATGTTGCTGTGGTATTGAATCCACAACTCTCGGCCCGTGAATTTCTGATCACGATCTGCGAGGAGCTCGGCGTTGCAGTGCCCGCGGACCGCAGCAGCATCAAGGCGCTGATCGACACGCTGAATCATCACCTGCTCGATACGCACTCTGACGCCCGCCGCACCATATTGGTGGTCGACGAGGCACAGAACCTCGCACCGGACGTTCTCGAGGAGGTGCGCCTCCTGACGAACCTGGAAACCGCCAAACAAAAGCTGCTGCAAATCGTGCTGATCGGGCAACCCGAGTTGCGCGACCTGCTGGCAAGAAATGACTTGCGGCAACTTGCGCAACGCATAACGGGCCGTTACCACCTCGAACCCTTGTCCCGCGATGAAACAGCGCAGTATATCGAGCACCGACTCAAAGTGGCCGGCGCGCTTGGTGAGGTTTTCGACGCGGGTGCAAAGCGCGAGGTATTTCGTCTGTCGCAAGGCGTGCCGCGACTGATCAATGTCATTTGTGACCGCGCGTTGCTCGGTGCCTATAGCGTTGAGACCCGGCATGTAAATCGCCGCATGGTGCGGCGCGCAGCAGCTGAAATCACGGGCAAGACTGAGAAAGCAACATGGCCACGCTGGGCGATTCCGGTGATTGGAATCGGTGGCGTCGTCGTTATCGTAGCCGGGTTCCTGCAGGCTTTCGATGAACGCCGCAACCTGATCGATGCCAGCATCGACCCGGCGGTTGCCGAGGTATTGCCTGAGCCCGTTCCTGAACCGGCGGCTTTTGTCGTCGAGACGGCAGACATCATCGAAGACGAAGGTGACCCGGAAGTTTCGCTCGACGACCAGTTGCAACTTGCCAGCGAACTCACGAGCTCCAAGTCAGCACTGATGACATTGCTCGACTTATGGGGCATCGATTACCAGCGCGGTCAGCGAGGCTGCGCGCAGGCCGCTGCGGCAGGCTATGAATGCCTGTTTCAACGTGGTTCCTGGAGTGGCCTGAAGCAATTTGATCGCCCCGCGATATTGACGCTTGTTGATCGCAGGGGTGCAGACCATGACGTCGTATTGACCGCTATCAACGGCGCGATGGTCGAACTCTCGATCGGCGGTGTCGCGGTGACGCATACACTCGACGAAGTCTCCGACATGTGGTTTGGCGAATTCCTGCTGCTGTGGCGGCCACCGAATGGGTCGTCCGAGGCACTGGGTCCAGGATCGATCGGCCCGGGCGTGACCTGGCTACGGCAAAGCCTTGCCACCATCGACGTCCGCTATCAAACGGCCGCACAGGCACCCGACGTATTTGACGAAGACCTGGCTGAGAAGGTTCGCCTGTTTCAGCGAGATAACCGTCTGGACGTTGACGGGCTCGCCGGGCACCAGACACAGATCATTATCAACACAATTCTTAACCCAGACAGTACGCTGCGGCTCACCATCCCGCGGCTCGCCCAGGAGTAATGCATGTCTTTCATACTGGACGCTCTCAAGAAGTCTGAAACCGAACGCCAGGAACAGACCGGCGCCGAGTTTTCAAACGTCCCGTCCAGCTCTGGCGATCCGCAGTCATTCAAGTGGCTTTGGATCCTGGCATTGCTGCTGATCGTAAACGTGGTCGTTTTGCTGGGCATCCTGATGCGCGAAGAAAAAGTGCCTGACACGCCGGCACCGGTTGAACACACCCCCGTTGAGCAAAGTCCGTCTGCCAGCTCCTCATTCGAGGACCGTGTTGCGGAGGCGAGGCAGAATCAGCCAGCCCCTGACGCGACAACAGCAGAAGCAACGCCCCTCCCGACTGCGAACACGGCGCCTGTCGAAACTCCACCGCAGACGGTTTCGCAAAGCCGCCCGCGATTGATGACCATTGATGAACTGCGCCTCAACGGCACGTTAGCTTTGCCCGAGCTGCACATCGATATTCATGTCTACGCAGAGGATCCGGCCGAACGCTTCGTTTTCATCAACATGAAGAAGCATCGCGAGAATTCGCAGCTGGACGAAGGCCCGGTCGTGGCCGAGATCACCACGGACGGTGTCATTCTCAAACATCAGGGATCGACGTTCTTGTTGCCGCGCGAGTAGCAACGCGTTTGGGTGATCCTCTCTCAAAGTATCTCGACGGCGCGGCGCTGGCCGACGCACTGGTATCGGGCATACACAGGGTTATAGGCGCCCAGGATTTTCTAAATCACATCAACGTGTTCCCGGTTGCTGATGGCGACACAGGAACGAACCTGACGTTGTCGCTTGGATCGGCCCTGCCCGTATTGCAACAGAAGAGCGACAAACACCTTGGCACGCTGCTCGCGAGTATTGCTGACATTTTGCTTGACGGGTCACGCGGCAACTCCGGCGCCATCGTCGCGCAATTCTTCCAGGGCATCAGCGACTCGGCGGGAGAGCTCACACGCTTCACGCCCTATACGTTCAGTTCCGCCCTCGCGAAAGGCAGCGAGTATGCGCACGACGCGCTGTCGCAGCCGCGCGAAGGCACGATCCTGACGGTGATCGCGGCGGTGTCAGAGACCATCCAGGCGTACGTCACGAGCGTTCACGACGGCGAGTTTCCGGCAATGATGAAGGTGGCGCTCAAGCGAGCCAATACGGCACTTGCCGAAACGACCGAGCAGCTGGATGTGCTCCGCAAGGCGGGAGTCGTCGACGCCGGCGCCAAGGGGTTCGTTGAATTGCTGCGCGGCATGTCCGACTACATTGTAGACGGCCAGATAGCGGATGAGCCTGATCTAACGGTGCTACGGGGCGAAATGTCACAGATCGCCATGGCCGGGTCGGGCGCCGACTCGGAGTTTCGTTACTGCACCGAGTGCATTGTAAGTGGCACCGACATCGACCGGCGCAAATTGCGTGAAGCTCTGTCCGAAATCGGCGATTCGCTGCTGCTGGCCGGAACCAAACGCAAAGCCAAGATTCACATTCACGTTAACGATCCCGAAGACGTGTTCAATATTGGCCGTGAATACGGTGCAGTTACTGCTGAAAAGGCCGACGACATGCATCGTCAATCGCACAGCAGTCACGACACCGCGAGCCGGTTTGCCGTGATCACGGATACGGCGGCTGACATCGCCGACGAAGACCTCGAACGCCTGGATATTCACATGGTCCCGTGCCGCCTGCAGTTCGGCGACAGGGGTTACCTCGACAAGGTCAGCATCACGGCCGCCGAGTTTTTCGCGGAGCTGGAATCAAATCCGATACATCCGACAACGTCGCAGCCTGCACCGGGCGATTTTCGCCGCCAGTTCCAGTTTCTTGCGAGTCATTTCGAGGATGTCCTGTCCATCAACCTGACGGACTCGGCGAGTGGCGCCTATGAAGCGGCCCGTTCCGCGGCAGAGAGGATCAATGCGCCGGGCAAAATCCATGTCATCAATTCGCTCAACGCATCACTGGGCCAGGGACTGCTGGTCGTATTTGCGGCGGAATGTGCGCATGCGGGCTTGTCCGTGGAAAACACCATCGCCGCCGTCCACGAACTCATCCCGCAAACACAAACCTACGGCATGCTTCGGGATCTGAGTTACGCGGTACGCGGCGGCCGGGTACCGGCATGGGTGCAAACCGCGGCCCGCTTCATGCATATCACGCCATTCATCCGCGCGACACCTGATGGCAAAATCGCGCCAGCCGGATGTGTGTTTGGCCGGCGCGACAACGTGCGCAAGTTTGCGCGCACGCTGGCGCGGCGTGCGCGTCGAAAAGGCCCCCTGAATGTTGCAGTCGGCCATGCGATGTGCGCGGATGACGCCGATAGACTTGCTACGTTGCTGCGGGAGGCCCTGCCACAGATCGTGCGCCTCACGATGACTGAAATCGGTGCTGCCCTGGGGGTACATACCGGGCCCGGTGCGTTGATCGTTGCAATGCAGCCCTTTACGAAGCCGCCTCGATAAGATCCTCACCCTCATTGCGCGCATTATTGACGCGCCTGTCGACGGGCCATGCCCGCAACTCCGGTCCATGGCTTGCAGCGAATTCGATCAGGTCATCGTCTCCCGCCAGCCAGAGATCCGCCGTCTCACTTCTAAGAACAACCGGCATGCGGTGATGCAGGGTGGACATGAATTCGTTTGCCTCAGTCGTAATGAGCGTCGTGCTCTGAACGGACTCATCGTTGACCTTGCTTTGCCAGTTTTCCCACAAAGCGGCGAAGGCGAACGGTTGTCCATCTGCAGCGGAAATGTAATACGGCCTTTTGACGCCGTCTTCGGTGTGCCATTCGTAGAAACCGTCAGCAAGCACGAGGCAACGGCGGTGGCGATAGGCAGCACGATAGGACGGCTTCTCGGCGACTGTCTCGGCACGAGCATTGATCATGCGACTACCGATGGACGGATCCTTGGCCCAGAACGGCACCAGGCCCCAACGCAACATCGTTAGTTCACGACCGTCCTCGCCATCGTTGCGAATGGCCGCAATGTATTGAGTGGGCGCTATGTTGTAACGGGCCTCGACCGGCAACGCGCCGCTGACTCCGAAAAGTGCCGCTGTCGCTTCACCGGGTGAATAAAATGCGAATCGGCCACACATAGCTACTCACGGATGCCGACGCCACGATTCAGGAGCTGGACACAGGCTGTAAAAAGCACGGCAACAAATACAAGCAAGATGCCGTAGGCAACTCCGATGTTGATGTCGGAGGTGCCGAGAATCCCGTATCGAAATGCGTTAACCATGTACAGGATCGGGTTGGCGAGCGATACGGTTTGCCAAAACTCCGGGAGTAACGAGATCGAATAGAATACGCCGCCCAGGTAGGTCAACGGTGTCAGTACAAAGGTTGGCACAATCGATATGTCGTCAAATTTCTTCGCGAAGATGGCATTGATAAGACCGGCCAGCGAAAAAACGATCGACGACAGCAACACGATCGAGATCGTGACGAATGGGTGTTGTACTTCAAGTCGCGTGAAAAACAGGGCGATGATCGTGACCAGTACTCCGATCAGCATGCCACGCAACACGCCACCTGCGACGTGCCCGATGACAATCGTGGCATTCGACATCGGTGAGACGAGCATCTCTTCAATGTGGCGACCGAACTTGGCACCAAAAAATGATGACACCACGTTGCCGTAGGAGTTTGTAATGACGGACATCATGATCAGCCCCGGCGCGATGTACTGCATGTAGTCGAAGCCATCCATCGTGCCGATACGCCGACCGATCAGGTTGCCGAAGATGATGAAGTACAAGGTCATCGTGATCGCCGGTGGCACCACGGTCTGGATCCAGATGCGCAAGACCCGCACGACTTCCTTGCGCACAATGGTCTGCATCGCAACGATATTTAATGCGATATTCATCCTTGCGCCATCTCCTTGAAGCCGTCCTGCTTGTGCTCAACGAGCCGCATGAACAACTCCTCAAGCCGGTTCGCCTTGTTGCGCATGCTCACGACTTCTATCCCTTTTTCACCGAGCTGGACGAACAGGTCGTTCAGGTTAACCGACGGTCCCTTGTCGACTTCGAGCTCGCTGTCTTCGCGCAACAAGGTCTCGAAGCCATCGAGATCCGGAGCCTCGCCCAACGGTTTTGCGAGGCTGAGCACAAACACCTCACGCTGTAGCTTGCGCAGCACGGTGCTCATCCTCGCGTCCTCGATAATCTTACCTTCGTCGATGATCGCAACATGTCGGCACAGTGATTCGGCTTCTTCAAGATAGTGCGTCGTGAGGATGATTGTGGTTCCGGCCGCATTGATGTCACGCAGGAAGTCCCACATCGATCGCCGTATCTCGATGTCCACGCCAGCAGTGGGCTCATCGAGAATCAACAGCTTCGGTTCGTGAACCAGCGCCCGCGCGATCATGAGGCGGCGTTTCATGCCGCCTGAAAGGCTGCGCGCCGAATCATCGCGACGATCCCAGAGACGCAGTGCACGCAGGTATTTCTCCGCGCGTTCGCGGGCCAGCTTGCGGCCCAGCCCGTAGTAACCCGCCTGGTTCAGGACAATGTTATGCACGCCCTCCCAGAGATTCAGATTGACCTCCTGCGGCACCAGCCCGATGCAGGTCTTGGCAGCCTCGAGCTCACTGTCGATGTTATGGCCGAAAATCTCGACCTCACCTCCCGACTTGTTGACGAGCGAGGTGATGATACCTATCGCAGTCGTCTTTCCGGCGCCGTTTGGCCCGAGCAGCGCGTAAAAATCACCCGCTTCGACAGAGAGATTGATCCCCTTCAACGCCTGGTTGCCGTTGGCGTAGGTCTTGGTGAGGTTCTTTATGGACAGCGCTTGCATGAGGCCGGCTATTGTAACCATGCCGACTGCGGAGCGACACACAAGACGCAACCATCATTTCGGCCGGTGCGTCTCGGCGACGCGACGTGCTTGTACGGAATTGCTGCAAGCCGCGGTCTTCATACTTCGGTACTGCACTGCAGGGTCCTCAGTCAACATCACCTGTAGCGATGTCACGTGCGCGGCTCTACGCACTTGCGAGTCCGTACTGAGCCCGGGTCCGAGCAAACGCGACCAGAGCTGCTCATTGTTCGCCAGGCGTGGTTGCAGCAGGTCAGTTCTCACGGCCGCACATTGCAGCAATGTCAGTAACGTGTAGTCGGCGAGTTGCTCGCACCAATTCAGCGTCGCACCGGAAATAAGACGAACGGCGTAAGGATTACGCCGCGCCAGTTGCCAGAGAAAGGACAATGCAGCGGTAACGATTTCATCACCCGCACTATCGCCGGGTGAGAGCAGGTCCCGGTTTGGGCCGTTGTCGGCGAGTGCACGCCAGCACGTCTGGTCCCGCTCACGCACCGACAACAACAGATAAGGCAGCGCTGAAAGGCGCTCGATCTGCAGGTTCGACAGGTTTTTTATGGATGTTTGCGATCTTGACGGCAGGCAGCGCCGCAGGTGCTCGCCTGGTAGCGGGTCACGGAGTCGTATCAGAAACGCCCTGTTCAGCGCCGTCACATTGGCAAAATCGGCCGGTTCGGGTCCAGAAAAGTCCATTTACCCCCCTTCGCGCGCATTTCTTGCGCGTTACTCGAATTACGTTATTTATTATTGATCGACCATGTATGGATCATATATGCTCTTATAACACTGTATATGGTCTATTTCTAGCACAAAGGGTTTGATATGCGCCTGACCGATGACCGCTACGCCACAGAACGCAGCCAGTTCGAGCTGGCCCTTAGAATGATCCGCCACGAAGCCCGTACACGCACGATTCGCGAATGCACCGGGCTGTCTGACGACCGCATTCGCAAGCTCTACGCCACCTACTTTCGCAACACCGGCGCGACGGACATTCGCCGTCGGCGTGGCAAGTCACCTCGCCAGGTAGCGCGCTTCGTGAAGAATCCGCAGAATCAGTTACAGGCCACAACATTGGTCGCCCTGTACTGCAATAGCTTGTTGCTGCGCATCGACAGCGAGAGCAATGTCGCTGCTTGCTGGCCTCGACCGGATGTGGAGTTTGGTCATCGCCTTTGTCGTGCCTATGAGACCTATCTGCTGCTACACGGTGACGCGCAGCTCAATTTTGAATGGGCATGGAACCTGTTGCACAGCATTTCGTACAACGACGAGCTGTACCTGGCCGGGTGCAGATCCTGCCGGACGCGCTACGTTCAGGATGCCTATGCACTCGATAATGAAACCTGTCCTTGCTGCGTGATCGAGGCAAGCAAGCGACGCTCGTGATTCAGGGTATTACACTGTCGGGGTGAGCATAGAGAATCAGAATGTATTTGCCGGTGCGTTTGTCGACCGGAGCGGCGAACTGCGCAAAGACGCAGACTGGCTGACCGATGCGCTGACCAGCCCCGACAGCCGCTTTGTCGCTGTCTGGAATGAGAAGTTTCTGGTGGGCGGCGATCCCGCGGGTACGGTGCTTCTGGAAAGCCATCAACTTGATGGTGCCGCGTCCGAAAATGAGCTTATTTTCCTCGGCATTTTTCGAGACAACCCGACGTTTGCGATCAAGGTCGACGGCGACGATGCCCCGTTTCAGGAACTCGGTGAATTCCAGGATTTGCGCTTCCTCGGAACCGTTTTGCCGCCGGATGAGGCGAATCTCGTCGCCCATGCGCGTGCGCTGGTTCTATGGCACGCGTCGCAGGTCTTCTGCGGCACTTGCGGGTCTGCTGCGCGTCCCGGCGCCGCGGGCAATTCGCGCATTTGTATGAACGACAACTGCGGGCGAGAGATTTTTCCACGCGTCGACCCGGCCATAATCGTTCTTGTTGAGGATGGCGATCGCTGCCTATTA
>Ga0255047_10003092_pt1 | contig 10630 bp, 20 predicted proteins | sample JV7_2_1_MG_FD_183640 | JGI IMG/M metagenome (GOLD analysis project Ga0255047, IMG submission 183640) | Seawater microbial communities from Jervis Inlet, British Columbia, Canada - JV7_2_1 | ecosystem: Environmental > Aquatic > Marine > Inlet | place: Canada: British Columbia | collected 2016-10-06 | reverse complement strand
TAGTAAATGTCACAAATCAATTAGAGGATACTTTCATTTAGTATCTGAATCTCCACTAGGGAAGCACCAAATTGATCAAGAGGAAAGCAGCGAGGACGAACTAATAATATATTTTAATTAAGATAAAAACAGTTATATGAAAGTATTATTAATTTACGATGCTGGGAATAGATGGCATGTAGATGTAACAACCTGTGAATTTGATAGTAAAGAAAAGATGATTGAGTTCGTAAACAGTAAAGGAATAGGGGGTGATATAATTAATTGTTATGAAATTGGTGGCAAAATACAAATAGAACCTTTTCAAATAGGAACAGAATATAGAATAACGGATTAAATAATAAAACAATGGCAACAGTAGACACAACAATTAACGGAGAAGATAAGGTATCAAACTACCTAAAGCAAAGAGAGCTAATAAGATTCATAAAATCTAAGTCCTCAACAGAGGAAGAGTTTATAAATAGAGAGGGTAAGGTACTTAGGGCTCATGATAAATTATTAAACAAGTATCATAGGTATCTAGTTAAGTGTCCTGACATTTCAGTTGATGAGTTATTAAATATTACTTTAAAATAAATTAGGATTAATAAACTAAAAGGTGTAAATTACATTAATGATGGTAAAAATAGGGGATATAGAAACAAGGATAAGAGCGAAAGGGCTTAAGAAATCTTTCATCTACGAACAAATGGGAATAAGTAAAAAAACTTTCTACTCAAGAATGAAGGACAAAGAATTTAAACCTTCAGAGGTTATGGTTTTGCAAAGATTAGATATTGTCTAAGCTTTTTTATGCTTAAAAAGTAAACAAATTGGTATAATGGAAGGATGGATAAAGTTACATAGGCGTTTAATTAATTGGGAGTGGTACAATGATTCAAAGATGGTTCATTTGCTATTACATTTAATAATGTCAGCTAACCATAAAGACGGTAAGTGGAAGGGTGTTTTAGTTAAAAGAGGGGAAACTATAGTGGGATTAAATAAGTTAAAAGAGCAAACGGGTATCTCAGTGCAATCTCTTCGTACTTGTATGAATCGCTTAAAATCAACAAGCGAAATAACAATCAAAACAACCAATAAATATAGCGTTGTTACTATCTTAAACTACGATTCTTACCAATCCCAAGAAGTAGACAACAAGCAAACTAACAAACAACTAACAAACAAACAACAAACAACTAACATTCAATCAACAACAAACAAGAATGAAAAGAATAAAAATAATGAAAATAATAATAAAGTATTACCCTTGAAAGTATTCAAGGATGACATACATATTCTTTATGATTCTATTTTGCCATTATTCCCAGTATCAACTACGCCAAAGAATCAAAAACAAACTGACAACTGGAAGGATGAATTAAGAAAGCTTTTAGAGATAGATGGATATGATACTCAAACTATTCATCACATTGTAAAAGTTGTAAGAGCTGATCAGTTTTGGTCTAAGAACTTTTTAAGCATAATGAAGCTAAGGCAAACAGATAAGAACGGAATAAAATACATAGTAATATTTATAGAACAATTTAAACAGAAGAGTTATGAGCCAGATGAAGAGACAAGAAAATCAATTGAACACCTACAAGCAAAAAGCAGACAACTTAGAATCTAAAAATAAAGAGCTTAAAAAGAACTTAAAAGCTATTATCTATAAGGCATTAGTTAGAACTCGAGCAGATGAAGGGATGATTAATGATGTCTGTGAGTTGATAGAAGAATCGTATTTCAGTAAGATGTCAGATGTTTTAAATGGTATAATGGCAGGTTCTAGTGGAGAGTACGGGATAAGTCACAAAGTTACTCCTCAAGTGTTTGGGTATTGGATTCATAAATACATAAAACAGCAACAAGAATGATACTACTACACGAAAAGATAAAAGCATACCAAAGTAAAAGAGATAACTTTCTTAACCAGATAAAAGATAACTTTGATACTTTCTACGATGATAAGCACAACGACCTAAATAACATCATAGGATTTATTAATTACGCAGATGTATTCTTTGAGGAGTTGATTAATTCTAAATCACTAGATGAATCCGCAAATCATTCTATCAATATTCAGAATGAATCTATTGAGAAAGTAATTAGACATTACAACATAGATGCACACTTCAATAAGAGTAAGGCTGATAAGTGGCTGGTAAACGCTCTCATCCTCGTTGTAATGAACGCAAATACGTTTGATGGCCTTTGGTTCACTAACGGAAAAGACAAGGTCTTAAAAGGGAATATATTAAAAAAATAGGATTAGCAAAAGACAGCTATATTATTACGCCTGTGATTCGGCTTTTAACATGGGAGATGCTGCGCCTGCATCCTAACTAAACAATAAATAAACTAACACACTTAAAAAATAAACAATATGAACTACAAAGACTTTATAGAATCTAAAAAACATTCGCTAGGTAGTAGTGGGTTTCAGGCAAATTATATCCCCGATATGGCGTTTGACTTTCAAAAGCACATCATAGAGAAAGCAGTAGAGAAAGGGCGTATAGCTATCTTTGCAGATACAGGACTAGGTAAAACATTAATGCAATTAGCAATAGCTAAGAACGTAGTAAACCATACAGGAAAGAAAGTATTAATACTTACTCCTCTAGCTGTAGCCTTCCAATTTATACTAGAAGCTGAAAAGTTAGGTATTGATAATATAGAGTATTCTAAAGATGGTACATTTACAAGCGATATAGTAGTATGTAACTATGAGAGGTTGCAACACTTTAATAGTGATGATTTTGCAGGGGTTGTATTAGATGAGTCTAGTATACTTAAAAACTTTGATGGTCAAATTAAACAACAGGTAACTAGCTTTGTAAAAAAGATACCTTATAGATTCCTTTCAACTGCTACGCCTAGTCCTAACGATTTTATTGAATTAGGAACATCAAGCGAGGCTTTAGGATATATGGGATATATGGATATGCTTAGTAAGTTCTTTAAGAATAATAATAACAGTATTGACCCTAAACACGCTGGAGAAAAGTGGTATTTAAAACCACACGCTGAGAAGGATTTCTTCGCATGGGTTAATCAATGGTCAATTATGGTAAAGATGCCTAGCGATTTAGGTTTTAGTGATGAAAGATATATACTACCAGAATTAATAACGAATACGCATACGGTAAAGAATGAAAGTTTGTTAGCTGTAGATGGTCAAATGCAGATGTTTAATAAAGCAGCAAAAGGATTTAATGAAGTTAGACACGAAGTAAAGCAAACAATTACAGAGAGATGTATTAAGGCTGTAGAACTAGCTAGAGGTAAGACTTCTGTATACTGGTGTAATCGTAATGAAGAAAGTAAACTATTAGCTAAATTAGATAGTGACGCTGTAGAGATTATAGGTAGTATGACTATGGAGAAAAAAGAAGAGATACTATTAGCATTTGCAAAAGGAGATATTAAAAGACTTATAACTAAAGCTAGTATGACTTCATTTGGACTTAATTGGCAACATTGCAATCATACGGTATTCTTTCCTACTTACTCATACGAGCAATACTATCAAGCTCTAAGAAGGTTTTATAGGTTCGGTCAAAAGAATAATGTTACCGTTGATATTGTTATATCAGATGGGCAAACTGGAGTAATGAAAGCTATACAAACAAAGACAAAAAAAGCAAAAGAGTTATATGAAAACCTTAACAAGAATGTTAATGGTACATTCCATCAAACAATAAAAGAATTTAACAAAACAATAGAACTACCTAAATTTATTTAATATGACAAAAGAACAAGTAATAACAGAAGATTACGCTATCTATAACAGAGATTGCATGGAAGTAGTAACAACTATGCCAGATGAAAGTATAGACCTATCTGTATACTCTCCTCCTTTCGCAGGGCTTTACAATTACTCCAGCAGCGAAAGAGATTTTAGTAACTGTGAAAGTAAGGAACAATTTTTAGAGCAATATGAATACCTTATAAAAGAGGTTGCAAGAGTAACTAAAAAAGGTCGTATTACTGCTGTACATTGTACAGATGTGTTTGATAACACCTGTAGATTATGGGACTTTCCAAACGAGATTATAAGACTACATAATAAGTATGGATTTGAATACCGTAACCGTATTACTATTTGGAAAGAGCCTTTAAAAGTTCGTATGCGAACAATGGTACAAAGCCTTATGCACAAGTTTATAGTAGAAGATTCTACAAAGTGCTTTCCAGCTATGCCAGATTACGTACTAATATTTACTAAGAAAGGTGAAAATGAAGTTCCTGTTACTAATCCGAGTGGATTAAAAAGATACTTTGGTGAAACTCCAATACTACCTAATATTTTAAGAGCATGGAATAACGCTAACGATACTAAGTTAAACGAGGATCAATTATGGGATTACCTTAATAAAAACTTTGTAGATCATCAAGACCCTAAGAGTAATAAGTTATCTCATTACATTTGGCAAAGATACGCATCTAGTGTATGGGATGATATTAGAATTGATAACGTATTGCAATTCAAAGAAGCTAGAGAAGAGGATGACGAGAAACACGTACACCCATTACAGTTAGATGTTATTGATAGGATAGTAGAACTATATTCTAATAAAGGTGAAACTGTTTTTACTCCATTTATGGGAGTAGGTAGCGAGGTTTTTTCTCCTGTATCATTGGGAAGAAAAGCTATAGGGATTGAATTAAAAGACAGTTACTTTAAACAAGCTATTAGAAACATGAAGGATGCACCTAATAGATTTAATGAAGTAAAACAAGAGTCTCTATTTTAATGAATAACTCACTAGATAAACTAAAAGAAAAAATGAACTCCTCTGACTTAGAGAAAGAGGAGTTCAATAGGATATACGAACTAAAGACTCCTGAGGAGCTGGTTGAAGAGTGGGCTGAAACTAAGCTGTACGCTAAAGAGAATCCTTTACACTTTGGATTTAATAAAGTGGATGAGGTTTTAGATGGTGACCTTAGAGGTAAGGTAGTAGCTATACTAGGTTTGGCAGGATCTAAGAAGTCTTTACTTGCTGCTCAGTGTTGTAACATTAACGCTGAGATGAATAACACAAGGGGGGTTATATCAAACATGGAAATGGATAACATATCTGGACTTGATAGGCTTATGGACTTTGCAATAGACCACCACGAAACAGGAAACGGATTAGTAAAAGTACAGGCTTCTAAGTATTTTAAACAGCAATTAGACAGGGGTAATCAAGGTCAAATAGTCGCTGCATTATCTGGAGCTTTAAAAGATTACTACGGGAACAATCTATTAATCAATGGGACATCACAAATGACTATTGAAATGTATGATACTTTAATCCAGCATACGATCAAAAAGTTTGGTACTATTGATATGCTTATGGTAGATGGTATGTCTATGACTGGAGAGAGTGGAAGTGAGACAGAACGATATTCTAAAGTGTCAAGCGGATTAAAGATGTTAGCTAAGAAGTACAAGATACTTATATCTGTTATTTGTCATGTATCCAAAAGCTCAGGAGGTAAAGCGGTAACTCCACACACTAGAGATTTAAGACCATTTGTAAGAGGTTCACAAAAGATTATAGATGATTTAGATATCTGCATCTGTATGTCATTGCTACAAGATAATGAGAACGCAGGAGGGTATGAAGATGGACTAGGTTATTTGTGGATGCACGATAAGAGGGGGACAGGTAAGGTAGTTAAGTTAATCTATGAATTTAATGACATGAATTTACTTATGAGTGAGACAGCGATAGACCCTGATATGATGGAAAACAAAGAAGAGAAAAAAGGATTATTTTAATTATTAAGTGAAACTTTTTTACGTAACACTTGTATAACAAATATTAATTCACGTACTTTGAATTATAGAAACGAAGGAAGAAAATTAAAAATTATGAAAACTTTAACACTAACTCAAATGGAATCAGCAAAAGCACTTTTAGGAACTGATGTAAACGAATTAGAGTATGCTGATCATATCGTAATGGAAAACGGTAACACTTACTTTCAGTTAATTGGATTAGATGGGACTGAAAGACTAGCTTTAGTATCTGACTTCATATAGTGGGGGGAGATAAAATAACCCAATACTTCTCTAAATGGAGAAAGTGTTGGGTGTGCTTTGAGGATGGGCAAGGGAGTAATTACATCCCTAATAAATCTGAGTTAAAAGAATTTATAAAGTTTAAATATAAACTAAGATGATGACACCAAAAGAGTACCTAGAAGATTACGACCCACAAATAAAAGAAATGGGTTATGATAATTATGTTTATTCGCCAAAACAGGTTATATCGTTGCTTAGAGACTACGCTTTAGAGGTGATGACACACTCTATAAAGCTGGTTAGAGCCACTGAGTCTGTAGATTTTATTGTAAAAGGCAGGGTTTACAGGGTTATAGAAGAAGAGCCTGTAGGATTTTATATAATAGATGAAACAGGTAAAAAAGAATATTACCATAAAAACTCATTAAATATATGTTAAATAATGAGACAAAAAATAATAACTGATTGGAGGGGTAAAAGGACTCCTAGGAAACTAAAGAAGCGAATAAAAAGATTCTTACTAAAAATCTACAATATCAAAAACCTAAAACTAAAGCGATGATAAACGTAACAGAATTAAAGGAGGGGAACATTGTTAAAATATTAATTGACAATAAAGGAATGGGATTAATTAAAGGAGATACTTTACAAGTGATAAAAACAGGTTTTAGCGTATGGGATAATATGAGATACGCAGACTGCAAAACGGATAAAGGGTACACTTTTGAGATAATGAAAAACTTTAGAGACTTTGATTTAGTTTTTTAAAAAGATGGCAAAAAAACAAACTGCTTTTAGATTATCAGATGATCTAATTAAGCGATTAAAGGCAGAAGCTAAGAAGCAAAACAGAAGCCTTAATAATTTGATTGAGGTACTTATTGATAAGCACACACCAAAATTAAACGAGAAGTAAAGACATGGAATACACAGGTAAATTATACGGTAAAATTGGAAGGGAAACTTTCGACACAGGCAAGACCTCAAAAGATTGGGATAATATTATTGAGAACAACTTTATTCTAAGAAAATCCTTAGTTAGTTTACAGATGTCATTAATGGCTCATCCTGATTATGTGTGTAATGATGAAGGCGAGTTTAAGGATATGGTCAGCATGGCAGAAGATGTATTAAACAGAATCAAATAACGAGAAGTAACCCATTTTGTACGGTTCAACAAAATGGTTAAAACAAACTAAAATTAAACAAACATATGGACAAGAACACTAAACTTGCTTTAATGCTATTTGCAAATACACAGATAACACTAGAGCTGCTAGACGAATTAGAAGGTACTTTACTCTCTAGTAAAAAAGAACGCAACCTAATGAAGAGAGTACAAGAGAGGAACGAGTATAGAATAAATAAACTTTATAAAGAGTTGGATGATGATACACAAGATGTAATTAACCAAACAGTAGCAGCCGTAGAGACAACGGTAAGAGCAGCAGCAGAACTAGATTTAGGTTTATACATACAGCTAATGGATGATTTAAGAACAGGTAAAATTAAAGTAGTAGAGGACGAAAAATAAAAGAATTATGAAGGAACTATTTAAGAAGATTAGAACGGAATGGATGAGCCAAGTAAGAAACGCTCAAATAAAGATAGGCGATAATGCTCCACTTGAATTAAACAATAAACCCACACTAATACATAGAGATTGCGCTATGAGATACTATCACATGAGCCTGGAGGAAGTAAACGAAAGGAGGGAGGCCATACAAAGCGACAGCCTTACGGATGAGGAAAGGCTTATAGAGGTTGCTGATGCCTTAGCAGATGAGTACTACCTATGGGCGCAAGCGGTTATATCACACGGCCTAGAGGATAAGATAGAAGAATTAGTTTTAGAGGTTCATAGATCAAATCTAACTAAATTACAAGATGGTGAAATGATTACAAACGATATCGGCAAAATACAGAAACCTTTATCTTATGAGTCACCAAACTTAAAAAGTATATTATTTTAAAAACCATATTAAAAAGAAATTATGAAAAGAACAATGTTAATAGCTTTAATCGTACTAGGTATGATAGGCTGCAAAGAGAATGAAGAGGTAGCACCAAATGAAACAACAGCACCAGCAATAGTAAGGACAAACCATGTGAGGTTAACCATTAACTCTTATAAGGTGGGAGACTACTTAGATGTCACTTGTAAGACGTATGGAGCATCAGTACACTACACAAGACCAGGAGATGAGTCTTACTACCTTTGTAACTTAGTTAATAACCTCTTTGGTGTTATCTCATTGAATGGGTGTGATGGTAATAGTATGATATTACATGGTATAGCAGATATTTATATAGAGTATGAAGGGGATGTTACAATAGAGTATTTAGATAGTACTTTGTAACTGTTAATGTAATAGGCGTTTTAATGCTGTTATAAATTGTGTATATTTATATTTAATAAATACGTTTAATTATTATGGCATTTCAAAAAGGGCATTCATTATCGAAGGGAAAAGGTAGACCCGTTGGGAGTATCAGTGAGAAAACTAAGATTTGGAATGAGATAGGTGAGTGGTTCACAGGTGATGGTATCGAAGCATATAAATCAAATCTAATAGAGTTAATGAGTTCTGAGGATACTGATACTCGTTTAAAAGCTATGGATAAGTTCAACGCTCTTATAGAGTTCTTTAAACCTAAACTCGCTAGGACTGAATTAGTAGGTGATGATAAGAAGCCATTGAGTATAGAGGTAACTAAAACTTATGATAAGAAATGATTTATAAAAACAAAGACAATCAAGAGGTAACTGTTTTAATTGATAAGATTAATGGAGTGTTAGAAATAGATTTCTATTCAGACTGTGGTAAGTTTGGAGCTGATGAGGCTTTAGATAGTTTTATGATAACCCCTAAAAGATTATTAGAGGTACTTCAAAGCGTAGATGATACTGACAAAGAAACAAACTGAAGCACTCGATTATCTAGAGGATAGCTCCACTAATGAACTACTCTTCGGAGGCGGTGCAGGTGGAGCTAAGTCTTTTCTAGGCTGTGTATGGATTATACTAAGCTGTTTAAAGTATCCATGTACTAGATGGGTAATAGGTAGGAGTAAGTTAAAAGCATTAAAGGAAACAACTTTAAATACATTCTTCGAGGTTGCTAAGATACTAGGATTAGAAGCTGGTAATCATTACACGTATAATGCACAAAGTGGAACTATCAAAGTAGGGGAAAGTGAGGTAATACTAAAAGACTTGTTTCATTATCCTTCAGATGCTAACTACGATTCGCTTGGTTCATTAGAAATTACAGGGGCTTTTATAGATGAGTGCAATCAATTAAACGTTAAAGCAAAAGAGATATTAAAGTCTAGGATAAGATACAAGCTAGAGGAGTTTGATTTAGTCCCTAAGATACTAATGACATGTAACCCTGCTAAGAACTGGGTGTATACAGATTTTTATAAGCCGAACAAAGAAGGTAAGTTACCGGCACATAAGAAGTTCATACAAGCTCTTGCAACGGATAACCCTAACATCTCACCTCATTACATAGCTAACTTAAAGACGTTGGATATTAACAGTCAAGAGAGGTTACTACGTGGTAACTGGGAATATGACACGGATAAAGATAAACTAATGGAGTATAACTCTATTGTGGATTTGTTCTCTAATGATTTTGTAGAGAAGGGCGTTAAGTATATTACTTGTGATGTTGCTAGATTTGGGAAGGATAATACTATTATAATGTTGTGGAGTGGGTTAAGGTGTGAGAGTATAATCACATTAAAGCAAAGCTCTATTACGGATACTGCAAAGGTGGTTAATGAGATATCTAAGAAAAACAACGTGCCACGATCTAAGATTGCAGTAGATGAGGATGGTATAGGTGGCGGCCTTGTGGATGTTCTGAAATGCAAGGGATTTGTTAACAATAGCAAAGCATTAAAAGAGAAGGGTAAAGAGGTGAACTATTCTAACTTAAAAAGCCAATGTTATTTTAGATTATCCGAATACGTAAATAGTTCAAAAATATTTGTATCTTGTGATGCACAAACGAAGCAAACTTTAATTGAAGAGTTAGAAGTAGTTAGAAGGAAGGATGCCGACAAAGATGGTAAGTTAGCTGTAGAGGGTAAGGATAGGATTAAAGAGCTTATAGGACGTTCACCCGATATTAGTGACGCTCTTATGATGAGGATGTATTTTGAGATAAGTAAAACAACAACGAAATGGGTATAATATGATATTCAGAGAGATAACAATAACCAATCAACCAACTTTAAAGGTAACGATACCCGAATCATGGGAGGATGTTACCTTTAGTAAGTTACAATCATTGATGTTAGAGGAGGATGCTTTAAAAAGAGTATCTATTTTAACGAATATACCATACGAGTTCTTTGATAAGTATCCTGAGCTTGCAGACTTCTATGTGTACCTAGAAGATAAGTTATCATGGAGTAATACATGGGAGGAGGAGGATAGTGAGGTAGAAACCTTTATACTAGATAATGAGGTTTTTAACTTTCCTAAAGAGATAGGGATGCTTAGTATAGGATTATACAAGGACATTCAAAGCGAGGCACAAGAAAAGAAGGAGGATATACTTAGTATTTATCCCTTAATTTGTGCCTCGTATTATCAATTACTTAAAGATG
>Ga0255047_10003090_pt1 | contig 10633 bp, 11 predicted proteins | sample JV7_2_1_MG_FD_183640 | JGI IMG/M metagenome (GOLD analysis project Ga0255047, IMG submission 183640) | Seawater microbial communities from Jervis Inlet, British Columbia, Canada - JV7_2_1 | ecosystem: Environmental > Aquatic > Marine > Inlet | place: Canada: British Columbia | collected 2016-10-06 | reverse complement strand
CCCCGGGCCCGGTGCCTTGCCGATCTCGACGATCATCCCTCGTCGCTCAAGCGTCTTGAGTGCGTGGTCGGAGTCGACACCTCTGATCTCCCCAACCTGTCCCCTGCTCACCGGTTGTTTGTATGCCACAACCGCCAGCGCCTCGAGTGCAGCGGGCGACAGGCGGTTGGCCCTGTCCGTCGACGCGAACCGCTCGAGATAGGGGTGTGCATCCGGATTGGAATAGAGTCGCCATCCGCCTGCGACGTTGCGAAGCACGATGCCGCGCGTCGCTCCAAGGCTGTCGGCGAGAGCAGTGAGAGCATCCTCGATCTCGGTCTTCGGTCGTTCGGTCACCTCGGCGAGTTCAGCGGCGGTGACGGGCTCCTCGGCAACGAACAAGATCGCCTCAAGGATGACGTCGATGTCGGTCATGCTTCTCCTCCGAAGCCGAGCATCGTGTCGAAACGACTATCGGCAGCTTGTTGGTCGTACGACATTGAGATTCGGTCAAACTGTTCGTCCTGGCTCACTCGAACGATTCCCCATCGTGCGAGTTCGAGGAGGGCAAGAAAGTACGCCACCACCTCGACGTCGCGTGTGCAGTGGGCGACCACGTCGTCGAAGTCCGATGTGATCGACGTGGCCATGCGTTCCTGGAGGTCGACCATTGCGTCCTGGACGGAGGGAAGTTCCAGATCGAGGTGGTCTACGTCCGGATCGAGATCGAGAGTGGTGAATGCCAGCACCGCGATCGCCGCAAGGTCGTCCGCGTCAACGGTAAGTCTGACCTCAGGCAACTTCGGAACGACGTTCGAAGGCAGCCCGACGGCGCGCGGTACGTACCGCTCAGCGGCATCCATGCGATGCCGCAGCACGGCGGCGACATCCTTGAACGTCAGCGAAGCCAGAAGCCTCGACAGAAGGCGGTCGCGTTCTTCAGCGAGGGCGAGTTCTTCATCAAGGTCGATCGGAGCGTCATCAGGAAGGAGATGCCGCGCTTTGATCTGGATGAGCGTTGCAGCGATGAGCAGGAATTCACTGGTTACTTCAAGATCCAGGTCCCGCATGTCATCGAGAAAGGCGATGTACTCGGTGACGACATCGAGAAGGCTCAGCTCCGTGATCTTGAGCTGATGTGATGTGATGAGCTGGAGCAGGAGGTCGAGGGGACCTTCGAACACGCGAGTACGGACTTCGAACGACATTGCGTGGGAGGATACCTGACAGGATTCCGGTGTCAGGTATCACACATCTCGTATGAGTGTCAGACGTTGTCTGCGTCTTCGAGCGTCTGCCAGAGCACTGGATCGATCCCTTCCGGTACCGGACCCGGATGGTGCAGCGCGAAGGCGACCGCAAGTTCGCCTGCGCCGAGATCTTCGAGCATCTTCGCACCGCTGGAGTTGTGATCGAGGTACGACCTCCAGCGGCCGGACGTCGACAGTCCAACGGCATCCCACATCGTCGCCAACGACCGAGACATGGCCCCGAGGTCGGCCTCGGTCTTACCAATGTCATGCAGAAGTGCAGCCTCTGCGCAGGTTCGAGAATCGGTACGATGCTCGACGTCGAGCGCATGCCGTTGGTCTTCCATTCGCTGGGCGAAGAATGCCGCCGCCAGCCCAGGAGGCAGCTGATCCCTGACGTCCTGCTGCTCGGTTGGCCTCAGAGGTTTCGCTGTGATGAACCCAAGGAAGCGGCGAACCAGATGCACTACGACGAGGTTTTCGTCTTGCAGTCGATGCACTTGGACGATGTCGGTCTGTATTCGATGCGATCATCGCCGATGTCGTTGCCGCAGTCAGCGCACTTCCCAAAGGAACCGTCCTCGACACGACCGATCGCGGCGATGACACCGTCGAGATGGACCTTGAGGTTCTCGATGATGCCCATCGTTTCGGTGCGTTCGGCGGTTGCAGCCCCAGCGTCAGCGAAGGCATCTCCGTAGTCCATGTCGCCGGTGAGTTCACCGCTTGCGTCGGCGCCGAGTTCGGAGAGCTGATGCAAGAGCGTCTCCTTCTCTTCGCGAAGGGCGGCGAGCGACTTGTCAATGTCGATGGGTGCCATCGAAACCTCCATGGTGATCCGTGTCCACGCGTCGGCGACGGATTCTTTCCAGGATTCTAGCCGAACGGACGAAAGCAACGGGTTATCTACCCCGCGGGTGGCTCACGATTACAACCTCTCTGAGGTGCTCCGGGCTGACTCGTGTGTACACCTGTGTTGTCGAGATGCTTGCGTGTCCGAGCATCTCTTGAACAGTCCTCAGATCGGCTCCACCCTCGACCATGTGTGTGGCGCATGAATGCCTCAATACGTGAGGAGAGAGGAGGTCCTTGTCCATCCCAGCTGTCCTGCCGGCCTTGTCGACGATGCGCCAGATCGTCTGTCTCGACATCCTGTTGCCACGCACCGTGAGGAATAGGGCACCTGAGTCGCCCCCTGGCCGCCGGATGGCGAGCCGGTCCTCCAACCAGACCGCGATGGCGTCCAATGCATACGAACCGATGGGAACCAGGCGCTGCTTGTTGCCTTTCCCTGTGACCAGAGCTGTCCCTGTCTCGAAGTCAACATCGTGGAGATCAAGATTGACCAGTTCGGTGACCCTGCAGCCGGTGGCGTATAGCACCTCAAGAATCGAGCGATCCCTCCGCCCGAGAGCAACGGTGAGATCAGGAGTTTCTATGAGACGGACGACTTGGTCGACGGTCAGTGCCTTGGGAATGGAGGCAGAGCGTCGCGGACTGTCGATGGCAGCCGTCGGATCGTCAGCCGCATAGCCCTCGGTGATCAGGAAACGATGGAAGGCCCTGATCGAAGCGAATTTGCGGGCGATCGAGGCGTTGCTGAGACCGTCGTGTCGCAGGACGTCGAGGTGGATGTGCACTGCCTCCGTTGCACCGACGCCAGGGTTGGACTCAATTGAGTGTCCGTATTGAACAAGATCACGGCGATACGCCGCAGCTGTGTTCGGCGAGAGACCGCGCTCGGACCGTATCGACTCGAGGAACTCCGCGGCGTGCTCAGGAAGATGCACGGAATCGCTCAGTCATGAGCAGACCGGCGACCGTCTTCGCGTCAGCGATTTCGCCAGTCATCACGAGGTCCAGAGCGTCACCGAATGGCACGCGGAGAATGTCTGCATCAATCTCCTCAGGGCCCATCGGATTTCGCGGTCCGCCCTCGACATCAGAGGCGAGGAAGATGCCGATACGTTCGTCACAGAACCCAACTGCGGTCCACAGATCGGTGAGATGCACCAAGTCTCGGGCGATATAGCCAGTCTCTTCGGCGAGTTCCCTCCGTGCGGCGTCCTCAACGGATTCTCCGACCAGATCGAGCTTCCCCGCAGGAATCTCAAGGAGACGCTGACGTGCGGCGGCGCGGTACTGGCGGATGAGGATCACGTCGTCCGAGATCATGGGGACAACGGCCACCGCACCTGGATGCTCGATCACAATTCTCTTGAACGCTGATCCGTTCGGAGCCTCGATCGAGCGCTTCGTGACTTCGAGAAAGCCGAGGTCCAGGAGCAGTTCTCGGTTCGTATCAGTGAAAGGGCGGCTCCCTGTCACCGCTGCTGCTTTGCCACCGCCGGCTCGCTGACGACCTCACCGCTCTGCTCATGGTGGGCTCGGGCAGCGGCGACCAGTCCGTCGAACAAAGGGTGCGGATGGTTTGGGCGAGATTTGAGTTCGGGGTGGGCCTGCGTGGCAACGAAATACGGATGGTCCGGAAGCTCGACGAACTCCACGAGTCGACCGTCCGGCGACATTCCCGAGAGCACGAGCCCTGCATCTTGGAGTTGCTGGCGATATCTGTTATTCACTTCCCACCGGTGCCGGTGTCGTTCGTACACGACTTCCTCGTCGTACAGGTTGCGGGCGATCGTGTCCTCTGCGAGCTTCGCCGGGTAGATGCCGAGACGCATCGTGCCACCCTTGTCAGACACATCTTTTTGGGTCTCCATCAGATCGATGACGGGGTCGGGACTCATCGGATCGAACTCGGATGAGTGGGCGTTGGAAAGTCCAATCACGTTACGTGCGTATTCGATCACGGCACACTGCAACCCGAGACAGAGACCAAGGAACGGTATGTGGTTTTCTCTGGCGTACTGAATCGATCGAATTTTGCCCTCAACGCCCCGAATGCCGAATCCGCCTGGGACGAGAATCCCATCAAGACCCTCCAGATACGATTCAACGAGCATGCCGTCGACGTCATCAGCGGGAATCCAACGGATGTCAACTTTCACATCAGATGTACGACCGGAGTGCCTCAATGCCTCGACGACGGACAAATACGCATCAGGGAGATCGATGTACTTCCCGACAAGTCCGATCGTGACGGTACCGGATGGATTCTCCATGGCTTCGACCATGGACTCCCATTCAGCGAGTTTCGGTTCAGGCGCTTCAAGGTCGAGTTCGCGGAGTACAACATCGTCGAGACCGGCGTCATGCAGCGCGAGCGGGACTCCATAGATGTTCGGCACGTCGACCAGATTTATGACCGCGTCGCTTGCGACGTCGCAGAACAGGCTGATCTTGCGCCTTGCTGAGTCGTCCACAGGACGGTCGGAACGCACAACAATGACCTCGGGCTGGATACCTTTTCCGCGAAGTTCGGAGACCGAGTGCTGCGTCGGTTTCGTCTTCAATTCCTCTGACGTAGCGAGATACGGCACCAGCGTCACGTGGATGTAGCAGGTGTTGCCCACACCAGCATCCTTGCGTACCTGACGGATCGCTTCGAGATACGGGAGGCTCTCGATGTCACCAACAGTTCCGCCAACCTCGGTTATAACCACGTCCACGTCGTCGCGTTGGCCGAGTTTGCGGATGCGTCCCTTGATCTCGTTCGTGATGTGTGGGATCACCTGTACGGTGGCCCCGAGGTAGTCGCCTCGACGCTCTTTCCGGATCACGGATTGATAAATCGATCCGGTCGTTACGTTCGAATCCTGGCTGAGGTTTTCACCGACGAAACGTTCGTAGTGGCCGAGGTCGAGGTCGGTCTCTCCCCCATCGTCTGTCACGAACACCTCACCGTGCTCGAATGGGTTCATCGTGCCCGGATCGACGTTGATGTACGGGTCCAGTTTCTGGAGTACCACGCGGAAACCCCGTGCCTTGAGCAGCCGACCAAGCGATGCCGCGGTGATGCCTTTGCCGAGGCTCGATGTGACCCCGCCCGTTACGAATACGTGTTTCGTCACGTATCTCCTCCGCCTCGGAAGGTCGGATGATAACCGGAATCGAATCGAGAAGCCAGAATCGGAATTCTGTGCAAATATGGCCTATTCATCCCCACGCGCGATCACAAGAAGCTCTTCGGCGTGCCGCCGGCCCTTCTCCGACGACGAGAGACCAGCGAGCATTCGCGCCAGTTCCTCGGTGCGCGTGTCTCCAACGACCTCGCCGATCATCGTGGTTGCCCCGTCTCGTTGCACAACGAAGTGCTTGGAGGCAAATGCGGCAACTTGTGGCAGATGGGTGACACAGATGACCTGTCTTGCCTCGGACAATGTCGCGAGTTTCTGACCCATCGAGAGAGCGGTCTCTCCTCCCACTCCGGCGTCGATCTCGTCAAACGCGACGATATCGGTGTCAACGCCTCCCGATGCAAGCGTGAGGGCGAGGACGAGCCTGCTGAGTTCACCACCCGACGCGATTGCCGAGATAGGTCCAGGGGTTAGGGCAGTGTCTGACGCAAAGAGCACGATTGCCGTGTCCGCCCCAGCGCCAGTCGCCTGTGACGGAGCAATTGAGATTTCGACGAACGGTGCGGTGAATCCGAGATCTGTCAGATGGACACAGGCTGCCGAGGCGATTCGTGCCCCAGCGCTCTCACGCGCTGCACGGAGCATATCGCCGGCATCTGCGAGTACGGAAGTCGCTTGAGCGAGGCGTTTCGCGATATCGTCAGCGGACGAGAGAAGTGATTCCAGTTCAGCCTCCCGCTCTCCCGCATCTTTCGCGAAGGTCAGTACTGCTTCGAGAGAGTCGCCGTACTTCCTCTTCAACGATGACAGCAACGCGACTCGTTGCTCGGTTTGATCCAGGTGGGCAGGATCAACGTCGAGATCTGATGCGTACCTCACCACTTCGGCGACGACGTCGGAAAGCCGGGTGATCGAATCTCCTATCTCAGCGGCGAGGTGCTCCAATTCCGGGTCCATGCGGGCAGCCCCGTCGATCGCCCTGCCTGCCTCCGTGAGGTTCGCAGCAGCGCCTTCGTCTCCCAACTTCGTCAGCACAACACCTATCGATGAGGCGAGCTCCAGTGCATTGCGCAGCTTGTTCGCACGATTCCGAAGCTCGACGTCGTCTCCCAGAACGAATCCCGCTTCAGCGATCTCAGCGACCTGGAACCTGACGGTCTCGAGTTCTCTCGCGAGGTGCCTCGGATCCGGGCCGAGCAGTTCGGCCTCAGCGTTCACAAGTGTGAACGCCTTCCAGGCAGCGGAGTAGGCGTCGAGTGACTCCATTTCGTTCGACGTCAGAGACGCATCGACGAGTCTCCGCACTCCGGAAGATGACGTGATGGTGTGCTGGTCGTGCTGACCGACAATCGAAACCTTCGATCCAAGGGTCTCGCCGAGGGCGCTCGCTGTGGTGATCGAACCGTCGAGATATGCCTTGGATCTCCCCTCACTGACCACACGCCGTGCAACATGCTCGGAATCTCCGATGAACAACGCTGATACATCAGCGACGTCACCGTGTGGGCCTATCAGGCCCTTGCTTGCTGATTCGCCGGTCAGCAGGCGAAGGGCCCCGAGCATCACGGTCTTTCCTGCGCCGGTTTCGCCAGTGATTACCGTCAGGCCGGCTGACGGTGAGATGATCGCCTCTGGGATCAGTCCGAGGTTCGTTACTTGAAGCTCCTCAAGCATGGTCGAGGCCGAAATGCTCCCGAACGGCATGGGGGAAGGGATGGCGGTCGAGTGTCAGGAACCGCACTGTCGTGTCGGCACGCTGGATGCTGATCGGTTCTTCCGGCTCCACTGTGCACAGTTCGCGTCCGTCAACATTGATTCGCGCCGGTCGGTCTCCGACAACTGAGAACGTCACAACGGCGTCAGGAGCCAGCACGATCGCCCTCGTAAGCAGGCTGTGGGGTGCAACCGGAGTCATGATGATTGCATCAAGGCTCGGGTCGACAATCGGGCCGCCTGCCGAGAGGGAGTACGCCGTTGAACCAAGCGGTGTGGCGACGATCATCCCATCGGTTCGATACTTCGCCAGCGGACGCTCGTTGATCGTGACGGCCACCTCGATGATTCGTTGACTGACGACCTTCTCGACCACAACATCATTGATAGCGATGGCGGAATCATCGGCGGTCGAGACCGATAGCACGCTGTGTTGCCTGATCGTGAATCCGTCGTTGCCGATGGCCTCTGCAAGGTCCCCGATCTCTGCCTCAGCGACTTCTGCGAGGTATCCGACGCGTCCGACGTTGATTCCACAAACCGGTATGCCCTGTTCAAGGGCCTCGGCTGCGGCCTGGAGGACGGTCCCATCGCCACCGATCGCGACGACAGCTTCGATGTCATCGCCATCAATCGCCACACCGTTTCTGGCGAGCAAGGCACTGAAGCGATCGGCAACCTCGTTCGCATTCGGCTTGTCGTCTCGCACCACGAGTTTGACTCGGTTCACCGTGAATTCCCATCGAACATCGACTCGATCGTACTGGCTGAGACGGTACCGTCGCCACGGCTGAAGATCGCCACGTACTCGACATTTCCGGTAGCGCCAGTGATCGGAGACTCGATGATCCCCACGCATCCGAGTCCGAGAGTGTTGAACGTCCCAATGACGTCCTCTATGACGTCCCTTCGAACCGCGACATCACCCACGATCCCACCTTTGCCGACGCGATCACGACCCGCTTCGAACTGAGGCTTGATGAGCAATACCCAGCGAGCGTCGGTGGCGCCCACGGCGACGAGCTGCTCACTCACGGTCCGTAGCGAGATGAATGAGAGGTCGGAGACGACAAGGTCGAATGCAGGCCCGTAGAAACTTGCGTCCGTTGTGCGGAAATTTGTTCGCTCCACAACTTCCACGCGTTCATCGTTTCGGACTCGCCAGTGCATCTGCCCATATCCAACGTCGACCGCGGTTACGGATGCGGCGTTCCGCTGCAGGAGACAGTCTGTGAACCCACCGGTAGAGGCGCCAACGTCGATCGCACGGAGTCCGGCAACGTCGAGACGGAACGCATCGAGGGCGGCATCCAGCTTCCGTCCCGCCCTGCTCACGAAGGGCTCTGGACGTGACTCCAGGTGGAGGGACTCGTCAGGGGCGACCATCGTTGCGGGCTTTGGGGCAGTATTCGTACCGACGCGAACGAGGCCTGCGTCAATGGCTCGTTTCGCTTCGGTGCGACTCTCAACGAGACCTCTGCGAACCAGCTCAGCGTCGAGGCGTCGGCGTGTCAGAGCTCTTGCTCCGTGGAATTCTCATGTGCCGCGGCTTCCGCTCCTGGTGCGCCCGTGTGATCGAGTTCTCGTTGCAGGCCGGCAGCGATCCCCTCGGCGATGTCAGGAGCGTCGGCCGGATCGGCATCAGCGAGCGCTTCAAGCGCAGGCCTGTCGTCGGCGGCGGGAGTCTCAGGTGTTTCTTGTGTCATGCAAGCATTATCGCTCACTCTGCGCGTTTCCGAGGGCTTCTGCCAGCAGACTCTCGACGTCGGCGAGCGACGCCTTCACATGGTCAGGCGTGAGAGAAGGTGGGACATCCCCCAACTTCGATGTCACGCCGGTGAGGACGAGCACTGACCGCCAGCCGGCGACCTTGGCAATCGCGAGGTCTGTCTCCGGCCTGTCCCCGACCATCCAAACGAGATCGGACTTCAGCTTGTTGCCGATCAGCCGCACCATGGGATCGTGCGGCTTTCCGCAGACCACGGGTTCCACACCAGATGCCGTAGCGATCGCAGCAACAAGCGCTCCTGCTCCGGGCAGGAGTCCGTCCGGAGTCGGCAGCGTTGCATCCTTGTTCGTTGCCACGAAGACCGCCCCACCTCGAATCGCGGTGACCGCATCCGCGATCGTTTGGTACGTCAGATCTCTGTCGAGTCCGACGACGACAGCCTCTGCAGCATGGGAACCTACGGTTGAGATGCCAGCCGATGCCACCGTGTCCCTGAGGGGCTTGGAGCCGACCACGAACGCAGATTCGAGACCTTGATCGACCACATACCAGGCTGCGGCCATTCCTGAAGTGATGATCGTCTCGGGGTCTATGGAGAGACCTGTGCGGGATTCGATGGTCTCAGAAACGGACTCGGGTGTCATGGTCGAATTGTTGGTTGCGAACAAGACCTGCCAACCATCTCGAAGCAGGTTGGTGATCGTCTCTGCCGCTCCCCGAACCGGCGTAGAGCCCAAATACACAACGCCGTCGAGATCAAGGATCACACTCCCCCGTTTGGCTTCGGTGGATCCCATCTTCATCTACCCCTTTGACGAGACCCGATTGGAGAACGACTGCAAGACGGATGCGAGGAATTGAGTCGTCAAGCGAACGGATTCCTCTGAGACTCGTTCGTCGACTCCGTGAAACATCTCAAGCATCTCAGGGAACGTGACGGATTCGTCAAAGAGGCCGACACCGTACGCGGGGATCCCTTTCGCCCTGAAGAATCTGGCGTCGGTTGTCACGGGTGTGAGCGTTGGCGCAAGTCTGCGCGTGCCAAGGTGTTCCTCCGCGGCATCGGCAATCGCTTCCCACATCAGCCCTTCGGGCGGTGACGTGTTCGCCTCCATGTCGAGATCGGGAGTGAACTCGATCTGATCGAAGAGATCGGGGCCGAGGACCTTGCGCAGATGGTCATTGAGATCCGCTGTGTCCTGCCCGGGTAGGAGTCTGACGTCGATGTCCCCCTGGGCTGCATCAGGCACCATGTTCACCTTCGTTCCCCCGGCAACGACGTTCGGGGAGAGGGTCATGTGGGTGCAGGCGTGTATCCAGCGCGCGAGCGTGAGATCGTTCTCCGCGATCATCTCGATGGCGGAGTCGACGGTGTCAGCGTCGATGAGCATCGCAGCAAGTTCCGTGTCGAGTCCGAGGTGTGGAACGAAGTCCGCCCACTCCTCGGTAATGCTGACCGGCTGGTCGGCATTCGCGATGCGGGTGAAAGCCTCAGCAATCGTGAGCACAGCGTTCGAGCGACCATATGGCTGGCTTCCGTGGCCAGCGATTCCGATGGCACTGGCCGATCGCCATACCGGGCCCTTCTCAGCGGTAGTCACGGGGAGGGCAGGGTTGTCTCTCGCTCCAATGGTTGGACCGGCAACCTCGGTGAGGACGTAGTCACATGCCACCAGATCCCAGTGTTTCTCGACGAGGTGACGTGCTCCGTGCGCACCGCCTGCTTCCTCATCAGCCACACATGCGAGGATGATGTCGCCTTCAGGCTGTGGCAGCAGCCCGTCCTTGAACCATTTGAAGACGACAACCATGGCAGCAGTGACGTTGAGCATGTCGACCGCTCCTCTCCCCCAGACGAATCCCTCAGATCGTTCGCCGGCGAAGGGGTCGAACGACCAATCCTCGGCCTGGGCCGGCACAACATCGAGGTGGGGAATCAGCAGGACCGTCGGCGCGGACGCGTCCCTTCCCTCGATCCGGTA
>Ga0255047_10003089_pt1 | contig 10635 bp, 12 predicted proteins | sample JV7_2_1_MG_FD_183640 | JGI IMG/M metagenome (GOLD analysis project Ga0255047, IMG submission 183640) | Seawater microbial communities from Jervis Inlet, British Columbia, Canada - JV7_2_1 | ecosystem: Environmental > Aquatic > Marine > Inlet | place: Canada: British Columbia | collected 2016-10-06 | reverse complement strand
GGAGACGAATAGGGCGGAAGAGGAAATGTAACCATTCACATTTAGTGTATTGCTTCCCGTTAGCCAAACAAGGTCTGCGTCTGCTGCGGTCACTCCGTCAGCATTAAACTGAATTTCTGTATTTGAGCCGGCCGGGGCTGCTGTCGCTGTTATTCCCGTTAGGCCAGATCCGTCACCGTAAAAGAAAGCTCCCGAAATGTTAGAAGATGCAGTAATGTCGCCCGTTACGGTCAGGGCGTTTGCCGCATTGTCCCAAACAAAATCAGCATCGCCGGCGAAGGCTCCGCCGTCATTATATTGGACGGAGGTTAGGGGGGCGCCGGGTGTGGTTGCTCCTCCACCGACAATTGAGCTTGCCGATAGCGGGCCATTAATGAAAACCGATCCTGTGAAAACGTGTGTGTCATCAGCAGAATCTCCAAATTTGGTGGATCCATCTGCGTCGATGTGGGTAACATTCGTATTAATAACATTGACGTTATATTGATTAGCAGTTATAGAGCCGGATACAACAAGGTCGCCGGTAATATCGACTGGACCTCCCGTTATGACAAATTCGCCACTAATGTAGTTTCTACTGGGTCTAAATCTTGACAAGCTTTATTCCTCCTGTATAAATAGTCCGGAGGATAAACTAAATCATGTTTTTCCAGTTCTTTCCGCCGCCGAGAGCCATTAATCCAGATATATCAACTCCTGCGTCGTTTGGAGCATAATTGGAGAGAGGACTGTTTGTTTTGCCTTCTGATCCTGGTGAACCGGCGGATGAAATTGGGTCTACATTTTCAAAAATGCCCTTGAATCCTCCACCCATCGACTCTTCTAATTTTCTCTTCTTCTCTTCCATTTGAAGTCTCGATGCTTCTTGGAGTTCAACGCGCTGACTTCTTGAGAAGTCTGGCTCTGGTTGTTTTGTTTCAATTGTTTCAACAATTCTTTGTTGGCCCATTCCTTGGACAACCTCAGAGATTATCCCAGATAGGACGCCTTCTTCAAAGATTACTTCTTTGATGCATTCTTTGATGAGGGGTTTTAGGATTTTTTGTAGTTCGTTCTTTTTCATTGGTTTTTATATTTCATCCTAATAGTGTTTGGACTTCCAGCCCACGACATGTCGCCAATAGTAAATAGTTCCCCGATGGATGGATCCTTCTCTAAAAATCTTTTAAATATTCTAGATCTCGCGGTCGCCGTGTGGGCGCCGGCACCGGGCTCTTCTTCTGCGCCGGTGAATTGGAAGCCGGTATCTTTAGTTTCTGGCCTTCGTATAATAAAATCTTTAATAATTTTTACTATTTCCGGACCTATTCTTCTTCCATGACCTAAATTTGTCGTCTCATATTTTTTTTCGGCGTCTTTTATATCGAAGGATAAATCCCACGGGGATCCATGACTTTTTTGATTCAATGTCACCTTATACGGAGTTTCATCTATTTTAAATTCATAAATAACTAAATCGTCTTCGGCCCTGGTGGGAGCCTCTCCTTCTTCTAGGGGCCGGAGATACCAAGGTAATTCTTCTTTGTTTTCCGGTGATGGTTCCCCCTCTTCCGAAGGGGGGTCAAGGGGCGGCTCCTCATCTGTGTCCGGGTTGATACCACTTTGAAATTTGTTATACCAAGCTGCGCCGGCGGATTTGATTGCGTCTTCTCGGGCCCGCTGGTCCGCTTGTCGCCTCTCATAATCAGCTTTGAGTTTCTCCGCCTCGGCGTTTAAAGCGTCATTTCTCTTCTGTTTTTCTCGTTCCAGCTTTGCCGAGCGGATGTCGCTTCGACGAGAATCTGTGTTTTTAAAATCTATATTAGGATATTTTTCTTCAAGAGCGGCCATCTTCTTCCGTGCTATATTTAGTTCGTTTTGTGACCCAGAGTCTATTGAATCTTGAGAGTGACCTTTATAATATTCGACACGAGCATTCAGGGCGCTATAAAGTTCTTGGGGAGTTTGACCCTCGAAGAGATCTTCACTTTCCATGAACTTTCTAAAGCTCTCGACAAGCTGTTTATCCTTGTCGTTACTCGCATATTTCTTGCTCATTTTATAAATTCCTTTAATTTTCTCTCATACATTCGCATGCTTAACAAAACCATACCCCATGTCAATTGCATCCTGTTTGGTGCCCGGAATGCGGTTTTCTGTTGTATTAAATCTTTCTTGAACTTCTCTCATAGTTATTTCAGGAAGTTGAGGAGTTGGATCGCCAGGAAAAAAGGTCCAAACTTGTAATTTTTTGGGATCCTCTCTTGAGGGCCCAATCAGGAGTGTTGTGTGTTCTACTCCTCGGGCCTGTTCTGGCACATTGGCCACTACCTCGGCTAAAACTTCTGTTTTTCCAGTTTGCGGGTTTGGCTCTTTGGTCATAGCTTTTCCTCCGTGAGCCGGCTGAAAGAATACTTCTTCTGGCGCTTCATTAATATCAGCAATTCCCAGCGTGCCGGGAATGGAGGCCCTGAATCCAATGGCAGGTGAAGATATTGCCGGATGCTTATATGGTTTCCAGTTGGCTCCAATCAAGTCTTGAATAGATACCGGCTGAGAAAATGTACTACCGGCGGAATCTGGGCCCGGAGTTCGTTGTTTGATGGACCGCGCTAAATAATCGGGGTCTGTATTTTGAAATGCCTGCTTTATAAGCTTTTTCCGTTGCCTTTTGTTGCCACGATATTCCTGCAAGTTCTCATCTCTGCTTTCTTCCTCATTTAAATTAGGGCTAAAATCGCCATCTTCCATAAAATTCTTAAAGCTTTCGACAAGAAGTTTCACCTTGTCATTGCTTGCCCATTTTTTATCTCTTCCCATTTTATTTATCTCCCAAAATGCTATTTAAAGCGCGATTGATTCTGTCGGCTTTGGTAAAAATGTTTGGTTCTTTATATTGTTTGCCTTCCTGCAAATTCATAAATGCGTTTGGCGTGCTTGGCTCTGAAACAAAATCAAAGCAAATAAGCTGAAAATCATCCTCAACCATCGTTCCCTGCTGCCCTTCCGTGACCGAGCCGAGGCCTCGGGAAGAAATGCCAAGTTGGCAACCAGATTCAACAAGAGAACGCAATATGCCTCCCGCTGGAGTGCTAAGGATTTTAACCGTTCCCATAACCTTTGGGCCATCTGCCCAGATGTTTGTAACCATGTGGCTTGCGTTTTTGAGGTTTATGACAGAATCGTCTGGATGATCAAGTTCGCCGAGAGCGCGTTTTTCTTTAACAAGTTTCTGGTAAGTTTTTACCTCTCTCATCAAAACAGCTTCGGGATAAACTCTTCCATTGCCATTTTGAATATCGCACTGTTGCATAAGCCCAGTTAGATACATGGCGTTATTCTCTTTAACGTCTCTCTTTTCTGCCTCGGTCAAAAGATCTTGGCAGACGCCCCCTTCACAGAGAGCGTAATATTCTCTTAGTAAAACTTTACTCATTTTTTTCCCTCTTTAAAAGTAGTCAACAACCGTTTTTGCAACGGCGGACTCCTTGAAGCATATATCTTTTTAGCATTTAATCACCTCCCTCTTTATGGTTTATCTTGATGCCACAGTCGCTAAAGACCATGTTTAATATATATGATGTCCCTGAACTGATCCATCCGCAGATTAAAAAATTCACAGGTGTTAGTTCATAAGTAAATAGTTCTGTCAGGGGATTAACGCCGCATAAAAACACACCAACCCAGAATCCCATACACATAGGACATGTCCAAAAATAGCCATTTGGCCGGATCTTCCCAAAAATCTTTCCGTAGCAAATTAATTGGGTTAAACCATAGGCTGTTAAAATAAAATAGAGGAGGGACATTAAGGTTTCTATCTATATTTATTGGAGGCCGCGTAGGCGGCTTGGCTTGCTTCGTAATCAGCGTGGCCCAGAGCCTTCTTCTTGTGTCTTGCTTTTTGCATTTGTGTGACGATCTCGTCTTCGAACTGGTCTGGGTCACGCCTCATTATTTCTATTTTGGCGTCCTGGAGTTGAGATTTTATTTTTTCATCTGGATTCTTTTTTAGTTGGCCATTGATTAATTTAATTATGAGCCTAGCTTGTCCGTTGGCTATCCAGCCCGAGCCGGTTTGGGGTGGATCGTTTAGGGGGCCTTCTTGGGAAGACAAAAGAGCTTGGATCCCCGCCAAAAGTTTATCTGGGCTGCCCACATCATGAGGAAGGCCTAGAGCAGTTGGTGGGACTCCATCCTCACTCAAAACATTCGCAATCTCTTCCTTGATTAGCTTTCTCAATTGATTTTTTGTTATTTTCATTTCTTTTTTCCTCTTAAATACGACCAAAATGTCGCTAAATTTACTTGTATTCTCTGCCCCAAAAGACAGTAATTGCACCCCTGCCGTCGACGTCGACTTCATTGAATTCAATCTGAACGTTCGTGTCTTCCCAGTTTTTTTCCCCATCTTCGGTAAAAATTGCTTCGATTTTTTCTTTAAGTTTGAGAGCAAGATAATCGTCCGTCAGCACCTCTGCGTCCGATTCTCTTAAAATCTCTTCCTTGATTAGCTTTCTCAAATAATTTTTTGTGAGTTTCATTTCTTTTTTTCTTCTTCAAGCATATAGCTCATCCAATATGGGGCGTAATTGTATCCTGGTCGGATTGAACCCTTCTCTGATGACTGTGGGACCTCTCCAAGTTCTGTTGAATCTTCGCCTGTTGGTTCCGTATAGTAATCATCAAGCATCTGCTCGTAATCTTCCATATAGTCATAATACGGCTTTTCTTCTTTCAGAAAATGATAAACATTGTAAATTGTATAATCAAGAGTATTAATATCTGGATCTTTGGCCTCGGCTACTGTTCCCTCAAGAGAACCATAAATACTTCCTCCTCGAACGGATTCGTAAGTGACAATCCCCCTTCTTTTCAAAAATTCAAAAAATCTATTTTGAACTTCATAAATTTCTGATGAATAGTCATCCTTGGCAAAAGTGACGACTTTATTCTTTTCGGGCATAATAACAATGTCAATTTCCTGGTGATCGAAAATTAAAATATTACCATCGAGAGTTTTGCGGGCCTTTAATTCAATCTGAATTAATTCTTTTTGTTGATGTACTTTTACCGAGATCATTAGCCTTCCATTTCCTTAACTAAGTTTTGAATTTTTAGAATTTCCTGAACCATCGCGCTATCGATTAATCTCTTTGAGCAGCCATCTAAAATTTCAACTACTTTCCTTGTCCCTTCGAGCATTTCAGAATCTTCCCTAATTTCCGAAAGTTTCATCGCCTGATTAAGTTTATCTTTTAATCTTGAAATTTCTTCATTTAGGTATACCTTCAATTCGAGGCCATTATCTGCAAACGACTCGACATAGTGGCTTAGGAGCCTCTTTTGTTCGGAAAGCAATTCACTTCCGTATTTCTCATTAAATTTTGAAACAAACGTTTTGTAGGTCAAATTATCAATTGGCTTAACTGCGGATGGGCCCTTTTTCTTTGGTGAGGTCATTTTCTCAATAATTTGTTTTTCCATCAAAACTCTTTGTTTTGTTTTGGTCCTAAAATCAAAAATTTGATAAACAGTCGCGACATCGCGGTAGTTTGGAATAAAATTCGAAAAAACATTTGGAGACACCAATTTATTGATTTTATCAATTACTTCAGTTTGTTCTTGAAATAGCTGCTTTTCATTGATAATTTTTTTCCTGAGTCGAGCTTCATAAATAAGCTTTTCTGCGGTTTGTCTGTCTAGGTCATTAGTGTCCAAGACTGCTTTATAAAGTTCTAAGTCTTTTGCCAAGGCAGAGGATCCTTTAAAGTTTTCTCTTACAAGCTTAATAATGAGGCTTTTCTTTTTATTATCTCTTGCAACAATAGCTTTTGTTAATTCTCGTATTAACGCTTCAAAAATAAAGGCCGTATTACGCTTTTTGTTGTGTTTCATCTTCATCTAATTGAATCTCCGAATTTTCTAATTCTGTAATTAGGCCCTTGACTGATGCTTTGGCCTCGAATAGTAATGCCTCATCCTGACTATAAATAGGCTGCTCATTCTCGTAAATCCCACGAGATAAACCCATTAAGTCCGATAATCCGGCGGTGGTCTCGTATGGCTTTGGAATGGCCTTCGCCACATAGTTGTGCTCCCTACCATTTCTGCCGTCGCCGCCGCGAAGTTTCCTTGAAACATACTTCTTACCCTTTGCACTCTTTGTTAAAGACTTTTTAGTTCGCTTCCTGTCTCTATCGTCCCTCTTTCCTGGTGCGGCCAAGAGGGGACCCTCGTCTTCTCCTCCTTCGAGGTCTCCTTCGAGGTCTCCTCCGAGGTCTCCTCCGAGGTCTCCTCCGAGGTCACCTCCGAGGTCACCGCCAAGATCGCCTTCTCCACCAAGGTCTCCGCCGAGATCACCCATGCCGCCGGCTGCGGCCTCTTCACCTGCGGCTTCGGCGGCAGCAGCGAGTTCTGCTTCATATTTTCGATCGTGAAACATTTCGCGCTGGTTTCTGACAAATTCCTCTTCAGAGAGGTTAAAAAGATTTTGAGCAATCCAGCGGCGGCTGAAAAAGTTTTCTGTTGCTCCGCCGGCGATTTCAAATTTTGTTTTCCAATGTTCCAATTCTTGAAGTTCTGCAATCTTTGAGGGATTATTTAGATTGAGAGTAAAACTTACGAGATCATCGCCCCTAAACCCGAGAGTATACAGATGAACGATTCCAATTTTTTCCAATTCGGCAATCACAGCGCGTTGGAGCCTTTGAATCGTTCTTGCAAAACGAACATCTTTTTGCGCCAATGTTGTTTTGTCTTCATTGGCCTCCGAATCACTTGACAAATAAGCTGTTGGAATTTTTAAGGCTGCGAACATCTTATCACGAAGGTATTTAACATCGTCGATGTCGCCTGTGAACTGACCACCTTGCAATGTCTCAATCTTTGAGGATTCTCCCCCTCGGACGGGGACAAAATAATCCTCTTCAACAGAAAAGGGATTATATCTTAAATCGACGCGTCCCGTATTTGCATCGACAATTTGATTTCTCTTCATCGATGTAATTGTCTTTTGAATAAACTGCTCAACATCTTGCGGAGCGATGTTTCCAACATCAATGTAAAAAACTCGTCTTTCGGCCGAGCGGACGATACGATAAGCCATCATGGCATCTTCCATCAAAACAAGTTGTCTCCAAATTCTTCGGCCAGATTCCAAAATTGCTGTTCCGTAAGGTGAAAATTTGTCATTTCCAAGAATTCTAAAGTGAGCCACTTGCCAGTTTTCAAAGGTCATTCCACCCGAGTTCCACTGGTATTGAACGTAGTTTGGATTCGAGGGATCTTCTCCTTCCAACCTTTCGACCTCTTTGAGAGGGAGGGGAATAACGGACTTGACACCAATTCTTTCGTCGAGATCCATATAGAGAATAAAATCTCCAAATTTGCACATAGAGCGGCACCAGCCAAAAAGGTTGTGTTCAAGGTTTAAAACGTTCGTATAAAGAGATTGAAGAATCGCCTTAATTTCCTCGTTTGGGCACTCAATTGAAAGCATGGGGGTAAGGGCAGTATGAGTCGTCATTTCGTCTGCATAAATATCTAATGCTGACGCGATTTCTGGCATGTATTCCATCTGTTCATAATCAACGTACCTTTCAGCCCTGTTTTGTTGAGCCATGATTTTGGAGTGCATGACATCAAACGGGCTGTATTCTGCCCTTTTGAATTGCTGTCCACTTGCTGATCTGAAATCTGTCGCGTATTTGTCAAGCGCCGTTCTTCGAATCTTGCGATTCATTTGAGTGCGCCAATTTACAATTGGGCCCGAAAACAATCTTGTTAATCTTCTAAATAATTCAGATTGTGGATTATTGGGGTTTTTCTTTTGGTCGGCCATTCTTTATCCTTTTATTAACCATGCGTATTTTTTATAATCTTCTTTTGATTGGAACATCTTATCTTCCAATGCCTCTTTTCTGTTATATCCTTCCATTCCTGGAATTGTTGTGTTGATTTTTGTATTAACTCTAACCATAGAATTTAAGCATGCCTTTTTATATTCTATTTCTCTCTTATTCACGGTCAAAGCCGTGTCCCTCACCCAGCAGGCAATTGCTAATGACATGATTAAGTCATCGTTGTATCCCCTCATTGCTTGAGGTTTGCCATTGTGCCAAATAAAGGTTCTCAATTCATTTGAAAAACGAACTGAATATACTTTAATTAGTTTGTTTCTTATGAATTCTTCCAATTTTGCTACAATAAGGGGCCTTGTTTTTAAAGATGTCGTAAATCCGGGAACTGCGCTCGACATTCTCTCCCCCTGGTGGCTCTCAACATATTCATGAGTGCTTTTTACGGAGTAATATAGGTTTGGATATTCTAAGTCAATGAGCTTTTCTAAGACGGATATTCCAATTCCAACGTTTTCCACCACCAATAAACAATTTCCGTATTCTTTTCCCGCTTGCATGAGGACGTTGGCATACATATCCAAGCTTGGCTTCCCTTGATATTCGGCAACAACCTCCATTGTCTCCAATTTTATAATATGAAACACGGAATAGTCTGCCCCATCACCCCTTGCAACGTCCGCAACCAACAAATAAGAACATTGCGGATCATATTCTTCCCATATCCAGGTATTTCTGTCGAAACCGGCCCTGTATTTAGGATCACATACGAGGCCCTCTATCCAATTAATGTCGTCGGGGTGGATGACGCTCTCGCCTGATGTATTGAAGTTGCATTCAAGCTCTTGGGCTATCTCTCGGCGAGACATATTTCGTGTCTCTTTGTCGAACCACTCCTGATCTCGGTCAGGATGGACGTCCCAGTTCAACATGACGGGATGAAAATCGTTTGACCCCTCCGCTGCCTCGCTATATGTCTTGTGAAACCAGTTTCCAACACCATTTGGGGTTGAAAGTGCGATCACTCGACCACCAGTTGAGATTGTAGGATACAAGCCGGCCCAAAGCTCGTCCAAACTCTCAACATGGGCGGCCTCGTCGATGACAAGCAGGGAAAGGGCCTCAGAACGACCAGCATCGCCAGACGTTGAGGCTGCTTGAATTTGAGAACCATTTGAAAGTTCAAAAGAAGCTCGATTATCAATTGAAATTTCTGCGATTAGGAGAAACTCTGGGACATTTTTCATTATTGCTTTGACTTTTTTGACAAGATTAGCGGCTGTCTTAAATTTGGTAGCCATAACCAAAATGTTCTTGTCTCGATGAAAAAGCATCATCCAGACAATATAGCCAGCGGCTATGGTTGATATACCAAGCTGTCTGGCCTTGAGGATTACATTAAATCGGTAATCGTTGAAATCTATTAAAAGGTCAGCCTGATAATCATAGGTCTTGAATGGAATAAGACCTTTGATCGGGTGTGAGATTCTTGCGTAATTATTTACGAAGTAGATCGGATCTTTTCCACACTTTAGTATTTCAGCTACTATTTCCTTTTTGGATAGTGTGTATGACATTTTTTATTCTTTTAAGATTTAACGTGCTTCTTTAAAATATGGTCCCCGATGGGAACGCTCGAAGTTTCATTGTGGTTACCTGTGAGCCACACAAATTCACCGTCGCGGGGCTCCATATGTGTCTTCAGAACATCATCCTTTACACGGCCATCATATGTATTATCAATTCCCCCGTTTATATCAGAAGTTAGTGTAAGTGTCCAATAGTAAGTAGGTTTTGAAAATCCGCCTTCTTTTAAAAACTTGTGATAATTAACAGCAAGAGGATCGGTAATTCCTTCACCAAGAGTCGTTACATTCTTCATTCCGCCAATTTTGTACATTTTATGTGCTGTCACAAATGTTCTAACTCTGGATGTGTTCTGAACGAGACATTGAGCCTCACCCTGTGGAGTGATTGAGAGGGATTTTCCAGTAATAACCTTGTATTCCTTCTTAAGAAAATCGGCAATCTGTTGAATTTTGCGTTCGCACTCTTCTTCAAAGCCAACCGCATAGACAGAAGACAGAGCAACGTTTGCTTCGTAGTTAATCTGGAGCATATCTCCAACAACTTTGACGCCAAAGCCATCAGAAACCCGGCTGTCTACAATGGGGCAGCCCTCTTCCCGGCTTAGACCGATCTTTTTGACATCTCCGGTTACGAAGCGTTCATCGTGGGATCCATCATAAGCATTTGCTGCTGCCTGATTAATCCCTGTAATAATTTCTAATGTTGTAGCCATTTATTTTATTTCCTTTTTATAGACTCTGAGTTAGGGCGTCCAGAACCTCTTCTTTTGACATTCCAGATTGAATTGCCAAAGCACCAATGGCAATAAGGGCGTCCCTGGCACCAGTCTTTGATGTCCCGAGATCTGGAAGTTCTCCGGCGGAACCACCCAATTCAGCAGCCTTACCCCAATATTTTTCTCCTTCCGTATCTCCGAAAGCGCCAGTTGGTGCGCCTTCGATAATCTTTCCAAGCTCTTCTTTAATAATTTTTCTCAATTGCAATTTCGTAAGTTTCATAATTTATTCCTTTTGTTGTGGGCGCCAGCCGTCTTTCCAGCGATTTTCTCTGCCTTCGACCCATTGTATATAACATTTAAAGCAACAATCAAATTTAGTCATGTAAACATTGTCTCTCAAGTCAAAAGAATATGAAGAACAAACCGGACAAACTCGATCCTCGTCTTTACTAAATAGTTTTTTACTTACTAAAATGCCATCAACTTCTA
>Ga0255047_10003085_pt1 | contig 10646 bp, 6 predicted proteins | sample JV7_2_1_MG_FD_183640 | JGI IMG/M metagenome (GOLD analysis project Ga0255047, IMG submission 183640) | Seawater microbial communities from Jervis Inlet, British Columbia, Canada - JV7_2_1 | ecosystem: Environmental > Aquatic > Marine > Inlet | place: Canada: British Columbia | collected 2016-10-06 | reverse complement strand
GCAAACCCTGATGACGTACCACCAGATCGCGGAGAACGAATCGGAGGCGGCGCGGCGTGCGCTCGAGGCCGGGATCGATGTGGAGCTGCCCGCGCTGGCCTGCTATGGCGAGCCGCTACGTCGGGCTCTGGAGGCGGGAGAGATCTCGCAGCAGCTCGTGGATCGTTCCGTTGCGCGTGTCCTGCGCATGAAGTTCGAGCTCGGGCTGTTCGAGAATCCGTTCGTCGATGTGCATGCCGCGCACAGCGTGTTCGATACGCGCGAGCAGCGCGCGCTTGCGCGGCGCATCGCTCAAAAGTCGATCGTCTTGCTTCAGAACCGCGACGAGTTGCTTCCCCTCGATCCCGACATCTCCAGCATCGCCCTGATCGGACCGAGCATCGATGACGCACGGCTGCTGCAGGGCGACTACCACTATCCGACGCATCTCGAGATTCTTGCGGGAGGTGGCCTCGATGCGGCGGAGTTCGGGCGGCTCAGTGTGCCGATGGTCCCGGTGCTCCAGGGCGTGCGCGCCGCGGTCTCTGCGTTGACTGAGCTGCGCTGGGCCCGCGGCTGCGAGATCCTGGGCGAATCGAAAGAAGGTTTTGCAGAAGCGCTCGAGCTCGCGCGCCGCTCCCAGGTGGCCATCGTCGTGGTGGGCGGCAAGTCGGGCCTGGTCGAGGGTTGCACCAGTGGGGAGTTCTGCGATCGGGCGGAGCTCGGCTTGCCCGGTGTGCAGGCGGAGCTGGTTGAAGCGGTTGCTGCGACGGGCACACCCACGGTCGTGGTGCTCGTGAACGGCCGGCCGCTCGCCCTCTCGCGCATCGTCGAGTCCGCGTCGGCGATCGTCGAGGCGTGGATCCCTGGAGAGGAGGGGGGGCACGCCATCGCGGATGCGCTCTTTGGCCGCATCGATCCGGCCGGAAGGCTGCCCGTCTCGTTACCGCGCGCGGTCGGCCAGGTGCCGCTCTACTACAACCACAAACCCTCGGGAGCGCGCAGCCAGATGCGCGGGGATTACGTCGACCTCTCGACGCAGCCGCTGTTTCCCTTCGGCCACGGCCTCTCCTACACCCGCTTCGAATACACGAACCTGGCGCTCGGCGCGCGCGAGCTTCCTGCCACGGCCACGCTCGAGATCAGCCTCGACGTGACCAACGTGGGGGAGCGCTCGGGCGAGGAGGTGGTGCAGCTCTACGTGCGCGACCGAGTCGCGAGCCTTACGCGACCCGTGAAGGAGCTCAAGGGTTTCCGACGACTGACACTGACACCGGGCGAGAGCCGCACACTCGTCTTCGCATTGGACCTGGGCCAGCTCGCGTTCTACGACGCAGATATGGTGTTCGTCGTCGAGCCCGGTGCGGTGGAGATCATGCTGGGCAGCTCGTCGCAGGCGATTCGTCTGCAGAGCGAGATCGAGATCGTCGGCGAGCGACGCGTGGTGCAGAGCGCCGACGTGGCGCCGACGCGTGTCGAGCTGCGCTGAGACGAGACGGGGGGCTTGAAGTGTATCTCGGGATCGACCTTGGAACCTCGAACCTCAAAGTCGTCCTGGTCGATGGAGACCAGTGCCTCGTGGACCAGGAGAGCGTGGCCCTGGATGTGCAACGGCCGCGACCGAACTGGTCGGAGCAGGACCCCGAAGCCTGGTGGGGAGCCACGCGCCGCGCGCTCGGCGCCTTGAAGCAGCGCAATGGGCGCGAGCTCGCCGCCGTGCGCGGCATCGGTCTCTCCGGTCAGATGCACGGTGCGACTCTGCTCGATGCCAGCGATCGTGTGCTCCGGCCCGCCATACTCTGGAACGACGGTCGTAGCGGGCAGGCGTGCGTGGAGCTCGAGCGTCGCGTTCCCCACGCGCGCGAGATCACGGGGAACCTGTGCATGCCCGGCTTCACGGCACCGAAGCTGCTCTGGGTCGCGGAGCACGAGCCGGAGATCTTCCGGCGGGTGGTGAAAGTCCTGTTGCCCAAGGACTACCTGCGCCTGCGGCTCACGGGGGAGTATGCCACGGACATGTCCGATGCCGCCGGCACGCTCTGGCTGGATGTGGCGAAGCGCGCCTGGTCCGAGGAGATGATCGCGGCGACGGAGCTCAGGTCCGACGTCATGCCACAGCTTTACGAAGGCTCCGAGGCCACGGGCACGCTGCGGCGGGCGCTGGCAAAGGAGTGGGGGATGCGTGAGGACGTCGTCATCGCGGGCGGCGCGGGCGATCAGGCGGCCGGTGCGGTGGGGACGGGCGTGGTGGAGCCGGGTCAGGCCTTCCTCTCGCTCGGCACGTCCGGCGTGTATTTCGTCGCGGGCGACGCCTTTGCTCCCAATCCGAAGGACGGTGTGCACGCCTTTTGTCACTGCCTGCCCCGACGCTGGCATCAGATGTCGGTCATCCTGAGCGCGGCGAGTTGCCTCAGCTGGGCCGCGGCGCTCACGGGCGTGCGCGACGAGGTCAGCTTGCTCAACGAGATCGAGCAGATCGATCGCGATCCGGGTGGGTTGCTGTTTCTGCCCTATCTCTCGGGCGAGCGCACGCCGCACAACGATCCGCATGCCCGAGGCGTCTTCTTCGGGCTCACCCACGAGACCGAGCGTGGGGATCTTGGGCGCGCGGTGCTCGAGGGCGTCGCGTTTGCTCTTGCCGACGGGCAGGCCGCCCTGCTGGCGGCGGGTACGCGGATCGAGCGCGTGTGGGTGATCGGGGGCGGCGCGCGCAGCCCCTTCTGGGGTCGGATTCTGGCCAGTGTGCTGGATCGCGATCTCGACTACGCGGCGGGCGCTGAGATCGGACCCGCCTTCGGCGTCGCGCGTCTCGCGCGTCTGGCGGTGGCGGGTGAGTCGCTCGCTACGGTGTGTAGCACGCCCGAGGTCGAACGCGTGATCGCGCCGGATCCGATGCTGCGCGAGTTCTATCGCGAGCGACTGCCTGGCTACAGAGCCCTGTATCGCACACTGCGTGAGACCTTTACCGACCGGGCGCCTCACAGCTGACGCGCACGAGGAGACCCATCATGTCCGAGCCGTTTTTTGCCGGGATCGAGCGCATCCGTTACGAGGGGCCCGAAACCGAGAATCCCCTCGCGTACCGCTTCTACGATCCCGAGCGTGTGGTGCTGGGGAAACGCATGCGCGACCACCTGCGGCCGGCCGTATGTTACTGGCACAGCTTCTGCTGGCCGGGAAGTGACGTGTTTGGCGAGGGCACCTTCGCCCGACCGTGGATGCAGGGAGACGATGTGTTGGTGCTGGCCGAGCGCAAGCTCGAGGTAGCGTTCGAGTTCTTCGAGAAGCTCGGTGTGGACTTCTTTACCTTCCACGATCGCGACGTTGCCCCCGAGGGTGCCACGCTGGCCGAAAGCAGGACCCGGCTCGAGCGCATCCTGGAGCGCATGGAACGTGCGATGGAGCGCAGTGGCGTGAAACCGCTCTGGGGTACGGCCAATCTCTTCGGACATCCGCGCTACGCCGCGGGCGCCGCTACGAACCCCGATCCGGACGTCTTTGCCTACGCCGCGGGCCAGGTTGTGCACGCAATGGAGGCGACGCATCGCCTCGGCGGCGCGAACTACGTGCTGTGGGGCGGGCGTGAAGGCTACGAAACCCTGCTCAACACCGATATGAGACGGGAATCAGAGCAGCTCGGCCGCTTCATGCAGCTCGTGGTCGAGCACAAGCATCGCATCGGCTTTCCCGGCAGCATCCTGATCGAGCCCAAGCCCATGGAGCCCACCAAGCACCAGTACGATTACGACACTGCGGCTGTGTACGCCTTTCTTCAAAAGTATGGACTCGAGCGGGAGATTCGGATCAATGTCGAGGTCAACCACGCGACGCTCGCCGGACACAGCTTCGTTCATGAGCTGGCCTTCGCACTCGCCAACGATATCTTCGGAAGCGTCGACATCAACCGTGGCGACCCGCAGCTCGGCTGGGACACCGATCAGTTTCCGAACAGTGTCGAGGAAACGACCCTCGCGCTATACACGATCCTGAGCGGCGGTGGGCTCACGACGGGCGGCTTCAACTTTGATGCGAAGCTGCGGCGTCAGAGCCTCGACCCGAACGATCTATTCCACGCACACATCGGCGGCATCGATACGCTCGCGCGCGGGCTGCTGAACGCTGCGCGCATGCTCCAGGACGGCAAGCTTCAGGCTCTCCTCGAAGAGCGCTACGCGGGCTGGGACCATAACCTGGGGCAGGCGATCCTGAAGCGGGAACGCAGTCTCGCGGATCTCGCGCAGTACGTGGAGGCCGAGAAGCTCGAGCCCGTCCCTGTCTCGGGTCGCCAGGAGCGGCTCGAGAATCTCGTCAACCGTTATCTGTGAGCGCCGCCGAAGCCCCGGGGCACAGTCCCCTGCGCATCGCGCGCGACTAGGTTGCAGACAAATGGCTTGGATCCGGTCGTCCCAGCAGTCTGCGAACGCCGCGCTTGACGAGGTCTGAGAAATCGTCAAGTACCACATAGAAGACGGGGATGACGAGTAGGGTGAGCAGAGTCGATGAGAACATCCCGGCGACCGTGGCGAGCGCCATCGGCCTGCGATTCTCGGCACCTGGACCCAGCCCGAGTGCAGCGGGGAGCGCACCGAAGATCATCGAGAGCGCCGTCATCAGGACCGGGCGCATGCGAACCGGTGCGGCCTGCCGCACCGCTTCGAGTTTGCCCATGCCTTCGGCACGTAGCTGATTGGTATAGTCGACGACCAGGATCGAGTTCTTGGTCACGAGCCCGAACAGCAGGATGATGCCGATCAGGCTGAACAGGTTCAGGGTCATGCCGGTGACATAGAGCCCTCCGAGCGCGCCTACCATGGCCAGGGGCACGGCCAGCATCACCGTGAGAGGCTGGATGAAGCTTTCGAACTGCGACGCCAGCATCATGTAGATCGCGAGCAGAGCGAGGAGCATCGCGAGGGTCAGCTGGCGCCCTCCCTCGGCCATGGCCTCCGCCTGCCCGGCCAGAGCCAGAGTGACCTCCTCTGGCAAGAGCTCACGCGCGATCTCGAAAGCGTCGCGAACTGCCGCACCGAGCGTCTTGTTCTCGAGGTTCCCGGATACAGTCACGCTGCGTTGGCGATGGCTGCGCGTGATCTCGGAGGCCGCGGCTCCGGTCTCGATCCGGATCAGATTGCGCAGCTCCACGACCTTGCCGTCGTTGGCGCGCACATAGAGCTTCTCGATGGCCGCAGGGTTCTTGCGGTACCGCTCCTCCAGGCGCGCGCGGATATCGTAGCGGCGGCCTTCTTCCTTGAAGGTGCCCACCTGTATGCCCCCGATCATGACCTGGACGGCCGTTGCCAGCGTGCGCGCATCCACACCCAGGGCCGCGGCCTTCTCGCGGTCGGGGATCACGCGCACCTCGGGCAGCCCGAGCTTTAAGCTCTGGTCGAGGTCGACGAATCCACCTCGCTTCTCGAGCGCAGAGATGAATTGACTGGCGAGCCGCTCGAGATCGACCAGCGCCAGGTCGCCGCGCAGCTCCACCTCGAACTGGCCAGCGTCACCGCCTCCACCCGCCATCTGCGAGTAGTCGAAGACGCTGATCTTGCGTCCCGGGATCCTGCCGAATACCTCGCGGGCTTCCCGGATCAGCTCCTGCACGCTCCGCTCACGCTCGTCGCGGCTCTTGAGGGTGGCGAACATCATGCCCTCGTTGGGGCGCCCCGGTCTGTGTGGTCCCGCAATGCCGACCGCCGCGAACAGTCCCGCCACCTCGGGCTGGGCCAGCAACCAGGCCTCGTCCCGCTCGAGATACTCGAGCGTGGCATCGACGGTGGAGCCCGGCGGCGCCTCGATACGCGCGTAGAAGAGTCCCTGGTCCGCGCTGGGAAAGAACTCTTTGCCGAGCGCGCGGCCGAAGAGCAACGCGATCAGGAGCGAGAGGCCGGTAATCCCGAGCGTCAGCGCGCGGTGCTGCAGGGCCCAGTTCAAGCTGCTGCGGTAGCTCCGCTCCAGAGCTTCGAAACCCTGCTCCAGACGGTGATAGATGCTTCCGTGCTCGCGCTCCGGCGCGCGCGGGATGCGCGCTGCCAGCATCGGGGTGAGCGTGAGGGCGACGAAGAGCGAGATCAGAACCGATCCGGCCACGGTCAGTCCGAACTCGCCCAGGAAATTGCCGACGATCCCGTCCACAAAGAGCACCGGCAGGAAGACCGCCGCGACCGAGAACGTGGCCGCGGTAGCTGCGAAGGTGATCTGGCGCGTCCCATCCGAGGCAGCCTGCTGCGCGGGCTTTCCCATCTCGCGATGCCGCTCGATGTTCTCGAGCACGATGATCGCGTCGTCGATTACCACCCCGATCGCGAGTGTCATGCCGAGCAACGTCATCGTGTTGAGGGTATAACCGGCGAGCCAGATCAGGCCGAAGGTGGCGATCAGTGAGAGTGGAATCGCCGCGGCGACGATCAAGGTGGGGCGCGTTCGTCTCAGGAACACGAATACCGTGAAGATGGCGAGCAGGCCTCCGAAAACGAGTGCAAACTGGGTCTCACGAACGGATTCGCGAATGGGGCGAGAGAAGTCGATCAGTGCGTCACCCTCGTCGAGGGAGATGCCCTCCGGTAGAATCTCCGCAATCTGGTCGAGACGCCGGTAGACCTCGTCCGCGATAGCCACGGTGTTGCCCCCCGACTGCTTGTGGATGCCGAGCCCGACCGCGGTCGATCCGTTATAACGCGATAGAGTACGCTCATCTTCCGAGCCGTCCTCCACGCGTGCGACATCCCGCAGGCGGATGACAGCGCCGTCGGTGCTTGCAACGACGAGGCCCTCGAGCTCCTCGATCGACTCGAATTCGGCGTCTGTCTTGACGGTGTACTCGACACGATTGCTCTCGACGAGTCCCCCCGGAACCTCTACGTGTTCGCGCCGCAGCGCGCTCAGCACGTCTCCTGCGGAGAGACCGCGAGCACGTAGCGCGTCGCCATCGAGCCAGATGCGGATATTGCGATCCCGGCGCCCGAAGACGATCACCGAGGCCACGCCCGGGATGGTCTCCATCAGGGGTTTGAGATTGCGCCTCACGTACTCGCTGGTCTCGACGGCGGGTCGGTCTGATTGGAAGGGAATCCACAGGATCGCGAGGTCGCCCATGCCGACTTTGTCCACGACGGGCGGCTCGAGATCGTTGGGCAGCCGTGGCCGCGCACGCGCAACCTTGTCGCGCACGTCCTGGGTAGCGGCGTCGAGATCGCGTCCGAGCTCGAACTCCACCACCACTACCGAGGTGCTCTGCCAGGTGCTGGAGCGCAGGGAGCGCACGCCGGCGATGGTGTTCAGATGCTCCTCGAGTACGTCGGTGACATCTTCTTCCATCACCTCCGGGCTCGCGCCCTCGAGGATCGCGGAGACCATCACCACCGGGAACTCCATCGATGGAAACTGGTCGACCCCCAGACGGTTGTAGCCGAGCAGGCCGAACACGATCAGCCCGAGTGTCATCATCCAGGTCAGGACCGGTCGCTGGATCGAGAGATCGGAGAGTGTCATGGGCTCTTTGTTTCGCGCGCGGGCGGGCTGGACACGACGGGGGTGCCGTCGACATCTCGCAGGGCGACGAGCGCGCCGTCCACGAGTCGCGTATGGCCCCGCACGACGACCTGGCTGTCGTCAGCGAGGCCGTCCAGCACCTCCACCTTGCCGTCGCGATGGCGACCCGTCTCGATGATCTTGCGTTCCACGCGGTTGTCCTCAACCAGGCGAAACACGACGGCGCCGTCCGCACGTCGCAGGATCGCCTCCTCCGGAATCATTCGAACGCCGCTGCGCCGACTCACGCCCAGATCCACCCGCGCGAAGAGACCGGGACGCAGGCGTGAGTCACAGTTTTCGAGCGCCGCTTTGACCCGTAACGTACGCGTGCGGGGGTCGATTGTGGGCGAGACGACACCGACGCGCGCATGGAAGACCTCTTCGGGATAGGGTGCGACGCGAACCTCGACGAGCTGGCCGACCTCTACGCGGCTTGAATCGATCTCGGGCAGATGGAACTCGACGTCGATCGGATTGAGTGCGACCAGCTCGAACAGCAGCTGGCCTGTGCTCACGAACTCTCCCACACTGATGAGCCGTTGTGCGATCAGGCCGGCGAACGGCGCGCTTACGCTGGCGTCGCGCAGCGCCCGTTCCTCGACGCCGAGCTGCGCTTGCGCGGCCTTCAGGCGCGCGCGCGCAAGCTCTAGATCCGTAGCGGCCTGGTCCATCTGTGCCCGCGACGCGACCTGTCGTTTGTGGAGCTTACGGACGCGCTCTGCGTCGCGCTCCTTTTCGCGCAGCTCTGCCTGCGTCTCCAGCATGCGCGCTCGGACCTTATCCAGCTCGAGCTCTCGACGCTCCGGGTCGATTTCGAGCACCGTGTCACCGGCTTCGACCGCGCTGCCCTCGTCGGCCAGGATCTCGGTGATGCGGCCCGCGACCTCGGCTGCGATCTTGGCCTGGTCCCGCGCGATCAGCTCTCCCGTTGCCTCGATCCGATCCACCACATCCATCACGGTTACGGGTGTAACGGTCACGGGTGGTGCGGCGATCACGCCGGCATCGTCATCCGCCCTGCAGGCGGCGAGCAGAAGGGCCAGACCCAGCAGCGTAGAGATCCAGTTCCGAGGCAGGCTCATGTCTTTTTCCGCCGTCGGCGCGAGCCGGGCTTCGCCGGTCGTACCATCCCGCGCAGCATCGACTCCAGCGCCACCTCGATTTGAGCCTTCGACCACTCCTGGTTTAGCCGACTCGTGCGCAGCGAGATGAGTCCATGCATAAGCGCCCACACCGCTTCTGAGCAGGCCTTGACGTCATCCGAGTAGAGGCGCCCCACCCGCGCCAGCTCGAGCAGGGGCTGCTCCATTAGCGCGCGGGTCTTCTCGGCGGAGGGAGGAGGCTCGGAGGGCTGCTGACGCGGCGTCATCATGAGCCGGTAGTGTGTGGGGTGCTGGAGCCCGAAGCGCACGAACGCCGCGGCGTAGCGCAGCAGATTCTCGACCGGGTCGTCCGAGAGCTGCACGCGCTGCGCGCGTTGGAGCAGCCGGGCGAAGCGCTCCTCGAGCAGCTCGTCGATCAGGCCCGTCTTGTCCCCGAAGTGATGGTAGAGGGTGGGGACCGTGTAGCCGCCGCGCGCGGCCACGCGCCGCATCGAGAGCTGCTCGTAGCCTTCCTCGACCAGAATGCTCTCGGTCGCGTCGAGGATCGCGCGGCGCGCTTCGAGGCGCTGCTGATGGCGGCGGCGTTCTGCGGGTAGAATATTCATTGAACAGTGTTATAGTACTATAACACTGTTATAGACAATGAGAAGCTCCGACGCACCCCGCGCATATAGGGCGAGCCGGGCAGCGCTCGCGCCGAGGGCGCCGCTGCCCGGGACGGAATCCCCAAGCTTGACGCTGTCTTGGCGCACGCATACCCTAGCGCTCGCTTTTCCCCCGACGGCCCGAGCGCGCCGTGTGGCAGGGAAAGTGTTTCAGCCGTGGCCGTGATCGCCCCCCTGACCCGGAGTCGCCGAGCGCCGGGGGAGCGCTGCGGCACGGGGCGTGCGTGCCCGCGTCAGGTCCGCGTGGTGGATCACCCGCTCTCGCGCGCGTTGGCTCAATACCATTGCAGGACAAACACCGGGAGGGAGTTCAGCTCATGAGCGAGATCAGATTCGATAACAGAGTTGCGGTCATTACGGGTGCGGGCGGAGGACTCGGCAGGTGCCATGCGCTGCTGCTGGCCTCACGCGGTGCCAAGGTGGTGGTGAACGATCTCGGAGGCACGGTGGCCGGAACCGGAGGCGGCCAAAGCATGGCCGACGCCGTGGTCAAGGAGATCGAGGAGGCGGGCGGGACCGCCGTGGCCAACTACGACTCGGTCGACACGCCCCAGGGCGGGGAGGCCATCATCAAGACCGCGCTCGACAACTTCGGGCAGATCGACATCGTCATCAACAACGCGGGCATCCTGCGCGACAAGACCTTTGCCAAGCTGGCGCCCGAGGATCTCGAGGCGGTGCTCAGTGTCCACCTGCGCGGTGCCTTCTACGTGACGCAGCCGGCTTTCCGCGTGATGAAGGAGCAAAACTACGGACGCCTCGTCTTCACGACCTCGGCGGCGGGTCTCTTCGGCAACTTCGGCCAGTCCAATTACGGCGCGGCAAAAATGGGTCTGGTGGGTCTCTCGGGCGCACTCGCCATCGAGGGTATGAAGTACAACATCAAGTCCAACGTCATCGCACCCATCGCTCGCACGCGCATGACCGAGGAGATCCTGGGGGAGCTCGCCGAGCTGCTGGACCCGGAGCAGGTCTCGGCGGTCACGGCCTATCTGTGCTCCGAGCAGTGCGAGATCACGCATGAGGTCATCTCCGTCGGCGGTGGTCGCTACGCGCGTGCCTTCGTCGGTGTGGTGCCCGGCTGGTACGCCGGTCGGGATGTGACTCCGAGCGTCGAGGACGTACACGACCACATGAGCGAGATCCTGAACACGGATGACTACATCATTCCAAAGGGCGCTGCCGACGAGATGGCGCTGCTCTACAAGGTTCTCAAAGCTTAGTTAGTCAGGAGCAGAAGATGCCGATCGATCCAGAGAAAGCACTGGGTGCGCCGCTCGCCTCACGACCGGGTGGCTGGGACAAGGACCAGGTCATTTTGTATCACCTGGGCATTGGCGCCGGGGTGCCTCCCACCGATCCGAAGGAG
>Ga0255047_10003084_pt1 | contig 10647 bp, 16 predicted proteins | sample JV7_2_1_MG_FD_183640 | JGI IMG/M metagenome (GOLD analysis project Ga0255047, IMG submission 183640) | Seawater microbial communities from Jervis Inlet, British Columbia, Canada - JV7_2_1 | ecosystem: Environmental > Aquatic > Marine > Inlet | place: Canada: British Columbia | collected 2016-10-06 | reverse complement strand
AGCGTTCGCATAATATTAAAATAAAATAATTTAAAAAAGGGGAGAATTCAATGCAACAACAACAACAGCAACAACAGATAAATCCTATAGCTTTATCTAATAACATACTTAAAGAGATTACAGTGGGAGTTATCAGTCTAGTAAAGTTAGTAGAAGAATTAACAAAACAGAATCTAGAACTACAGGCCGCACTTCAAAAAGAGCAACCCGTAGCACCAAGAGCACCGAAGGAAAATAAATTTAAAGAATTTGACACCAATATTGAAACCTTATAATAAGTTTAAGAAAAGCTTTCTATTTGTATTACTTATCTGGATTTTCTTGATTGGTGGGACTTTCTTGACAATTAACTTTCTAGATAGCTTTTTAAGAGGAGTAACAGGATGATAAAAAGAGTAGAAAATATACCAAAAGGATACTCATTAATAGAGGTCGGTGTTAAAGTTGCTCCTACAGCTTTCGATACAGGAACCGCATTATCAGTATCAATAAATGCAGAAATCTTGCATATCACAGCATGGAATACTAATACAGATACGGTTTGGTTTGGGCTAGATAGCTCAACCACCTCCAACACAGGGTATCCCCTATTTAGCGGATCTGTTATAGATCTAAGATATAGAGAAGCACCTATATACTTTCAATCAGAAGGTGGATCTAGCGTAGTATCATATGTAGCCTTAGGAATAGGATCATAATATGAATATAGAATTAGATATAGTCCAAAGCATATACGACGACGCTACATTACAACTAGCTAAACATGGCAAGACATTAGAGGAAAAGACAGAAGATATAATAGAAGAGTATGCACTAGAACATAGGAGATTGACAGCCAAGGCTGACATAGTAGCAGATGTAGAACAAAGAGTTTCTAGGACAGACTTTAGGAAAACCAGAAACATAGAAATAGTTGAAAAACCAGTAATAGCTGAAGGGAAGTAAGCATGTCACAAGAAGGTTTAAATGAATTCCAGACTTTGCAGGTCAAAGCGGTGGGAACAGAGTTAGGTAAAGAGGTTATAGCGACCATAGAGAAGCACTTCGTAGATAGAGTAGAATACACTAAAACTACTAGTAGGCAGAATATAAAAATATATACTATATATGGTATATTAACATTTCTAGGACTGGGTGGGGCTTTGGGCTTATATAAACTAATAGCATAACTTATGATAAACATACAAAACAAACTAAGAAACTTTAATACTGAAGACTTTCTAGACCCTAGAAAGCTTCATAGGCTGATTTTAGAAATCGGGATCTGCGAAAGACGCACAGATCAGCAACCAAAACATCTGCATAAATATATTAATCCTTATGCACCTTGGCAGAACCCGAAACAGCTTACAAAGCTTCTACTTTTTCTAGCTGAATATGATATTAATACTTATTTTGAAATAGGTGTATATAGATGCGGAACTTTTCTATTAATGACTGAATATCTAGATAGACTTAATGGACTAGAATATGCGTTAGGCGTAGATGTAAGCACAGGCGTACATGTAGAAGAGTATAAGAGTATATCTAAGGATATAAATACAGTAGTCAAGAAAATAAGCAGTAGAAGTACTGTGCTGATAGAGGAAATAAGTAGTACTAAGTTCGATTTAATATTGATAGACGGAAATCACGGGACAAAAGCAGTAATAGAAGATTTTGAAACATATAGGAATAACGGTTCTATAATACTATTCCATGATATTTCTAGCGTATGCAAGGATGCGTGGGATGCTATTAAAAAACTAAGTAGGGACGAATTTGATTTCTACGAGATCACAGACCAATATAAGACAGTTAACAAGGATTGGTTTGGGTTTGGAATTTTAATTAAAAAGGATTCATAATGGGCAAACGTGGTGAGAAATCCCAACTAAAAACTAATTTAGGTTACGGAGTAGATTTACCATCTGGTAAAAACTTCCCCATACCTTTATTGAATTCAGGCACTTCATTATCCATGCAGATGGGTGATAGCCCTTCATTAGATGCTTTTGGAAGACAGCGCGTTAGTTCTCCTAAAGTATTATTTGATATTACAACAGCATATGATAAGCAAGATTTTTTTTGGGAAGATGTAATTACAGATGTTTCAGGTAATGCCAAAACAACACACTTGCCCAATGAATCTAGCGTAGAAATGCAAGTGGGAACAAGTAATACAGATCAAGTTATAAGACAAACATTGAACCATAGTAAATACCAACCCGGTAAAGGTCAATTAATTTTGTTTACTGGAATTTTAGGAGCTGCTAAATCAAATGTTAGAAGCAGATTTGGTTTGTTTCAAGATGAAAACGGCTTTTATTATGAAAGAGATGAAAACAATCTAAAAATAGTCCATAGAGATTCAACTAGCGGGACGGTAGTAAATACCGCTATAAACCAAGCTGATTGGAATGCCGATAAATTAGATGGCACAGGTGGTAGTGGTATAACTATAGATTCTAGCTTGGCACAATTATTTTTTATTGACTTAGCTTGGTTGGGTGTTGGCAGAGTTAGATTGGGTATTATAAATAACGGTATTGCCATTATAGCTCATCAATTCTTTTTTGATAATACACGCACTACTCCATATATGACTACCGCTACTTTACCAGTTAGAGCTGAAATAACTAATACTGCGGCTACGGCTAGTATTACAACTATGAAGTTAATATGTGTTAGCGTTATAAGTGAATCAGGACAGGCATTAACTGGTGTCGATTATACAGCCAATAATGGTTCAACATCTGTTAATGTAGGGGCTAGAAATCCGGTATTAAGTATTAAGCCCAATACAGTTTTCCCATCAACAACAATATCTAACCATATAATTATAGAACTACAAAAATTCTCAGCTATTTCTTTTAGCAGTGCAGTCTTTTATGAGATAATATATAACCCTACGCTGTCAGGGGCTTCTTGGGCGGTTGTTAATAGTTCTAGTGGCATGCAGTTTGATGTTGCAGCCACAAGCATTACAGCCGGCGTGGTAATTGATTCAGGATATATACCGGGTAATGTTAGGGGCGGTGGACAGGCCGCTTCAGGCGATGCAATAATAGGTGGTTTAACTTCTAAGCTTCCTATAACACTTACTAATAATGAATCTAGCTCAACAATTGTGACACTAGCGTTAACAAGCATAAATGCTACGGGGGCTTCAAGCTCATCGAATTGTTTGGGTAGTTTTACTTGGAGGGAAATTCAATAATGAAAATATATACAGATATATACGATAGGTTTATTCGAGCCGAGCTAGATAAGAAGGATAATTTCAAACAAGGTAGTCTTAGAACTTCTAGTTTGGGAATTGACAACGCTGGGGTGTTCGCAATAGTCGGTAGTATGGAGTCAGACCCCCTTAATACAGCCATACACTCGTTTTTGTTTAACAAGGATAGGTATGATATGGATCAGGCAAAGAAATGGCTCACAGATAATAAAGGTGAGTATTATGATGAAGAAGAATTAAATACTACTATTATAGAAAGTAAAGAAGAATTAAATATAGAAACTAATGGGTGTGTAGGTATAGGATCTAGTGTCCCAGACAAAGAATTACAATTAAATACTGCGACTGGCGATATCACTATAGTAGATAGTATAAATTTATTTAATAAATCAAATGAGAGGAATGATAATATGCCTATAGAGAAGGGTAAAGACAAAGTGGGGCATTTCGCTCGTTGGGGCGAGAATGGCAAGAAGTATTACTATAATCCTGAGACTGACGGATCTCTGACTATGGCAGAGGATAAAGCAAAAGCTCAAGGCGTTTCTATTGAAGCTGGAGAATCTACCAATAGTGAGACATTCAATCTTAACACTATGAACTTAAATCGCACACTTTTCTTGTTCGACCAATTTCATCAAGAGAGTGCAGAAAAACTAGTTAAGGAAATGCTAGAATTAGACGCTGACGCTACAGACGATATCAATATATTAATTAATAGTTTTGGTGGATATACTAATGCATTATCCGCTATTCTAGATACTATGTCTAGTCTAAAATCTAATGTTAATACTATATGTCTAGGTGAAGCCGACAGTTGTGGTGCAGTACTTCTAGCTAGTGGCAATAAAAGATATATAGGTCAACAATCTAGAACTATGATCCACGAGGTTGGGACAGGGGCTTTTGGTAAGGTTTCTCAAATTGAAAAGGCTCTTGAAGACGCAAAAGCAGTTAATGAAATGATAATTGATGTGCTATCTAACAGGTCAGGTCAAGACAGGAACGTTTTGGCAGATATTATTAAAGAGGACACATTTTTAAGTTCTAGTGAATCTGTAGCGTTTGGAATAGTAGATGGTTTATTGGAAGGGGAAGATGAATTTTTGCAAGAAAATGTATTAGAGAATATGAAGATTAATGCTTCTAACTTAGATACATTTATATTTAATAAGATTAAAAATATTAAAACTGGATCTCTTGCTACAAAGCAAGAAACAAATATTAAAGAAGGAGAACAAACAATGGCACAAGAAGATACTAACAAGCAAGAGACTAATGAAGTTGAAATTACTAAAATAGAAACTCCAGAAGTTATAGAAGAACCCGTAGCACAAAAAACCAGAGTAGAAGAATTATTAGAAACACTTAACAAGGTAGCAAAGAACCCTGAAGATTTAATCAGCTATCTTGATGAGCAAACAAAAGTAAACGAAGAAAATACAGAAAAATTAGCTACCTATGAAGCTAAAGAAAATAAACGCAGACAAGAGGAATTGGTAGATTTTACTGCTGAACTTAAATCAGAAAATAAAATCTTACCGTCTGAAATGGGGTTAGTTCAACCTATTCTAGATTCTTTAAATGACACTGAGCAACTAGAGTATTCTTACTCTGCATATGGTGTTAAGGAAAAAGATACTGCTTTAGGAATTTTCAAAAAATTCTTAAACAATCTACCTAATCGTGGCTTATTCGGTCAAGTTTCTGAAGTGTCAGAAGATCAAGATTATGATAGTGCTAAAGAGTATTTCTCTAAAAAGCTTTTCAATAAATCTTATGAAGAAACAGACGCTAAAGAACATATGGCTATTACAGAAGCAATGAAGCAAGATCCAAAAGCTTCTAAATTACTATAAAAATTAAGAAAGGAAAAATAAAATGGCTAGATATCCTAAACCTTTTGGTGGTGCATTACATTTCGATTTTACTGCATCGTCTGGAGAAGACTTAACTGGAAATATGATGAAATGCTTACAACTGTGGGGATCTCAAACCGTTACTGCTGGGACTGGGACAGCCGCTACTGTACCTTCATACGTGATAGGTATTCAAGCACCTGAACTTCCTGATAGTGGAACGGGCAAAGATATTCGTGTTATCGTTGGTGGTATTACTCAAGCAATTGCTGGTGGAGCGTTCACCGCTGGAGCAGAATTATGCTTTCAAACCAACACTTCTAAGTTAATCGTAGCGACCTCTGCTACCGCAAGTCGTGTTGTTGCTAGAGCTTTGACTCCAGCGGCCGCTGACTCAGACATAGTATCCGTATTGGTTATCCCAACAGGGAAAGAATTATAATAGAAAGGAGTACATATTAAAATGGCTATTAAAAGACATAGAAATAAAGCGTTAGCAGATTTAAGTATTAAGTTTATGCAAGATATGATGGACTACAATGCACAAAGAGCCTTGGCTCCTGTTAAACGTGTAACCGAAAAATCAGACGAATATTACATTTATAATAGAGATGATGCATTCAGACCGGGAGATACTAAGAGAGCTAATAAAGCTAAAGCACGTAGAGTTGAGCTAGAGCGATTGAGTGTAGGTTCATACCTTCTTTCAAACCATGCTAGTGCAATTGAAACGTCTGAAGAAGACAAAGCTTTTGCTGATCCTGCTGTTAATCCATCTGAAGATGCGATTCTGGAAATCACTAGAGACTTAATGCTAGATATGGAACTTACCGTAGCTGAGAATTTTTTCACATCTACTGCTATTACTTCTAATCTATTAACTCTTTCTACTGACGCTTGGGACTTAGACACTACCACTAGTACACCTATCGATGATTTTGACACAGCAATTCGTGGTCTTATGACTTCAATCGCTAAGAAACCATCTGGAGCATTAATGGGCAAGAAGACGTTTGACGTTCTTAAAAACCACGCTGATATTCTAGATAGAGTAAAATGGTCTGAAAGAGGAGTTGTAGGCGAAGAAGTTATGGCTAACGTAGTTGGCGTTCCAATCGCAGTTAATTCTGTTATTAACCAAACTATTAAGTATAATATATCTTCTACTTCTGACTTCGTATTCGACAATAATGTTCTTGTATATTATAACAGTGATTCCAGTGGTCTTAGATCAGCTAACTTAGGTATTACCTTCGTAGGCTTATATGGTGACACAGCACCTGCGGTTCGTAGATATAGAGATGAACTTATTGATTCAGATGTACTTGAATTAAATTGGATGTATGACGTAAAATTAGTTAGTTCTTTATCGGGTTATTTGATTAAAGCGGCTAACAGCTAAAACTGACTTAGGTAGGGTACACTGGGAGCTTGTACCTTACATAAGCCGACTGGGTTTGCTCCCCTTGTCCCAGTCGGTGTTTAAAAGGAGAATTACATGAAAGTTAAAATGCTAACAAATATGAAGTCTGAAACATATGGCTTTTTGAATAATACCAGAGTATATGATGTAGATACAAATGATGCAAAGCTTTGGATTAAAAAGGGATTTGCAATGCAACTAGACTTAGACTTAACTATAGAGGAAGTTAGAATTCAGGACAAGGAAGATATCAAGAAACTAACTTGTAGCAAGGAAGAACTCAAGCTTAAAGGTCTAAGACAGAAGAAGAAAAAACTAAAAAAGAGATCTATTCAAAAAAAGAATATGATTAAGGCTAACGCCAGAAGCAAAGCAGAGGAAAAAGCCTCTATTAGAGATATAGTAGAGCCTATGCTAAAAGAAGTATCAGAAATAGACGAGAAGATTAAGAAAACAGAAGAAAAACTTAATAAAGAAGGGTAATATAAATGGGTACATATATAACTAATACCACATGGCTACCTAGTACTACTGCTGATAGCTCACATGCCATTCTAGACTTAGAAAGTACAGATGTTAATACCGCTACTATAGATTCTTTAATAGATAGAAGAGAGCGTATGGTAGAGAGTTATTTAGGTAGAAGATATGCTACCCCATTTACCCAATCCGCTATGCTAACTAAGATAGGTGAAGATTTAGTTACATATGATATATATAATATATTATTAAATAAAGATAGCGGATTCGTACAACAAGATATGATACAATCTAATTATGATTTAGCTTTAGGCGTACTAGAAGATCTTAATAATGGCAAAGCAGTATTAATTGATGATAATGGGGCGATAGTCGGAGAGAGAAATAGGGCGAATAAAGTCTATACTAATGTCTCTGGCTTCGTACCTACTTTTGATGTGGGCAATCCTTTAAAATGGACTGTATCGCCTGATAGACAGGACTCATTAGATTCAGACAGGGCTAACGACTAATGGCTATCATTATAGATACCAGCCAAGTAGACAGAGCGTTAGATAAGATTCTAGAAGAATTTACAAACCCTGCTAAACTTAATAGCTTTTTTGCAAAAGCCTCTAGCATCATTAAAAAAGACGTTGATGAACATTTTACCAGAGAACTCGGACCAGCTAATGATAAAGCGGTAGTGTCCTCTGGTTTTAAGCGTTGGAAGGGGCTTGCAGACATCACTAAAGAGAATAAGCGAGCCAAAGGTACTCTAGGCAATGGAATATTAAGAGATACTTATGATTTAAAGAATTCTATTAAAAAGTTTCACAATCCTAGATCTGGTGGACTAGTAACAGATAGTAAATATGCTAGATCTCACCAATTTGGAATATCTATGAAGAACCTAGCGGCTAGGCCGTTCTTTTGGTTCTCTAAGAAAGCTGTAGATAAATTAGTAGGTTTAGTAGTAGCTAAAATATATAGAGCTTGGGGAAGAATAGCATGACTACCAGAATAGATTATAATTCACTAACTACAGGTTGGATAGAATTTTTTAAAGCAAATAGTACTACTCTAGATACTAGTTTATATAAAAGTGTAACTACTATTATGGATGCAGATCCAGAAGATATTAATTTATATATATCTAGAATGCCGGGAGTTACTATTAATCTTAACCATCATACCGAAGAGAGAACAGAAACAGGAGCCGATGGTTCTTGTAGAAGCTTAGTAGAATGTGAATGGCAAATAGGTTGCCATATATACGATATAGGAGACTATACTATAGCAAGACAGGATATGAGACAATTAGTAACGAACGTAGAGCAAGCAGTTAGAAGCGATTCAACAGCTAGTACTACATTTCATAATGTAGACTTAACAGACGCTACCTTTGGGGTAGTAATACAGGGAGAACAAGGAACTTATCAGCAATCTGCTGTAATTATAGTAAATACTGAAAATTACGTTTAATATATAAAAAGGGGAAATTATATAATGAGTATGACTCTAGAAGAAGTAAATAGGCATAGCAATATGGCCTTAGAAGCTTGGCGAGACTTATGGACTGAGAATTGCTTAAAGAATAAAGATAAAGTGGTAAACTCTCATAAGGACTTCTTAAATATATATAGAGATAAAACGATTGTGCTATTTTCATACGGACCAAGCTTCGAGGATAACGTCAGAGAGGTCTTAGCGTCCGATGTGATGACAAATAGAGATAACTATAAGATAGGGTGCGTTGATAAAGCATTCAGACCTCTGAGCGAAAGAGGGATACAAGTGGACTTTGTTCTAGTAGCAGATGGAAGTGTTTCTGCCGAGAAGTGGCTTGATGGCGTAGAAGATAAGTATATAAAAAATAGCATGCTTATATCTAATATATATGGCTCTCCAGACTGGGTGCAGAAATGGTCTGATATCGCTGGGAATAAAAGCATAATATTTTATTTGAACAAAGACAATATTAAGACGCATGAGATCTTTGGACCTCTAGCTGACTACTATGAAGTAATTGAAGCGGCAAGTAATGTAGGCAACTCCTTAGTTGTCTTTTCTGCTAAGATATTTGGATCTAAAAAAATATTATTATTTGGGTATGACTATAGTTTTAAAGATAAATACTATGGTACTTGTGATAATAGTAAAAGATGGATATATGGAAACTTAGTGAGAACTGATTTAAGAGGGGATCTAGTCAAGAGCACGTTGAACATGGAGTTCTCCGCTAAGTGGCTAGAAAACTATATTATATATGCCCTAGAAAGGTATAGTTCTATTATTATTAATTATACTAATAACGGCCTCGTAAGAGGAAGGGAGGCAATGGAAATTGAAGTTAAAATATATAAATGAACAAAGAGTAACATATAGTTACATTAGGACTGAGATAGGAAAACAGGCTATCAACTTAACACTAGAACCAAATGACATTATAGAGGTAGATGAGATTATAGGAAAAGGACTAATAGGTACAGGAAACTTTATAGAAATAAAAGACATTATAGTGGTTGAGAAACCAATAAAAATTAAGAGTAAAGGAAAGGAAAGCCATGACAATCCAAAAGGGATACGATAGTATCATAGGTTTTAATATTTTTACAGGCACAACAGTCGCTAATACTTTAGCCTCTGAGTTTTTATTCGCAGACAATCTAAGCTTTGCAAGAGATCAGGTTGTCCAACAGGTAGACGAACTAGGCACTACTTCTAGGGGAATGCGTAGAATGGAATTTGGAGATGTAACAGCCAATGGTTCCATAGCAAAGAGTGTAGACCCCAACAATGGTATAGGTTTGTATCAATTTCTTCTAGCTGGATCTGTCACTAGTGCCAGTATTACATCAGGAACTTTCAGTCATATCTTTTCTGAAGGTGATGAAGTACTAGACTCAGGTGGAAAAGTAATAAGACTTCTTGCCGAAGTGTCTCCCGGTGGACAGAGTTCTACAACTAGAATATGGGGCAATGGTGTCGTTGACACTTATGCTTTAAGTGCGGCTCCCGGGGGACTTCCGAAAGAGACTTGGAGCTTTAGATATAGTGATCATACAGCGGTTACTAACTCAATGTCTACAGCTACATTAACGCAGACTCCTCCTATTCAGTATAGCAAAGTGTCTGTAAAATTAGGCGCTACCATATCCGCTGTATCTCTAACATGTGTACAAGACATAAGTTTAAATGTTAATAACAATATTATAGAAAATAGAGAGTTGTGTAACACAACTACAGTAGAAAACTTTGACTACGGCAAAAGAGACATTACTGGATCTTTTAATTTAGTATTCGAAGATTATACACATTACAACAATTTTGTAAACAACACTAGCACAGCAATTAGTTTACTTTTAGAATCTTCTGAAGCTACATCTGGAACCAACCATAGCATTCAGCTAGATTTACCAGAATGTTTTTATCAGGGCGCACATCCAACTGTAGATGGACCGTCTAGCATAATTATGCAACCTATAAACTTCGTAGCTAACTACGGATCTAACGCTGGATATCAGATTAAGGTTACTGTCATAAATAGTCAGTCATCAGCACCACTAACAGTATAAAATTTTAAGACAAGGGGAGTCTTCACATATGAAAAATATATTCTATATTCTAGGAATCATGTTCTTCTTGGTAGAACTAAACATAGTTGATATAGTAGATAAGTATTA
>Ga0255047_10003080_pt1 | contig 10652 bp, 4 predicted proteins | sample JV7_2_1_MG_FD_183640 | JGI IMG/M metagenome (GOLD analysis project Ga0255047, IMG submission 183640) | Seawater microbial communities from Jervis Inlet, British Columbia, Canada - JV7_2_1 | ecosystem: Environmental > Aquatic > Marine > Inlet | place: Canada: British Columbia | collected 2016-10-06 | reverse complement strand
GCTCAGTTTGGCGCTTTTAATAATAATTATCAACTAGCTACTGATAGTGGTATCCCTAGTGCACTTAATGAAAAACACCCTCAATTACCTTTTACTTCTGCAACTAGTGCTGATGGGGTAGGTGGTGCAAATCAAGCTTTTTATGGGGTAGAATCAAATGTATTAGTTGTTCAAATAAAAGTTGGGAGTAAAGAAAACCAACCTAATCTTTCACAAGAAGTAGGTAATGATGCTCTTGGGATTTATAATTTAGGCGCTTTAGTAACATCTATTGCTGGGGCTGGAGCAGCAGGCCAAACTGCTTCAATGAGACCATTTTTATCAGTTTCAGAAACAGAACCTGTAGAAAGTATTTTACCTTTATTTTGGGAAACTGGAGACGCAGGAGATGTAGTAACCCTAAATAGACAAATTAGTAATGTTTATGGTGGGGTTATAGGATCAGAACTAGGACTAGAATATTTTGATGAAAGTGTAGCGCCCTTAACTGATATAACACCTAATTTTAGTTTTTTAGATTCTGCAGGGTCTCAAATAACTGGAGCTAGTATATCTGTTCTCTCTTATACAATAACAGATGGGAACGGTGATGATGCCACAAGTCAATTTGAATTAGTTGATTTAGGTACCGGGGAATTTAAATTTAGAACAAGTACAGGCACATATTTTTGGTATGGAACCGATTCTGCTGTACAAGGAGTTTTCACAATTGTATTCCAAACTCGATGGGATGATAGTGGTACAATTTATGAAGATGAGATTACTGGAAGCTCATTAGTATTAACTAATGTGGCTCCAACTTTAAGCTCTCTTTGCCCTGCTACATATCCAGCAAGTGGTAGTTATACACCATCTCAAGTAGAATTTTATACTTATACAGGATTAAATGGAGCAAATATTGGTGGAATCAATGAGACAGAAGAATTATTTTATGAACTTACAAGTGTAATATTTACCCCTTTAATTCCAGGAACTTTAACAACAGCAGTATTTGGATTTGATGCTGGGATTGAAACACCAGTAGTTGGAGGAGCTAGTGGAATTTTACAAGTCCTAAGCGGCACATTAGCCTATGGAGATTATACAATTTCAGTAAAAGTTCATGATACAACAGATCCTTTTGGTAATTTTGGCGCAGGGTCTTTAGAATCAGGAGTATGTACTATTACATTTACTGTTGGTTATGCACATGCCCCAAAAGCTATATGTGCGGGATTAAATCCAGCTCCAGGCTTAAAACCATCATGTTCTGAATCTATTGAATATTATTTTGGACCTGAAAATTATACAGGCTCTCTTGCTAGTGGAACTACAGCTGTATTTCCTTCAACTGGAATTCCAGCTACAGAATTTTATAATGTTAAAACAACTAATTATAATCCAGGAGCCTGTGTTCCTTGGCCTGTAGCATATACTACTGCAGAAGTAATGCCGACTTCAGGAGCAAAGATTACAATTAATTTTGAAAAAACAGCTACAGGTCCTGTGGTTAATTACTCTGTTAATTATACTATATTATATAGACCATCAGGGGGTACATGGCAAGCTGCAACGCCTGTTGGAGCAGGTACTTATATATCTCCAACTTCCCCAGGATCTCCTTTAAGTATTACTACAGGAGTAAATGCAAGTGTAAGTGGAGCTGCCCCAGATGCTATTACACCACGGGTTTATCATTTTGATGATGCAGGGGAATATGCAGTTATTGCAAATGTTATAAGTGGATCAGGATGTGGTGGCGCTACTTTAACTAATGTTTCTTTTTATGCTGAATGGGATGATTTATATTACCCTAACCCGCCAAACGTTACACCATGTGCTGATTGTATTGGTATAGACTAAAAATAAAGAAAAACAAGTAATTATAAATATATGGCAATTACAGTAGAAGTTCAATACTTTAATTCCTTCTTTATGAAGAGATTATATAATTTACCTGGAACTACTGTAGGTACCCCTAGAACTGGCCCTACTATTGATATGGAAGAAGGGTATAATCAACCTAATCTTCAGCATGATTGGTATATTGAAGAAGCTCGTATTCGTGGAGGTTATAATAATGTAAATACAGATTATGGGGTTAAAGCTTATATTGTAGAAGATGAACCTCAACAGCAACGAATGGGTAATTCTTTAATTTATTCTGGTATTTTAAATTCACGTACTGGAATAAACCAAACTAATCAATTTAGTGTTGCTGAAGAAATTACTAGGAGTATAGATCCTATTGAAGGAACAATTCAAAAACTTTATGCAGAAGATACCAATCTTTTAGTATTTCAAGAAAAGAAAGTTAATAGAGCATTAATTGATAAAGATGCTATTTATACAGCTGAAGGACAAGCTGTAACTACTAGTGGCCAACAAGTAATTGGTCAATTTCAAGCCTATGGAGGTAACTTCGGTATTTCTCAAGATCCCGGATCATTTGCTGTATATGGATATAGAAAATATTTTACTGATAGAAATAGAAATGCAGTAATTAGATTATCAATGGATGGTATTACTGAAATAAACAATTATGGAATGATTGATTGGTTTAGAGATAATCTAAGTGGAGTCACAGCACATAATGGAGAAATTACAGCTGGGTGGGATATATATAATAAAAATTATACTTTAAAAATTGAAAATGCATCTGTTAATGTTTTAAGTTTTGATGAATCTAATAATGGGTGGACTGGTTTTTATAGTTATAATCCTCAACTTGTAACTAGTTGTTTAGGACAATTTTATAGTTGGCAAGATAATCAAATGTGGCAACATTATAGTAATACTCTAGCTAATAATTTTTATGGAGTTTCTTATCAATCAACAGTACATTTAGTATTAAACCCGGCTCCAATGGAAATGAAAACCTTTAAAACTATTAATTATGAAGGCACTAGTGGATGGGAAGTAACTAATCTTTATTCAGAAGAAACTGGGTTTGATGATGTAACAGGAACATGGACAGAATGGAATGATACTTCTTTAGCCGTTCCTAGTTATTTTGAAGGACAGTGGACTGATGCGGTTAGTAATGTAACTTACCATCAAGGCTTTGATAGAAAACAAAATACATATATGGCTGCTTTAATAAATAATTCTGGGCCAAGAGAAGGAGAAGTTATATTTGATGGATCCTCTGCAACTGGTATAAAAGCTTTTTATACTAATGTTGTAATGAGTACAGATTTAACTACTGACCCTGGTGGTCAAAAACAATTATTTAGTGTAGGGAGTGAATATGGAAGTGGAAAATAATAACTTAAATTAAATTAAATGGATATAAGAAATATATCTCCAGGTGATTGGGATACACTAGTCGCATGGGGAATTAATAAAAATAAAGATCTTTTACCTAAAGATGGTACTGGGGGTTTACTAGTGCATTTAGAGAATATACCTATAGCTGCAGGTTTTATTTACTTAACTAATTCAAAATTAGCTTTTATAAATGATATAATATATGATAAAGATAAAGATGAAAAATTATTACATAATAGTTTAGACTTATTAATTGTAGCTTTTGAACAAACTTTAAAAGAATTAGGTTTTAAAAGTATAATAGTTATAGGAACAAATGAAATGTTAAATGATAGCTATAAAGCTTTAGGTTGGAAAGAAGATGAAATAATAAATAAATTAATTAAAAACATATAATATGTTAGGAGTTTTTACCGCAGCCCTGGGGATTATGGAAGGAATGTATGCCGCCTCATCCGCAAGTGACGCAAAAGAAAAAGCTAATGCAGCTTCAAATGCTATTAAAACTATAGAAAATACTCGTGGTGAACCGATTAATCCTTATGCAGGACATGCTAATCTTGCAGGAATGGCGAGTGATCTTAGTAGCAATATGACTAATCCTATGGCTAATTTAGGAGTAGCTACACAGGCTGCTGAAATGCAAGCCGAAGAAGCAGATATAGCATTAGCTAATACTTTAGATACGTTAAGAGCTACAGGAGCTGGTGCTGGTGGAGCTACTGCTTTAGCACAAGCTGCGCTGAGAAGTAAAAAAGGTATAGCCGCAAGTATTGAAAATCAAGAAAGCGCTAACGAAAAATTAAGGGCTCAAGGCCAAGCTAATTTAGAGGCTAGGGCTACAGCAGAGCAAATGAGAATGCAAGGTATACAAATTGGTGAAGGGCAAAGAATGCAAGAAGCCGACGCTGCTGGATTAGCCTTTGTAGGTCAAATAAATGAAAATAGATGGAATAACGAAATTGCAAGACATCATTCAGAAATGCAAATGTGGCAACAAGCCGCAGGGCAAGCACAAGCTGATGCAAGATCTTCTATGATAAATGGATTAGGCCAAGTTGCATCAATTTTTGGTGGATAATAAATTAAAACATAATATGAAATTAAAAGAATATAATTATGAGTAACGGATATTATACTAGCCCTACATACAATTACCCAGCACCGAAAAATGTGGGAGGATATAATGCAACACAATTGTCATTGCAAAAACAGATTCAAGAGCAAGTAAAACTCAAAAATCAAATGGTAAGAGATGCAAAAACTTTTGCGAATGCTCCTACATTTTCTGATCATATAAAAGAATTTTGGGGTTTAAAAATAAATGAATTTAGTAATGCTCAAAACGAATGGATTGGTGGGAATATGTCGGCAACTGAAAGTGCTAATATTAAAGAAAATTTAGAAATATTATGGAAAACTTGGACAACATCAGCTCCTTATATAGCTGCATTAGGAGAAACAGTTCGTAAATATGGTAAAGCCGGGGAATTAGATAAACTTAATGATCCTAATCTTGAGGCTTTATTATCTCATATGCAACAAAACGATGGTAGTGTGATTTTAAAAAATGATGGTAATAAACTGTATTTAAGCGGTAGAGGAGAAATTGATGAGAAAAATGTAAATGGAGAAAATACCGGAAATAAATTACCCTGGGAATATGATTTAGATTTAGAATCATTTTTACAAATTATAGGTGTTAATACTTATGAACAAGATCCTGAAGGTAAAGGGGTTAGTGATACTATTCTTAATAATCTTAATAATATAATACAAAGAAGAGCTACTGATCAAACTATAGATTTAGAAAGCACTATGGAAGCTGCTATCTCACAATCTTCTATAAAATATGATGTACCTATTATTAAGAAAGGAAAAAATACAGATCGTACACAAAGTTTAAATTTTACACTTCTTCCTATATTACAGCGAAATCTTAATCATGGAGGTCTTAATGGGACGGGACTTGGGACTACTGATCAAGGAACGACTATGTGGGTTGGAACTGAAGATAACCCATCTATTATGAATTCTTCTCAATTTGCTTCATATTATGCTAATGTATTATATAAAGATTATCAACCTAATTATAATGATATGGGGGATATTGATTGGTTAATAGATTATGATGATAGTGGAAATGAAGTAGATCGAGTTAAACCTTGGAATTTATCAGATCAATCACTTTGGGATCCTGCTCGTGACATGTTAACTCAAAAATCAATAAAAGAATCACAAAAGCTTAACCAAGCTTTAATGTTACAATTGAAACCAAATTATCAAGAAAAATTAGATACTGAATATAATGGGGATTGGTTTGAATTTACTAAAAAGGGGAATGCAGGTCATGAGATTTCTAGAAATCCATGGGAATTTTATGAAGGAACTACAGATAATGCCCAAGGATTCTGGGAAGAAGCACAAAAAAATAATCCTCTGCCTGGAGATATAGAAGAAGAAGATGATGAAGTTGTTGATGAAGTAGTTTATGGAAGTACCCAAGCCCGAGCCCAAGCTATTGCAACTATGGTAAAACAAACTAAAGAGGATCCAGAAATATTATTAGGTGGGCAAGGCCGATTTGAATCAGGCACGAGTTTAGCAGATTATTTTAATACATTAGAAATGACCGACGAAGAAAGCGGGAATACTTATACGGTAAGTGACTATTTAAATCAATTACCCTTAGAAATACAGGGAAAATTAAATGAGCATATGGGCGAAATTAGTCTTGTTGGCAATGATGAGAATTCAAATCAAATGATATTAAAAATTATGGATGCAAGTACAAGCACAGAATTAAGGAAGGTCCTTAAAAAACAAGGTTGGGACTGGGAAGGTATTAACCAAACAGGCTCAGGTAATGATAAATATTGGGCAAAACCATTTAATATACAAGAAACTAAGGATGTTGAAAGATTATGGCAATTAATTCTTAGTGAATTAGAAAAAATTGGAGCTAACGTAAAAGCTAAAAGATAAATTAGATGAATGAAGAATATCAATTTATCGATACTGCTGGATGGACCTATACTGTAGATGACATAGATAGAATCCTCCAAACAGCATTAGATAATAAAGAAATTCCCGTTAATACGAGTTTTGAAAAATGGCTTAAAAAAGAAGGTTTTAAGGTACATAAAGTTGCAAAGAAAGGGAAGAAAACTTTAGAACATATTACTAGAGAAGCTTTTGACAATATTCCTGAAGAGCAGTTAGTACCTACCCTGCAGGCAATTTATGGGAAAGATTTAGATATTAGTCAAGCTACAGTAGGTAGAGATGCTATTAAAGTAAAAGATAAAAAATCTAATATAGAGGAAATTATTAAACTTAATACAGATTGGAATCGAGATCCTATCCACGATGCAGTACTAACTGGCGGTGCTAATGAAGATGCTTATCAGCAATTTATAGATTTAGCAAATACAACTGAATTAACAAGCCCTTATTATACTGATCCTTCTTTAGATTCTGATGCAGTTAAGATTCGTAAATCATGGTTAGAAGATAAGCAAATTGAAAATACTTTATTAGAGATAGATCAAGTAGATTTAGATATGCCTATTTATTCAACTCCAAAAGAACAAGCGTCCTGGTCACGGGCCAATAGAGCTATAGATACAACCCCATTAGAGTTAACACATAGTGAACGAATACATACAGTAAATGATATTCAAAGTATTGCTGAAAGCGCGTGGGCTAAAATTCTTACAAATCCATCTTCTTATGGATTAAATGAAGGAGATTTAAATCGTTTAAGTGATATAAAACATTTAGATTTATCTCTTAAACAAAAATTATATTATCAAGGTATTGTATATGAAGAAGTAAGCAATCTTTTAGCTGCCCAAGGGCTTCATATAACAGAAGATGATTTTACTGCTAATTTTTCTCAAGGCTCCTCTACTTACAGACACGCACAAGAAACTCAACGTTCAGTGATTGCTAGTAATAACTTCAAAGCTACTGCTAATGCAAATGTCGCATCTGTTACCCAAGCTTATTTAGATAATATTACTAATACTCAAAAAGCTAATTATATTAATATTAGGCCTGAATCTGCTCCTAGAATTGAAAATATTGAGAAATTAAAAAATATTACAAGTGATATGACTGCATTGGATCAGCATATTGGAAAATTAGAACAGGGAATTTTAGATGGCGAGGGAAAAGAAGGAGATGAACAAGCTGCTGCACAAAGTAGGATTCAATTTAATACTTTGCTAACGGAGTTTAAAAAAATTCAAAATAGCATGGAGGAACCTGTATTATATGATTATACAGGCAATAGACCTGAGGATGTTAATGAAAATACATGGAAACGTAAACAACAAGCCACTAAATTAATTGAATTAGAGACGGGTGTTCCTTTAAATGAATTAGAAAATTTAGAAGGATATTATAATAATCTAAAGAAACAAAGAGTAATTAGGCAAGAAGATGCTGCTAATCAAATGATTACTTTAGATTTAGATAAATTGGCTGGACAAGCTATTGGATTTAGTGCTGTAGACTGGCGTAAAGAATTATTATCACGAGGATTTATAGACACATTAAATCAAAAAGGAGAAATAGAAATGTCTTTATTTGATTATACTTCTATTAACTTACAAAATCCACAATGGGGGCAATACGGCCTTAATGAAGGCGCTCTTATAGGATGGGATGCTGATGCCTTAGAAGAAGGTACATTTTTTGGACCTGAAAGTAACTTATTTGGATATGGAAATATATTACCAGGTCTTGATGGCGATGAAATAAGAACTACTTTAGCTTATAATGAATTCCTATTAGATAACCAAGATAAATCTGAAATTCTATTTGAAAGAATATATGTCCAACCAGATTTACAAAAGATGGAAGATAATATAGGGTTTTGGGAAACTGCTACTGATGTTGCAGAACAAACAGGATTTATGGGAATGGGGACAACATCTCGAAGAGAAAGTGGTAGAACAAATATATTTAGTGATGATGGGCTGTTAGAAGGAAGAGTAGCTTTAGACATGTATAGAGAAGTAATTGATGAGGTTAATTATGCAATGGAAGATAGCGGAGTACCTGGTATTGAATTTACTCCACAAGAATTAGAAGCTTTAGCAGTAGATGCATGGGGAGCTGAGTCTTGGGGAACAGTAACTGGTGGTTTTGTACCTATAGTTGCTGATTTAGCTGCTTCTGTAGCAATGGTAGAAACTGGATTAGGAGCTGTTGCTGGATTAGCTAATATAGCTAAAACTGCTAATAGAGCCAAATGGTTTTATCAAAGCATAGATAAAATTAGAAAATTAGATCATACTTCTAAAGGAATAAGTAAAGTTTTGTGGTATACTACGCAGGGTCTTAAAATGGAGGCTCAAACTCAACTTGCTGGATTTGATATTGGATCTGGTGCTACCTTTAGTACTTTTGGGCTTGCTACACGAAATATTAAATTATTTAGTAAGCTTTTCCCTGAATCCGCGGTTATGATTGATGGAGCTATTAAAGCATCTTTAGGCGGTGCTGTTATAGCAGATATAGCTGGAATTACAGAGGCCAGTATAAGAGCTGGAAGAGGACAAGAAGGTTTTAACCAATGGTGGGCTCAGTCTTATGGCAGTTTTAGTGAAGTTACCCAAAGAGTAATACAAAATGCGGTTTTATTTAAACTTTATGGAACTGGTAAAGTTACTGGTAAAGCTATTGGTCAGAAAATACGGAGGGAATATGGTACAGAACGTGCTTTATGGAGTAGTTCGCGTAATAATGCTAATGCTCAAACTGAGATTACAAAGGAAATTAATAAATTAAAAGCACTTCAAAAGGAAAATCCTAAAGATAAAACTATTCAAGATAGAATAGATGTGCTTAACGAGACATCAACTTCTATTATGTTAGTTGAAATGAATAAAATGGGTGGTTTTGCTGGAATATCGGGATTAAGACCAAATATTAAAGGAGAAAAAGATGCCAAAGGAGATGTTATAATGGAAGTAGATCCTGGTTTTGTTAGTCAAACTCAAAAAAGAATTGATGCTTTAACTCAAAGATTAGGAGGAAATCCTGTTAAAGTGGTTTACGATCCTCTTATGAAAGAGAAAGGGGGATATATATTTGAAGGAGGTGAATTAAAAATTAATCCAAAAGCTGAACAATTTAACCAAGGAGTAATACCTCATGAGGTTTTAGTGCATTATGCTATAAGATCTAGATTAGAAAAAGGTGGCCCTGAGGTTTTTGCTAAATGGACTGATCAACTTCAAAAAGGGATAAATGAAATATTTAAAGAAACAGATTTAGATTTTGGAGAATTAACTCAAGCCATTAAAGAAACATATGGTAAGAAAAATGCTGAAGGGAAATGGGAAATGAATGAGGCTTTAAAAAATGAAGAAACATTAGCTTTCTTTGTAGAAATAATGGCTAGGCCTGATGTATATTTTAGTACAGTTGGTAAAGGGCGAATGAAAAATATAAAAAACCAATGGCTAAGTTTATTAGAAAATACCGGATTAAAAAAATACGATTTAGAGACTATTAAAAATATGTCTAATGTACAGGCTTTAGAAATAATGGCTCGATTGGTAAGGGATATGCAATTTGGAAAAAGTGGTGGAGAGAAAATAATGGTGGCTGCTAACTTAGATAAATTAAGAGATCCATTTTATACTACTAGAGAAGGAGTACGAAGGCAAGAAGGAGAATTAGCTTTAAAACAACAACAAGAATTAAAATCTAAAGAAATAGATTTAGATATTAGTAAAGAAAATAAATTAATTGCTAAAGAGAATAAGAGAATTGAAGATCTTATCATGACAGAAGGGGTATGGAAAATTGGAGAAATTGAGAACAAAGCTCTAGCTGAAGAACTTAAAAATGCTTTAATTCAAAATAATTCAGGATTAGTAAATAAATTGGCTAATCAAGCATTCAATAATCCTAATATAGCAGGATTAGAAGCTGGATTAAAAATTCCTTTAAAAGACTGGCAACAAGGATATAAACAGCAATTAATCGAAATGATTAATACCTATGAGCCTATTCCAAAAGACGGGAGTTCACAAGGGAAACAAGTTCCATTTGGTGCATATATAGCCCAGAATTTACATAGACGCTATGGTAATATATTAAATATAGAAAAAGGTAAACTCCCAGAAATGGCGGGTAGAATTGAAAAAGATATAATAGCGGATGAGGTTGTACCAGAAGTTGCTGGGGATTTAGTATTAGCTAAAGAATTAAAGATAAAGAATAAAGTAATTACTGAATTTGAAAAAACTTTATTGGAAGAAATTAAAGATCTCGAAACTTTAGATCAATTAACTTATAAAGAATTTAGAGCATTATGGCCTAAAGGAGTTGTAGGCGAGATATTTGGCACGACACGTGCAGAAAGATTAAAAACATTTAAAGAT
>Ga0255047_10003079_pt1 | contig 10653 bp, 12 predicted proteins | sample JV7_2_1_MG_FD_183640 | JGI IMG/M metagenome (GOLD analysis project Ga0255047, IMG submission 183640) | Seawater microbial communities from Jervis Inlet, British Columbia, Canada - JV7_2_1 | ecosystem: Environmental > Aquatic > Marine > Inlet | place: Canada: British Columbia | collected 2016-10-06 | reverse complement strand
GTCGAGGATCGACTGCAGTTCGTGATTGATCTTCTCCCGCGCCGAGAGCAGTTCGTCGAGTTCGACCTGCCCGAGCACCGAACGTAGCGTGGTCTGCGCCAGCTGGCTGGTGGCATAGTGGTAATTCTCGACCTCGACGATCGCCTTGCGCGGGTTCATCACCCGGAAGTAAACCACCGCGTTGACTTTGATCGAGACGTTGTCGCGCGTGATAACGTCCTGCGACGGTACGTCGTGCACGATCGTGCGTAGCGAGACGCGGACCATCCTGTCCACGATCGGGATCAACAGGAACAGTCCCGGGCCGTAATCGGTGTGACGCAAACGTCCGAGACGAAACACGACGCCGCGCTCGTACTCCGGTAGAATACGCACCGCCTGGACGAGCAGAAAAATCACAAACAGGATCACCAGACCCAGACCGATTATCGTCGGCGCCATCAACTCACCTCATCCGCCTCGCCCCTCTTGACGGGCTCGACGGTCAACAACATGTCCTCGACTTCCACGACGCGGACCTTCGCACCCTCGGGCACGCTCGGCCCGCTGCTCACCGCGTTCCAGGTTTCGCCATGGACGAACACCTTGCCTCGCGGGTCGAGCGAGCGGGTCACGGTCGCGATCTTCGCTTCCAGCCCCTCCACACCCGTCGCGATCCGGGCTCGCGCTGCCCGCACCGCCATGCGCATCGCGGTCACGATGAACAGCGAAATCACCAGGGAAACGGGCACGACGACCACCGGAGCAACGCGCAATTCGGGGATCGGTCCGTCGAACAGGATCAACGAACCGGAGATCAGTGCGACCACGCCCCCGAGTGTCAGCAGGCCGTGTGACACGATCTTGATCTCGAGCACGAACAGCACGGCCGCGAGACCGATGAGCAGGAACCCCAGCACCGAGACCGGTAGGTTGAGGGCGGCAACGCCGAACAGGAGCAGACAGACCGCACCGAGAACCCCGGGGACGATCATGCCCGGGTACTGGAACTCGAAGTAGATCAGGAACCCGCCGACGGCGAGCAACAGGAAAGCGACCGTCGGGTTGGCCAGGAACTCGAAAATCAGTTGCTTGGCGTCGAACGTCGTTTCGGTGAACACCGCACCGTCGGTACGTAGCGTGATGACCTCACCGTCGAAGCGGCGGACCGCCCTACCATCGAGCAGTTTTAGCAGTTCCTCCCGATCGCCCGCGATGAAGTCGATCAGCCCCTTCTCGAGCGCCACCGTTTCCTCGAACGCCTTGGCCGCGAAGACGGCATCTTCACAGGCCTGCTTGTTGCGGCCACGGCGCTCGGCGATCGACCGGAGCAACGCCGCGCCGTCTTCATTCATCTTCTTGAGACCGACGTCGTCCTCGCGATTCTCCCCGCCCATCACGATGGTCGAGGCGGCTCCGGTTCGAGTTCCGGGAGACATGACGGCCACATCGGCGGCGACGAGGATGAAGAAACCCGCCGAGGCCGCATGCGCCCCGGCCGGAGCAACCCAGGCGACCACCGGGACCTCGGAGTTGAGGATCGATTGAACCGTCGTGTGCAGCGATACGACCATCCCGCCGGGGGTGTCCAGCCGCAGGATGACCAGGTCCTCGCCGTTGGCCTCGGCCTCCTCGATGGCACGGGTGATTCGTTTGATCGAGATCGGGTTGACCGATTGGTCGAAGTCGACCCAACGGATGACGGGGGCTTGCTCCGCCCCGACAGGCAGACAGACCAAGAGGCCGATCACCGGAACGACGGCCCAGAGTTTCATGTCACGAGTATACCCGCATTAGTCCCGGCTGAAGCGCTGCTTCAGGGCCTTGGCGACGTTGGCGGGAACCAGGTTGTCGACGCTCCCGCCGAGGCCCGCAACCTCACGGACCAGACGGCTCGAGACGTACGAGTCGGCCTCGGTGGGGACCAGGAAAACGGTCTCCAAATCGGGCGAAAGGTGACGGTTCATCATCGCCATCTGCATCTCGTACTCGAAATCCGACGCGACCCGGATCCCGCGGAGGATCACACTGGCCCCGACCGTGCGAGCGTAGTCGACCAGCAGGCCGTCGAAACTGGCGACCTCGACGTTGTCCCAGCCGTCGACGGCATCGCGCAACAGTTCGATCCGTTCTTCGAGGGTGAACAACGGCTGCTTGGTGTCGTTCCGCAGCACCGCCAGGATCAGGCGGTCGTAGTGGCGCCGGCCGCGAGCGGCCAGATCGAGGTGCCCGTGGGTCACGGGGTCGAACATCCCGGGGTAGACCGCGATCCGTTTCACGCTTGCCTCCGCCGCGGTCGCGAGGTCGCGGCCGCCAGCAACTCGTTCGCATGGCGGCGCGAAACGGTCGTCGGTTCGCGCCCCCCGAGCATTCTAGCGAGTTCCTCGACCCGGGTGTCGCGGTCGAGGGATTCGATCGACGCGAAGGTGCGTCCGGCCCGGTCGGCCTTCCAAATCCTCAGGTGCCCGTCGGCATAGGCCGCCACCTGCGGGAGGTGCGTCACGCAGAGCACCTGGTGCTGGCCGGCCAGCGCGGCCAGACGGGAGCCGATGGCATCGGCCACAGCCCCGCCCACGCCGGCATCGACCTCGTCGAAGACCAGCGCCCTGCCGCCCCCCGCATCCTCGAAAACGGCGTGCAGGGCAAGCATCATGCGCGACAACTCGCCGCCCGAGGCGACCTTGTGCAACGGCCGCAAACCCTCTCCCGGATTGGCCTCGAGTTGGAACGTGGCGCGCTCGACGCCGCGCAGCGTGACCGAGATCTCGCGTTTGCCCGAACGGATCGTCGATCCCGGCGCGGAGGTCCAGGCGATATCAAAACGCGCCTTTTCCAACGCCAACTCGGCCAGTTCCGCTTCGACCCTCGGTACCAGACGCTTGGCGGCGTTCTTGCGTGCGCGCGTCAGCCTGGCGGTGGCCGCGACGTAGGCGCCCTCGGCCTGCGCGCAGGTTTCGGCAGCGGCCTCGAGTGCATCGTCCAACCCGTCGAGCGTTTCGAGTTCCTCGCGCAACGCGCCGGCGTGATCGAGCACCGCCTGCTCGGTGTCGCCAAAGCGCAGCAACAGATCACGCAACTGCGCACGACGGGTTTCGATCTCGTCCAGCCTGCCGGGCTCAAAGCGTGTGCGCGCGCGGTAGTCGCGCAGCACGGACGCCGCATCTTCGAGTTCGACACCGGCTGCAGCGAACTGCGCAGCGGCAGCGGCCAGCCAGGGATCGACTTCGGCCGCGTCGCGGGTCGAGCGCGCCGCGAGGGCGGCCAGCGACGCCGCCGACGGTTCCGCCTCACGTGCCGCGTCGAGAGCCGCGTCGAGCCACTCGCCCATCTTGACCGCGTTGGCCTGGACCCGGCGCTCGGCATCGAGCCGGTCGGCCTCGCCCGGTTGGGGTGACACGGTCTCGATGGCGGCGAGGTCGGCCCGTAGCTCGGCGGCCCGCTTCATCCGGTCGGCCGAGCGAGCGAGCAGGTCCCGGCGGGAGCCGCGGGCCTGCTCGAGGTTGCCGCAGGCTGCCGCGACGGTCGCCAGAGGCTCCGAATGTCCCCCAAAACGGTCGATCAGGTCCAGCTGGCGATCGGGCGAGAGCAAGCTCTGCTGATCGTGCTGCCCGTGAAGTTCGAGCAGGAGGCCGCCGATCTCGCGCAACATCGCGAGCGTACACGGGGACCCGTTGAGCCGGATCTTTCCCGTCCCTTCCGCGCGAACCTCGCGTCGAATCACCAACTGGCGCTCATCGACGATCTCGTCGAAACCGCGATCCGCGGCCCACGCGAGCGCCGGCGTTCCCACGGCGAGTTCGAACGCCGCCTCGACAACCGCGCAATCCGCGCCTTTCCTTACCAGGCCTCGATCCGCCCGGTCTCCGGCGATCAAACCGAGTGCGTTGACAAGGATCGATTTGCCCGCTCCGGTCTCGCCGGTAAGCAGCGTCAGACCGGGTTCGAACTCGAGCGTCCAGTCCTCGACGAGCACGAATTGTCGGATGCGTAGCGTCTGCAGCATGGGTCGCCTCGGGTGCCTCGCTTTTTGACGGCCCCGCGGGGCTGGGATAGCATACCGTGGGTTTGGTCCGAAGGAGTTCTTCCGCGTCATCCCCACGATGCGCAAGCCCGGGAGTCGAAGTGACCCTCATCCCCCTCGCCGCCGCACCACAAGGTTTGAACGTCTGGTCCCTGGTCTTCGAGGCTGGCCCCATGGCCTGGACCGTGCTGGGAATCCTGGCCCTGTTCTCCGTCATTTCGTGGGGCATCGTCGCCGAGCGCTGGCGCCGCTTCCGCCGTGCCGAGGCCGAAACGAACAAGTTCCTCGACCGCTTCCACCAGGGCGGTGGACTCGCGGCGATCCAGGACGAGACCGCCGCCCTGAAGTGGAGCCCGGTCGCGGAGGTCTATCGAGCCGGGTTTCGCGAAATCAGCCTGAACCCCGTCGGCGAGGGCGCGGTCCGCGGCGAGGCCCTCGAGGCCGTCGACCGGATGCTGCGCAAGAGTTCGGGTGTGCAACTCACCGAGTTGGAACGCAGCCTCGGGTTCCTGGCCACGACCGCCAGTGCCTCCCCGTTTATCGGACTTTTCGGGACCGTATGGGGCATCATGAACGCTTTCCGCAGCATCGGTGTGCAGGGCGCGGCGAGTATCGCGGCCTATGCGCCGGGCATCGCCGAGGCCCTGGTCGCCACGGCCTTCGGGCTGCTCGCGGCCGTTCCCGCGGTAATCGCCTACAACCACTTCCTCGCCCGGCTACGCTCGATGGAATCACTGATCGAGGAGTTCCGCGCCGACTTCCTGCACCGCTTGCAGGGGCGCAGGGTCTAGGGCGTTGGCGATGCAAACGGGCGGCGGAGGTTCGCGCAGGCCCCGGCAACTGGCCGAGATCAACGTCACACCGATGGTCGACGTGATGCTCGTGCTACTGATCATCTTCATGGTCGCCGCGCCCGCGCTGCAGCGGGGAATCCAGCTTCAGCTTCCCGAAACCGTCAACGCGCAGAAGATCGACCGGTCGAGGGTCGTCGTCTCGATCGATCGTGAAAACCACATCCGGCTCAACGACAAGCTGATCCACCCGGATCTCCTGGTCCAACGCATGGAAGCCCTGTCGCAACAAACGCCCGACGAAACCGTCTTCCTACGAGCGGACAAGTTGTTACCGTACGGAGAAGTGTTGCTCGTGATGGACAAGATCCGCAGCGCCGGGATGACCGACGTGGCGCTGGTGACCGTACCGCGCGAAATCGTCCACGAGGGCCGAAACTAGGTGTCGGCGCGGATCAAGATCGTCTGGCCGTCGGGCTCGGGTCATCAGGCGCGTCTGCAACGGTTCTACGCCTACTCGGCGATCTTCCACGTGATCGTTGTCTTGCTCTTCGCGTTCACACCGCGATTGTTCGGCAGTTCGCGGCCAAACTTCAGCGACGAGTTCCTCGACGCGATGCAGGCTCGCCTGGTGGCCGACGTCGGCGAAGCACCGCAGCCCGCGGCGCCCAAGCCTCAACCCTTCGTGGAAGAGTCCAAGCCCAAGCCACCGAAACCCGAGCCCCCGCCCGAGGAGACCGAGGCTGCGGGCGACGTGGTCCACAGCAAGCGGGCGGAGCCCACGCCAAAGAAAGAAGATCCGAAACCCGCCCCGCCCCGCGATCCGGAACCCGTCGAGGATTCGGGCGAGGAACCGGGCGACAGCGGGTCGACCGAACGCGTCGGGGACTCCGCGGGCGGGGTCCAGGCGGCCGGCGAAATTTCGCTGTTCGGCTGGTACCAGAATTCGGTGAGCCGCGCGCTCTACTCGACCTGGCGCCGGCCGCTGTTGGCCGGGCTGCGCGAACCGCTCGCCGTCCTGATCAGCTTCGACATCCAGAAGAACGGCACCGTGACGGGGCTCCGTGTGACGGAGTCGAGCGGCGTTCCCGCGCTCGATCGTTCGGCGTTGCGCGCCGTGGCCGACGCGTCGCCGCTACCCCGGCTCCCACCCGCATGGCGCGGGTCGAGCATGAGCGCAGCCTACCTGTTCGAAATCACACCCGAAGACTTCTGACCACACCTTGTAGGGGCCCCGAGGAAACGATGCAACGACTCAACCCAACCCGCCTGCCGGCCGTCCTGCTGGCACTCTGCGCGATCGCGGCACCGGCCGTGGCGCAGGACGACGGGGCGGACATTCGCGGCAAGATCCGCGGCGGCGGCGAGGCGATCAAGATAGGTCTGCCCACACCGACGACTCCCGGCCATCAGTCTACCGTCGAGGAAATCGTCCAGACGATCCGTGACGACCTGAGTTTTTCGGGCTGGTTCCAGGTCGTCGACCCGTCGCTCTATCGACTCGTCAAGCAACCCGACTCGGCGGGCGAGCCGTTTGCGACCTGGGAGTCGATCGGCGTCGACGACGGGTTCGTGCGTTTCGAGATCAAGGTCGTCGATGGTCGCATCGATCTGACGGCGCGGCTCTACGACGTGAAGAGCCAGAGCCTGATCCGCGCCTGGCGCTATGGCGGCAGCGTCGAATTGCGACGCCGTGTCGCGCACACGGTGTCCGACGAGATCATCCTCAACTACACCGGGCGCAAGGGCGTGGCGATGACGCGCATCGCGTTCGTCTCCAAGCACGGCGAGGGCAAGGAGGTCTACCTGATGGACTACGACGGCGCGCGGGTGCGCCGTCTGACCACCAGCGACACCATCAACCTGTCCCCGGCCTGGTCGCCCGACGCCGACGAACTCGCCTGGGTCTCGTGGCACAAACGTCAACCCGGCGTGTTCCTGATGAACACCAAGGGCGAACTCCTCAACCTGCCGACCGTCGGCGGCGAGTTGAGCTCCGCGCCGGACTGGGCCCCGGACGGCACGAAACTGGCCTACACCTCCGACGTGGACGGCAACACCGAGATCTACCTGTTGGATCGGACCACAGGCAAAAACACACGACTGACGCATCACGGGGGCATCGATACGGCGCCCGCGATCTCCCCCAACGGGCGGGAAATCGCGTTCACCTCGGACCGCACCGGACGACCGCACATCTACCTGATGGGGATCGACGGGCTCAACGTGCGCCGGATCTCGTGGGATGGCGTTTACAACGACTCCCCCGCCTGGTCGCCGGACGGCAGCAAGCTGGCCTACGCCAGCCGCATCGAGGGCGTGTTCCAGATCATGGTCCTGGACAACGAAACAAAAAAGACGACGCGTCTGACTTTCGGGCGTGGAAACAACGAAAACCCGCGCTGGTCGCGGGATGGCCGTCATCTGGTGTTCGCGTCGAACCGCGGAAACGGACGTTACGCGATCTACACGATGCGCGCCGACGGGAGCCAGGTAAAGCAGTTGACCACCGGTCGCGACTCCTACACCCCCGATTGGTCGCGTTAGCGAACAATGCGTTTTTTACCCGAAAAGAAGGATCTTTGTCCCTTGAACTCCCCAACCCGTTCTTTATAATCAAAGCGGTTCGCTGCGTGCCCGGTGGTCGGGTTTCGCGCGTTTGCCGAATAGGATCGCCAATCATGTCACAACGAAAAGCCATTCTCGTTCTGTTGCTTGCCGTCGGTTTGATGTTCGGTGTCAGCGGTTGCAAAACCAAAGAGATCGAGACCGCGCCGCCGCCTGTCGAACGGGCCGTCGTTCCGGCACCGGAACCGGAAGTCGTCGAGGTCGAGCCGCCACCGGTCGACAAGCCGATCGACATCACACCAGCCCCTGCGCCAACGATTGACCAGCTAAACATGGCTGGCCACTTGAAGACCGTGTACTTCGATTTCGACAAGTATGAACTGTCGGAATCGACGCGCGCAACGCTGCGGCAAAACGCCGACTGGCTGCGCACGAACCCGGGCCACGATATCGTGATCGAGGGCCACTGCGACGAGCGTGGGTCGATCGAATACAACCTCGCGCTCGGCGAGCGCCGCGCGAACGCCACGCGAGAGTTCCTGGGCTCGCTCGGGGCCGGCGACACCAACGTCCGGATCGTGACGTTCGGCGAGGAACGCCCCGCCGTCAACGGAAGCAGCGAGTCCGCCTGGGCGAAGAACCGGCGGGCTGAATTCAAGTTCGAATAGGCGGGCCAACAGCAAGGAGTCATCGATGAGGTTTCCCCTGGCCTCGAGGATCATCGTCGCCCTGGCAGCGATGACGGCGGCGGGCTGCATCCTGCCCGACGAAATGAAACAACTCGAACAGGACGTGACCAGGATGCGTCGCGACCTGAACGATATGAAGCAGGACCAGAGCGACGCCCTGGGCCAACTGGACCGTATCGAGGAGCAGGTCGCCGCGGCAACCGAGCAACCCGAGGCGGTCAACCGCGACGACTTCGCCGACCTCGCCGTGCAGGTGCAGCAGATCGCACGAGACCTGTCCAACGTGGATCAACGTGTCTCGGACCTCAACGGGCGGCTGGCCGACGTGGCCGAGGACGCCTCCCAGGCGCGCGAGTACGCCCGGACCGTGCCCGTCGATGCGGCTGTCGATGACGGGGAGGCCCCCGAGGGCAACCGGACCGATCCGCAGGCCATCAGCGGCGGCGAGATGGAATACCCCGCGGCCCAGCCGGACCCGCAGGCGCTCTACAACTCGGCGTACGGCGACTACTCCAAGGGCAACTACGCCCTGGCAATCTCGGGTTTCGAGGAATACGAGCAGAAATTCCCCGACAAACCCAACGCGGACAACGCACTCTACTGGGTCGCGGAGTGCCGCTTCAGCCAGGGGGACTTCGCCGGCGCGGTCCAGGGCTTCGACGACATGCTCTCGCGCTACCCCGACAGCGACAAGGCCGCCTCGGCCAACCTAAAAAAGGCTCTGGCCTACCTCGAGCAAAACGACATCCAGCGGGCGATCCTGCAGCTGCGCTACGTCCACGGCAGCTATTCCGGGACGGACGAAGCCCGGATCGCGCGGGACAAACTGGCCAGCCTGGGCGCCCCGGTCTAGGGATTCGGTAGCTCTTGACGCTTTTTCGGCCCTTCTCTACCATGGGCGGCTGATTCAGCGGTTTTTTCCGAGAATAAAGGACGCCGAATGGCCACCCACAAGAGCGCGATCAAACAGAACCGTCAGGACATCAAGCGCCGTGCGGCGAACCGCCTGCACAAGACGCGGGTCCGGACGGCGATCAAGGGTTGCCGTACCGCGATCGCCGAGGGCGACGCCAAGAAGGCCGAGGGTCTGCTGGGCGAGACGCTGTCCCTGCTCGATCGAACCGCAAAGACCGGAGCGCTGCACGACAACACCGTGGCGCGCTCGAAGTCCCGCCTCCAGCGCGCGGTCAACAAGGCCCTGGCGGCCAAGTAGCCCGCTAGCGACGCCGTAGCGTCGCGACCAGCGCGACGGCCGTCAGGCCGATGTTCTCGACCAGCTTTTGCAGGCCGACGGTGGATGCGTCGCCCTTGCCGAAGCACCCGCACTCGAAATCGAGCCCGCGCGCGGCCGCCTGGCCGATCGCGATCGTGAACAGGAACATCAGCGCCGCGCAGATCCAGGCCGCCGCGCGCGAGCGCGCGCCGAGGATCAACGCCGTCCCGGCGACGAGTTCGACCCAGGGCAGGATCATCCCGGCGAGGTTTTCAAGCGCGATCGGGGTCAGGCGGAAGTTGTGCAGCTGCGCCGTGAACGCCGCGGTATCGCCGATCTTGGCCAGGCCCGCAACGACGAAGACGAGTCCGATGGCGATCCCGGCAACGCGGACCAGACCCGGATGGGCCAGCTTGTCGATCAGGCCCTTCATGAGCCGTCCGCCTTCTTGTCGACCGGATAACCGGCCTTCTCCCACTCGGGAAAACCGCCCATGTACACCGCGACAGGAGCCTTCCCGACGCCGAGCAACTCCCACGCGACGGAGATCGAGATCTCGCAACTGCCCCCTCCGCAATAGGTCACGATGGGCTTGTCGCGCTGATCGATCGCCTCCAGCCGGGCCGGGTCGGTGATCGCCTGCTCGTAGGGCAGGTTGATCGCGCCGGGGATGTGCCCCGCCGCGTACTCCCAATCTTCACGTGCGTCGATGAACAGCGCGGCGTCGGCGTCGTAGAGTTGCTTGATCGCCCGGAGCCCGATCTCGACGGGACGGCCAAAATCCTCGATCACGGGAATGCCGCGAGGCGGCGTCACCGGGGCCAACGGGTCGTCCGACATGTTGCCCGGCGGCAGTTCGTCGGTCTCGACCGGCTTGACCTCGTCGCCCAGGGTCTCGATCAGCGGGACGCCCTTCCAGGCGATGCCCCAGTCGTTGCCGCCGCGCAAACCGATTGCGTTGTAACCCACTCCGAGGACCACGCCGATGCCGACCAGCAGTGCGATGTCACGGATGAGCGAATTGCCGTTCATGCGATGAAGTATCCGTGGCACAGGAGTGCAGCGCAAGTCAACGGATCTGCGTTTTACCGCCGTTTTACGCCTTTCCGACCCATCTTTCGGCGACCGCGCGGAACGCGTTCGCGCGGCGGCGCCGTACGCCGCGTGCCGCGCTCGGTGACCAGATCGAAATCGACGCGTTGGCGGATACGATCGACGCGCTCGACCTGCACCCGCACCGGTTGCCCCAGCCGCCAGACCGTTTTCGAGCGGCTTCCGGTCAACGTCTGCCCGCCCGCGTCGAAGATGAAACGTTCGTCACCGAGGTGTTCGACCTTGACCAACCCCTCGACCAGGTTCTCGGTCAGTTGCACGAACATGCCGAACGCGGTT
>Ga0255047_10003078_pt1 | contig 10656 bp, 15 predicted proteins | sample JV7_2_1_MG_FD_183640 | JGI IMG/M metagenome (GOLD analysis project Ga0255047, IMG submission 183640) | Seawater microbial communities from Jervis Inlet, British Columbia, Canada - JV7_2_1 | ecosystem: Environmental > Aquatic > Marine > Inlet | place: Canada: British Columbia | collected 2016-10-06 | reverse complement strand
ATTCACATTTGGGATCTTAATGATCCGGAGAACCCACGATTCGTCGGCAGGGCCTGGCTTCCCGGTCAGAAGGACGGCGAGGAGGGATTCGAAGGACAGTACGTTCATCATCCGATTGTCGATGAGGCGAACAACAGGATGTACGCCGGATTTCGCATTGGCAGTGGGCATGTCGCCGCGTGGGATATTTCAGACCCGGTTAATCCCGCGCTGGTCTGGTCCTATGATACTTCGCCCCCAGGGCGCGGCCCGCACACGGTCTCACCGATCCTCTACGATAAAGTGCCGAATATCACCGCGGCTGACGGTGAGTTGCCAAGAACCTATGCATTGGTTTCTGACGAATATGATGGGCTGGAGTGCCCGCACGGCATTAAGAGCCGGGTGTATATGTTCGACGTAACTCATGAGAGTCACCCGATGCCGCTGTCGACGTGGCAGGTACCGATCGGCAACTATTGCGATATCGGGGGAAATTTCGGCCCGCATCAGCACGCAGAAACGGTCAACGGCTACCTAAATCGTTTTGAAGATAAGATCGCGTGGATCGCGTACCTGAACGCGGGAGTCAGGGTTGTCGACATCTCTGATCCACAGAACCTGACGGAGGTCGGGTACTACGTTCCAAAGACCAATGCGAGCCCGCGCTCGTCACAAGTTCGGCCGGCGCCCATCGAACTTACCGACGTTGATATCGATCACCGCGGCCTCGTCTACGCGTCCGATCGATCCGGCGAATCCTGCATGGGGCAGGCTGAGTCATGCGTCGGGTCGGGGCTCTTCGTGTTCGAGTACACGGGTAGAGAGTAGAGGGCCCGTATGCGGCCGCTGTTCGACGCTTGCGAACTGGGTGGTGCCGGGAGGGCGGGTTCAATGCTTCGCTGCAAAATAGACGAGGTGGTCAAAGCGCCCGCTATCCACGCCGTTCAGCAGTCCTCCAGGAAGTAGTGCCTCAGGCCTGAGTTGAGCTGGCAACCAGGGGCTGACCTCATGCAGCCCCGCCGCAAGCTCGGTATGATTAGCTGGCTTTCGGCAATAACGATGTCTGACAACTCATGGGGGCCTACTCAGTGAAGCACGCTTATCAGCTATTTATTAGCATCCTGCTGGCCATCTCGGCTGCCGGCAGTGCGCTCGCCGACACGATTGCCATCATTGGCACGGGCGAGGTTGCGAATGCCGTCGGACCCTTGTTCGCCGCGCAGGGGCACGAGATCGTTTACGGCTCGCGCAGTCCCGATCGCGACGCCGTGCGCGAGCTCGTCGCCAAGACTGGCGCCGGTGCCTCGGCGACGATCCAGGCAGACGCCGTGGCCGGCGCCGACATCGTCGTGATCGCCGTGCCGTGGGACGTCGTCGAGACCGTTGTTCGCAGTCTCGGCAATCTATCCGGCAAGATTGTGCTTGACCCCACAAATCCGCGCATTGTCGGCGAGGATGGTCTGCGCGACTGGGCGGTCGACAGCTCCAACGCGGAGATCATCCAAGGCCTCGCGCCAGCCGCGTACGTCGTCAAGGCGCTCAATACGATGAACTGGCGCACGATGGTGAACCCAGAGGCAACGGGCGGGCCGGTCAGCGTACCGATCGTCGGCGACGACGAGGCGGCCAAGGCTAAGGTCGCGGCACTTATCGAGGGCATGAATCTCGATCCGATCGATCTCGGGCCGCTACGCTACGCGCGCATGATCGAGGGCATGTATCTGCTCTGGGGCAATGCCAACACGCTCGGCCACGGATTCAACTACTACTTGCGACCAGCTCCATAGTCGCGTCCGGGGTCGGTGTTTTCGGTCAAGCCGGTGCCGGGAAAGTCTCGAGTATTCCGCGATAGTTGGCACGATTTTGGATCGTCATCCCATGCCTGTTCGTTAATGTGACAGTACCGAATGACCGCTTTCGGGAGCGAAAGCGGACGTATTAACCGTTAACGGATCAGCTTTATGCATGGTTTTCGGAAATATGCGAATGTCTCCTTTTGGCAGCTGAAAGCAGCCGTAGAAGACTGAGTCTAAATCGCTCTTTCTTACGTCTGCTATCGGGAAGAAAGCAGCCATTGAATTGTCTAACCGGGTCTGATCGAAGGAGATTTCAGCTGATTTTGGGCCATCTGTTGGTGTGAACTGAGTACAATCAGTCCTAAGAACGATGCCCGATCCAAGGGGGGACGCATGGCTTCGGTCTGGGAAGAGCTGAAACGACGCAATGTGGTTAAGGTCGCAGTGGCCTACGCCATTGTCGGCTGGCTGTTGATTGAAGTTTCGTCCGTACTCTTGCCTGCGTTCGAGGCACCCGACTGGGTACTGCGGGTCATCGTCCTATTCATCGGCATCGGATTCGTACTTTCCCTGGTTCTCTCATGGGCATACGAACTCACGCCCGAGGGGATGAAGAAGACCAAGGCGGTTTCTCTTGCCGACAGCGTCACCCAAGCCACCGGGCGGAGGATCGACTTCGCCATCATCGGTGCTTTGGTTCTTGCCCTCGGTTTCGTCGCGGTCGACAACTACGTCCTGGTGGACTCTGCACCGGAGGCAGTCGTTCAAGAGACGGTTACGCCTGCTATAGAGCCAGCCGGAGAGAATCCTGTTCCGGTAGTCGTCGAGGAACGGCGGGAGGCACTTCCGAACTCCGTCGCCGTACTGCTTTGCGCCAATCTAAGTCCTGACCCTGATGATGCGTATTTCGCGGCGGGTATTCACGAGGAGATTTTGAATCAACTCGTCAAGCTTCGGAATCTGAAAGTCATCGCAAGAACTTCCGTGCTCCAATACGGTGACGCGCCACCTTCGATCCCCCAAGTTGCGGAAGAATTAAACGTTGGAGCAGTGGTGGAATGCAGTGTGCGGTTCGCTGGTAGTGCAATCATGGTGACGGCACAGCTTATCGACCCGGCGACCAACAGCCACTTGTGGTCGGACACCTACCCTGGCGACATGAGCGATCTGAGCACGGTATTCGCACTGCAGGCTGATATTGCGATGAACATCGCCAACGCTGTTGGTGCTGAGTTCTCCGTAGAGGAGCAGGCAAGCATTGAGAAGATTCCGACCGAGTCTTATGAAGCCTACGCACTTTACCTCAGATCGTTTAACGTTCTCACCATAGAGGCACACGAATTTCTCGATCAGGCTATCGAGCTAGATCCAGATTTCGCCCTGGCTTATGCGAGAAAGGCGTTCGTATCCACATTTGATTTATTAGGCATCCAGGGGGCCACTCCTGCTGAGGCTGCGGAAGCGGAAGTCATCGTCCACGAAAACGCAGAGCGGGCATTGTTGCTAGATTCAACCATTGGCCTTGCCCATGCTGCACTGGCTTCGATCCATTACGTCCACTGGCGCGGGGCGGAGGCGGAGGAAGCGTATCGACGCGCTTATGAGTTATACCCAACTGCTGATGTTGCGCTGAGTTATGGAAGGTTTAAACGCTATCGTGGAGAGTACGCTGACGCCATCGAACTGTTAAAGCGGGCAATAGCATTAGATCCGAATATCACTAACAACTATTCTCAACTTGGCTTGGCCTATCGATTCAGCGGAAACTACGCTGCTGGGGTTGCCGCCACACAAAATGCTCTAGAGATATCCTTCTCGGGCGCAAGCCTTATTCTCATCGCATTGTCTGAAATTGGGCGAGGCAATTTCGACGAAGCGGAGCAGCAGCTTCGGCTTGCTGAGCAGCAGGAACTGACTACATTCAGGTTCTCACAAATGGCCCTTGCCTTCTCGCTGATGGGCCGCCGCGACGAAGCAATTAGACTGTTTGAGGAGTTTCAGAAATCAGCTATAGATCGCCCTGTTGGTGATGCGGTATGGGCTAGAGCATATTTGGCAATTGGCGATTACGAACAGATGCGTGAACGGCTCGAATCTGCTTTGTCGAACCGAGTGGCCACCGATCTTCCCACGTTAACTGAATTTTCCTCGAATACCTGGAACGTTCCCGAGTTGGCTCAACCGGCATACCAGGAGCTATTCAGTGGTCTTTGGGACGGGGACTAACGATGCCCTCGTTCTTCACAGAACTCCGCCGCCGTAACGTCTTCAAGGTAGGCGCGGCTTGCACCAAGATGGGGCGATTTCGAGCGAATGTCATCGTTCGCAATGTCTCCTTCTGGCCGAAAGCCGCCGTCGGTTAACCGTTAATATGCATGGGTCTGCATACATCGAGAGAGCGAGGCTTGCTCTACCTATCTGTGGCGCCCTCGCGATTCTAATGTTCGCTCCCGCATCCTTGCTAAACCGGCGAGGATTCTCGCAAGAGTCTCTCGCTGTTGGTGACGGCATTCGGGCGGTCGGTCGCGCGTCAAATCGGCGAGAGCACAAGATGTGGATCATCGAGGTATTCGAAGGCTCAGAACTCGTTGTTGCGTCGGGTAGTTACTCCGGTGAAACCTTGGCAGATGACGACATTTCTCCTGAAGCAGAAGCGATCGGTCGTGAGAGGGCGCGGAGGATTTTCCGTGTTTGGGACTGGCTTCGAGCATACCCATCCCGCTGGCCTGCGGAACTCCCGTTGACGGACTCCGCGAGAGCAGCACAGCAGCAGTGGAATCCGGATGAGGATGACGCTGCAAAACGATGTGTTCCGCCAGGCATGCCGAGAGCGATGTCGAACAATGGTCTGCCTATCGAGTTCGTTGATGAGGGCGACCGTATCCTCATGCGTCTCGAAGAGTTCGATGCCGTTCGCACGATTCATTTGACAAGAGAGACTCCCGGCGCGGAAGTACCTGCGTCACCGCTGGGCCACTCAATTGGCTGGTGGGAAGATCAGACGCTGGTCGTCCATACATCGCGGATCAACTACCCATACTTTGACAGGGACGGCATTCCACAGAGTGCAGACGTAGAAATCGTTGAACGATTCACGCTCAGCGATAATGAAGACGAACTTGGATATCGTATTCGGCTAACAGATCCGGTTATCTTTACAGCCCCGGTGGAAGCGTCTAAGCGCTGGGTTTGGCGGCCCGGTCTCGCGCTCCGGAATTATGATTGCGCGTTCATCGAGTGATGGCGATCTCTGGCAAGTCCGCATGACCGCCCTTGGCCGAAAGCAGTTGTCGGTTAACCGTTAATATGCACGCTGCTGCATATCTTGAGAGACAGGAATGAAGCTCGAAAAATGGGCTCTGGGCGCAGAAATTCTCGGCGGGGTTGCGATTGTCGTGACGTTGATCGTTCTCGTCATCGAGGTCCGCGGAAACACGAGCGCGATTCAGGCGCAGACAATCAATACGCAAGTCGCTAACGAACGTGAACGTCGCGGGTGGCTCTTTCTAGATGAAGGTGGAATCGCTGAGCTAGTTTTTAGAAATAGGTCTGGGGAGCCGTTGAGCGAGTTTGAGAGTTGGCGCCTGGGACGTTACTACGCCAGTTTGCTGGAAGACTTTGAGTGGCAGTTTGGAGAAGTGCAGGCTGGTCGGCTGCCGGAGCGCGCTCTACCCTTGCGGTCCTGGATAGCTATCTGGCGGGAAGGACCGTTCCTGCCAGAGGTTTACTACGGTGCGGGTCAAGCCTATCGGGACAGGGAATTTGTCGAGTACTGGAACGAGTACGTCGTGAACGCTGCCGAATGACCGCTTTCCCGAAAGCAGACATTCAGGTTAGAGAGTTAGACCTCGTACGTGAGGAGGATAGTCACAGATGAAGGCTTTATACCTTGTTGCCGCTATCGTAGGAGCAATAGTTCCCTACGTGTTCTTCTCGGAACACTTCGGATCGAGTGGCTTCGGCCTATCAGCATTTGTCGCGGCCGTGTTTGCTAATCCAGCGGCCAGCGGTTTCACATCGGATCTGTTGATATCCTCGTTCGTATTCTGGGTTTTCATGTTCCACCGGAACCGGTTCGCGCACGGACCGAACCCCGTGGGTTTCATCGCGCTCAACTTGCTGATCGGGTTATCGTGCGCGCTTCCGGCATACTTCTATGCGCAGGAGCTTCAGCGACAACCTCGATCACAAGAAAGTTGAACGTCTGCTTCACGCCGAAAGCAGACGTCGGTTAACAGTTAATATGCAGGCTGGTGCATATCTGGGGGATGAGAATTGAAGGCAATCGACTACACGCAGACTAATCAGATCACTACCGCTTAGTGAGTATCATGAAAAGAAGACCAACAATCGATTGGGGTTGTCCGACCTGCGCGATGAGAGCGACAAGGCGGGAGTTTCTAACTGGGCTCAGCGCGATGGGCGGGGCAGCCCTGCTTCCGAACCCATCGTGGGGACAGGTCGCCTCCAGCCCCCCGCAGCCATTTCGCGTCGACGTCCACCATCATTTTGCCTCGCCTGGGTTCGTGGCTGAGATGACGAATAGAAGTATCGGCAATCCCAGATATCGTCAGTGGACACCACAGGTTTCGCTAGACGAGATGGACGAGGGTGCTGTGGCGACCTCTATCCTTTCGAGTTCACGCCCCGGAGTCTGGTACGGCGATGCCATACTGGCGCGCCGTCTCTCGCGAGAATTGAACGAATTCGGCACACGGGTCGTGGCCGACCATCCTGGCCGTTTCGGCCTATTTGCTACGCTGCCGCTGCCCGATGTAGACGATACGCTCAGCGAGATCGAGTACGCCTACGATGTACTAGACGTAGACGGCGTAGCGGTCATGTCGAACTACGACGGTGTCTACTTAGGCGACCCGAAGCTCGCGCCGGTGATGGAGGAGTTAAATCGCCGCAGGGCGATCGTCTATGCTCACCCCATACGCGAAGACCGCGAGAATCCAATAAACGGAATCGAACTCATCACCGATACCACGCGCACTATCGCGAGCCTGCTGTATAACCGTACTGTCGTCGATTATCCCGACATTCGCTTTATCTTCGCCCATGGCGGCGGCACGGTAGCAGCGTCCTCCAGCCGCATGGGGGGTTTGGCGCAAGACTTGCCCAAGGGGCTGATGTACGAACTCCAGAAATTCTACTACGACACAGGACAGGCTTATAGTCGCCCGCTGCTCGCTTCTTACAAGGCACTCGTGCCCGTAGCGCAGATTCTATTCGGCACGGACTTCCCGTTCCGGGGGTCGTTGGTGACGGCACAAGGACTTGCAGAGAATGGCGGCTTCAGTAATGTGGAACTGCGCGCCATCGAACGCGACAACGCTCTTCGATTATTTCCCGGGCTGGGAGCCGAGTTCGCGGCTTCGGGGTAAGCAAAGCCAATAGAAAGGTGAGGTTCTGGGAAGCTGGAAGCCGGCATCATCTCGCCAATGTCCGCTGGCCGATAGCAGACATCGGTTAACCGTTAATATGCAAGCTGATGCATAGAATTCAGTCGCAGACAGCAGGCTAGGGTTTAGGGGGTAGCTGACGACTGAATCTGAATGTCCGCTTTGGAGCGACCTCAACCGGACATTAGATCTGAGGCACGCCATTAACGCCCATTAACGGTGAATTTGGCCCCGAAACCGGACATTCGGCGAAAGCAGCTCTAAACGCAGTAACCTCGGTTTGCCCATTGGTACGGTCGATCAGAGATCGTGGCTTACGTAGGAAGCTAGGTTCTTGCTTTGAGTGCGAGAACTAGCCCGCCAATGACGATCAGACCTGTAAAGGTCTGCCCGCTGCTGATACTGGGATAGGTGCCAATGCCGAGCGTATTAGCAACCAAGGAAAAAACGAGCCCAAGACTTACAGCAATTATTAGCGCAATAAGTATTTTGTCTCTAGACATCATGTTTCTTGGCGCGATAGGAACGTAAATGAGTATACCAACCATGAGCAACCGCACCAGAGGGCTCAGGTGTAATATCGACTAGATGAGCGATGCGCGGTTGTACAGCTTGATCGCAGATACGATTCTCGTCATTCATTTCGCGTTTGTCGTGTTTGTTGTCTTCGGCCTTATGCTGATTCTGGTTGGCCTGCTGGCTCGGTGGTTCTGGATACACAATCGAAACTTCCGACTCTCGCATCTGGCTGCGGTCGGGTTTGTCGTTTTACAGGCCTGGCTCGGGCAGCTCTGCCCATTGACCATCTGGGAGAATGAGTTGCGTCGCAGGGCCGGGCAGTCCAGTTATTCGGAAACGTTTGTCGAGCACTGGCTGCACGACATCCTGTTCTACCAGGCTGAGCCGTGGGTATTTACCACGATCTATACCAGTTTCGGAGCACTTGTGGTGCTCGTCTGGTTCCTTGGTGGACGCAGTGAAATAAAATGAGAGTAATCTAGAGACTCAAAAGTGTCTGCGGGAGTAAGCGTGTTCGATAAGAAAAAATTCGTTGAAAGTGTGATCACGAGAAAGCTGGGCCTTTACGCAATAGTCGCCGAGGCGCGAGCGGAGATTCACCCGACTGAGTCCCGTCCTATCAGGCCACGAGGAAATGGCGACAATATTCGGTTTCTTCGCATTCTAGTGTTCTTCTTGATTAGCGAAGTTAAAGTCAAACCAGCAAACTTATCGGACGATAATTTCAAGCTCCTGCTCCGACTCGCCAAGCATCTGGTTGATCGAGGCGATCTCGAACCAGAAATTCTCGGGTTGTTCAGCGCAGGCTAAGCGCGCCGTTGAGTTCATGCGTAGACCTCCCTAAAAATCACCCGAGGAGCGCGAGTAGGGCAGTGCAGTTCCCGACGCCGCTAGTCGGGTTGAGGAACGATCCGAATGTATGGCTTGGGCGACTCCCAGCCATCGGGAAACTTCTCTTTGGCCGTCTCATCGGAGACCGCAGGACCGATGATTACATCCTCGCCCTGCTTCCAGTTCACCGGAGTCGACACCTGGTGTTTGGCTGCGAGCTGTATTGAATCCAACAACCGCAGCACCTCATCGAAATTCCGACCTGTGCTCATGGGATAGGCGAGCATAGCCTTGATCTTCTTGTCGGGACCAATGAGGAATACCGATCGAACGGTCTGGTTGTCCGCGGCAGTTCGCGCTCTACCGCTGATCTCGGGATGCAGCATGTCGAAAAGAGTAAAGTGCAGCATGTCGTAGAGCTTGGGAATTTCAAGGTTGCTGGCGTCGATAAGCGGAAAGTTGACGGCGTGACCCTGAGTCTCCTGAATGTCCTTCAACCATTCCCTGTGATCGTCCACGGAGTCCACGGAGAGTCCGATCAATTTGGTGTTGCGTCGATCGAATTCCGGTTTGAGGCCCGCCATGTAGCCCAGCTCAGTGGTGCACACGGGGGTGAAGTCCTTGGGGTGAGAGAACAGAATGGCCCATCCGTCGCCAATCCAGTCATGGAAGTTGATCTCTCCTTCCGTCGTTTTCGCCGCGAAGTCCGGCGCTTCATCGCCGATATGTAGTGCCATAATTCGCTCTAGATTGCTGTTCGTGAGGAGAAGACAGCATAAAGTCACCGATCATCCAGCGACCCTAATTGAAAATGGCCTAGTACCCGAGCAGACGTAATCAGGGGATATACCTAAAGAGTGCCGTGCCCCTGATTTCAGCTATTCCCCCGACAGGCGCATTTCTGTGAGAAGTATTCTCGTGCCGAGCCAACTACTCATCCCTGGCGGGTCCTAATAAGGCCGCACCGACGACACTCGTCTTTCTCTACCGCTTCACCAGCGCGGAACTCGAACGATTTACTGACCACATAGAAGTCATGGAATCCGAGCCAGCACAGGAGCTTGCCTAGTAGCGGTAGGTTACGAGCCACTGAAACCGTTCTCCTATCGTTGCTCGAAGTTCTCGCAGGCTTCGCTCGCTTCCATGCGCAGGCCCTTGCACTGGGATTTCTGGTTCGTGCACCTAGCGAAGTATTCCCGAACTGGGATGTCTTCGTCGTCAAGTCCGACCCGTTGGACATGCTCCAGATCCCAATGACGGCACCGCGAGCAGGTTATCTCGTTGTTCACGGGTGTCGCTTCCCGACTTTCCCCATTTCCTGAATGGTTTAACCTGTCAATAGGACTGTACGCCTCACGCACGGGGACTGCCAGAAGCAGTTGGGCTTCCGGTTCAGTTCGTTTTAGCGCTGGTTTTTGGCCCGTCTTTTCAAACCTCGATTAGGGGCGTATGTTCAAGGTGTCGCCGGACGTTTCGAGCGCGCCAGAAAGCCTCTTAACCCACCTCGATATGAGGGCCACTGACGGGGATCGAGCGCCCGGTGGCACGAATCGCAGGTCACCCCAACGCCAGAATCAAATGTTTCAACGACTCGGGGCAGTTTCCGCTAAAGGTGAACCCTTTACGTTCACCTCGATTCTGAAAGAGGAGCCACCTGCTGGAGCCGAGGGGATCGACTGGCACCGCTACGTCATCACTCGAGGGGGCAATACTATTGTCGGTCATCGTCAGGGGAGCACTAGAAGCGTCACGCTGGCCGTTGAAGAGATCGTACTGCATCTGAATGAAAGACGAGTTGGTAAGTTCACTCACGCATTTCTGATGCCACCCTCTCCTCCGAGCAAAATACACCCGCACTAGGCAACACGCGGTCATTCTCGTGCTACAAAAAGGAGGTGGGCAATGGATCATGTGCAAGCATTGCTTAACAAGAAAGGTTGTGAAGTCTGGACCATACAGCCTGATGAGATCGTTCTTGATGCAATTCAGAAAATGGCTGACAAAGATGTGGGCTCGCTTGTCGTAGTAGAGGACGGCAAGCCGGTCGGAATCTTTACAGAGAGGCATTACGCGCGGGAAGTTTTCCTTAAGGGCCGGAACTCGCCGACCACACCGATACG
>Ga0255047_10003075_pt1 | contig 10663 bp, 8 predicted proteins | sample JV7_2_1_MG_FD_183640 | JGI IMG/M metagenome (GOLD analysis project Ga0255047, IMG submission 183640) | Seawater microbial communities from Jervis Inlet, British Columbia, Canada - JV7_2_1 | ecosystem: Environmental > Aquatic > Marine > Inlet | place: Canada: British Columbia | collected 2016-10-06 | reverse complement strand
CGCATCCTTCCCGTATGTCGGCTAACGGGTCTCGGCACGGCTACACTTCTGGCTCGAGATCCACCCGGTGGCCGCTGCGACGGCGACCCGTAAGGAGTCGTGCCCGTGAACTTCCGTCTCATCCCGCTGTGCGCGGCCCTCGCCGCCATGACCGCGGTTGCCCCCCTCACTGCGCAGGAAGGCCTGACGCTCGATTCGATCTTCGTGGAGCGCGCCTACGACTCGGCCCGTTTCGGCCCTGCGCGGTGGTTGGACGGCGACAACTACGCAACCCTGGAGCCCTCGGCGGAGATTCCCCGCGCGAACGAACTGGTTCGCTACGCGGCGGTCGATGGCGAGCGCGTTCGCGTCGTGAGCGCTCGCGAGCTCATTCCCGACTTCCGCGACACGCCGCTCTTCATCGAGGACTACACATTCTCGCCGGACGGGCGGCTCCTGCTGATCTTCACTAACTCAGAGCGTGTATGGCGCACGAATAGTCGCGGCGACTTCTGGATCTTCGACCTGGAAACCCGCGACCTGCGACAGCTCGGAGGCAGCCCTCGCGAGTCCGAGCTGATGTTCGCCAAGTTCGCGCCCGACTCCACGCGGGTCGCCTACGTGCGCAACAACGACCTGTACATGGAGGATCTGCGCACCAACGCCATCACCAGGCTGACGCACGACGGCTCGAACACCGTCGTCAACGGCACGTTCGACTGGGTGTACGAGGAGGAACTCGGTCTGCGCGATGGCTTTCGCTGGAGTCCCGACGGGCGCCGCATCGCCTTCTGGCAACTGGACTCCGCGCTTGTCTCCGAGTTCGTCCTGGTCAACTACACGGCCGAACTGTATCCGCAGCTGACCCGCTTCCCCTATCCGAAGGCGGGCGAGGTCAACCCTGCAGCTCGAATCGGCACGATCCCCGCAGGCGGCGGCGAGATCGCTTGGGCAGGATTCCGCGGTTCACCGCGTGACTTCTACCTCGCGCGCATGGAGTGGGCATCGCCCACCGAGCTCATCGTGCAGCGGCTGAACCGGCGCCAGAACGGCAACAACGTCACGCGGGTCGACGCGGCCTCCGGGGAGGTCGACCAGCTGTTCCGCGAAAAGGACGAGGCTTGGGTCGACGTGCGCGACGACCTTCACTGGATCGAACCGGGTGAGTCGTTCACCTGGGTGAGCGAGCGCGACGGCTGGCGGCGCGCCTACCGGGTCGATGCCGGGGGAGCAAGCCAACGCCCTCTCAGCCCGGCCGGCGTTGACATCCTGAGCGTCGAGGCTGTCGACCCGGTGGCCGGCTGGCTCTATTACATCGCTTCCCCCGACGACCCCGGGCAGCGCTACCTGTTCCGCGTCGCCCTCGATCCGGGGGCCAACGACATCGCGCCGGAGCTGCTGACGCCCGACGACCAACCCGGCACGCACTCCTATCAGGTAGCGCCCGGTGGCCGGTGGGCGATCCACACTGTCTCGCGATTCGCTTCTCCCCCAGCGACCACCGTGGTTTCCCTGCCCGACCACCAGGTCACCACGACGCTGGTGGACAACGCCGAACTGGCGGCCCAGGTCGCCCGGCTCGACATCCATCACGAGTTCTTCCGCGTCGAGGTGGAACCCGGGGTGGAACTCGACGCCTGGGCCATGTACCCGGCCGATTTCGATGCAGCGAGGAAGTACCCCGTGCTCTTCTTCGTGTACGGCGAGCCCGCGGGGCAGACCGTGCGCGACGCCTGGGGTGGCGCGCGCGCCCTGTGGCATCAGTACCTGACCGGCCTCGGCTACGTGGTCATGAGCGTCGACAACCGCGGCACGCCAGCCCCGCGCGGCAGGGACTGGCGCAAGGTCGTGTATGGCGATGTCGGCACTCTTGCGTCGGCCGACCAGGCAGCGGCAGTGCGCGCGATTGCCGAGCAGCACGAATGGGTCGACCTCGAACGCATCGCGATCTGGGGCTGGTCCGGCGGCGGGTCCATGACCCTCAATGCGATGTTCCGCTACCCCGAGCTGTACCAGACCGGTATGTCCGTGGCGCCTGTTCCCGACCAGCGCTACTACGACACGATTTACCAGGAACGTTACATGGACACGCCGCAGAACAACCCGGAGGGGTATCACCGCGCCTCGCCCATCAGCCACGCGCAGAACCTGTCCGGGAACCTTCTGGTCGTGCACGGCACCGGCGATGACAACGTCCACTACCAGGGCACGGAGGCGTTGATCAACAAGCTCATCGCGCACAACAAGCCGTTCACCATGATGGCCTATCCCAATCGCTCGCACGGGATCTTCGAGGGCGCCGGCACGACACGGCATCTGTACGGGCTCCTGACACGCTACCTGCAGGAGCACACTCCCGCTGCCCTGCCGGAGTAGGGCGGCGGCGACGCCTCAGTCTTTGATCAGGTGCGCCGCGATCAGGTTGAAGAGAAAGAAGACGCCGTTGGTGCCGAACGCGATCAGCGCGACGGTTTGCTTTTCCAGCGCCAGGTGCCGCCACCCGCCCTGGCCCCAGGCGACCAGAATGGGCGTCACCGCCAGAGCGAACGACACGAGTAGCAGCGCCGCGCCGCCCCAGAACAACTTGCCCTCGTCCATCGCCACCAGCGCCGAATAGGGTCCGGCGGCCTGCGGATCGCGCGCCGCGAGCAGGGTCCCGACGCCGAAGACATTGAGGCCCAGCAACGTGCCCAGTAGGCCGAACAGCATCGTGTGAACGCCGAAGAGATTGACGCCGGGGAGCTCGATCGGCGCCGCCACCGACAGCGCCACCAGCAGGATCGCCCATGACACCGCGAACAGCGCCACGCCGGTGTTGAAGAAGAGCCGCGGACTGTGCGACAGGATCACGAGCAGGTGCCTCATGCCGTCGCGCCAACGGGCCAGATGCGGCGGCCGTGACCGGAGGTCGGGGCGCAGCGTCACGGGGCTTTCCGTAACGCGGGCGCCGGCGCGCAGGGCCAGGACCAGCATCTGGGAGGCGAACTCCATGCCGCTGGCCTTGACGTTCCACTCCGCGAACGACTGCGCACGAACCGCGCGCAGGCCGCCATTGCAGTCGGTAAGCCGCCTATTTGTTCCCCGGTGCAGCAGATTGATGAGCGTCGTCAGGACCGGTGTTCCGAGGTAGCGATGCGCCCAGGGCATGGCCCCTGGACGAATATCGCCGGCCAGGCGCGAGCCCACGACCAGATCTGCTTTCTCGGCCTCCAGTGCCGCGATCAGAGCGGGAGCTTCGCGAAAATCGTAGCTTCCGTCCGCATCCGCGTAGACCACGATCGGGTGTTTGGCTGCTGCGATTCCGCATTGCAGAGCCGCACCGTAGCCTCGCTGCGCGGGGAAGACCACCCGCGCCCCTCCAGCTTCGGCGATCTTTGCCGAGCCGTCAGTGCTGCCGTTGTCCGCCACCAGCACCTCGACGGGTCGGCCAGCCAGGGCGTCGCTGCACAGAGCCTCGTCGATCTCTTGCAGCACGGCAGGCAGGGTCTCCGCCTCGTCGAGGCAGGGAATCAGAAAAGAAACTCCCGTTGCGCTCAAGTCGTCGCCCACCGGTAAGTCGTGCCGGAAAACGGCCACTATACCCCGACCTTTCCGGCCGGAGCCGCCCGCCGGCCGCGACCGTTTCCAGGCCGGCATCGCGGGCCTCGACCCGGTTCACCTGGCGCTGCTTGGCCTCGGTCTGGTCCGGCTCGTTCTCTTCCAGTGGAGTTTCCAGCGAGCCGGCTCGCCCTCGTGTTCGATCGTGTCGAGATCCTGCTACGCTGAGACGCACCCTACGTCGCGCGCAACCGGGCACCATGGCCCCGCGGCGCGCCGTGCCCGGAGAAGACATGTCCAGTAGTCGTCGCGAGTTCGTTCGCCGTACCGGAATCTCCGCCTTTGCCTTCACCGGGTTGAGTTCGACGCTCGCCAGCGTCGCCTGCGGTTCAGGCGCGGAGGACGCCAGCCCGGCAGCCGACGTTGCCGCTGCCACCGCCGCGGTGGCGCCCTGGTTCCGCATCTCGCTTGCCGAGTGGTCGTTGCACCGGGCGCTCATGAACGGCGAGATGACCAACCTCGACTTCATCACCGAGGCCAAGCGAACCTACGGCGTCGAGGGGGTCGAGTACGTGAACGTCTTCTTCGCCGACAAGGCGCGGGACACGGCCTACCTGCAGGAGATGCAGACGCGCTGCGACGGCGAGGGTGTCGAGAGCGTACTGATCATGTGTGACAACGAGGGGCGTCTCGGTGATCCGGACGATGCGGCGCGCACGCAGGCCGTGGAAAACCACGTGCAATGGATCGAAGCCGCTGTCTTCCTGGGCTGCCACTCGATCCGCGTGAACGCCGCCTCCGAGGGTTCCTGGGAGGAGCAGAGCACGCTGGCGGCAGACGGCCTGCACCGGCTCGCCAGCATCGCTGACGAACACGGCGTCAACGTGATCGTCGAAAACCACGGCGGCCTCTCCTCGAACGCGGGGTGGCTCACCGAGACCATCCGACTCGGCGACCATCCGCGGCTGGGAACACTGCCCGACTTCGGCAACTTCCGCATCGCCGAGGGCGACTGGTACGACATCTACCAGGGAGTCGAGGAGCTCATGCCGTTGGCGCAGGCGGTGAGCGCCAAATCGCACGACTTCGACGCCGACGGCAGCGAGAGTGCCAAGGACTACCTACGCTTGCTGCGTATCGTTCGCGACGCTGGCTACCGCGGCTGGGTGGGCATCGAATATGAGGGCACGAACGCGCCCGAACCCGAGGGTATCCACGCGACCAAGGCGCTTCTCGAGCGCGTTCGCGCGGAGCTCGCGCCGAGCGCATGAGCGACCTGGCGCAGCTGGCGCTCCTGGGGGCGGCCTTCCTTGTGGTGTTCCTGCTGGTCGGCCGCGCGATGAAGCGGCGCGACGCACGCTGGGAAAGCGACGACTGGCGCCAGCGGGACCGCGGCACGGCGAGTTTCGGCAACGCCCTACTAGAGATCCAGTCGTTCTTGCAGCCCGGCGCGAAGCATCAGGTCGAGGAGGTGCGCCGTGTACGCCTCGAAGAGGAGGAGGCCGGTGACCCTCCCGAGTCCGGCGCGGACGAAGCCGAACTGGACTAGGGCCTGTTAACACTTGTCAGATCGTCGCGTTGCCGGCCCACATGGCCCCAGGCAAGGCGCGAGGAGTGTGGTTTGGTCATTCCAAATGAGCGACGAGCAACGCCGCATGGGGCCATGTGGGCCGGCAACCCGAAGGGACGGGTCCCATTTTGCCCACTGCGGCGTCTCTCCTCACTTAAGTACCCAAAGTACATTGCGCTCGTTGTTCCTTGCATTGAACAAAATGGGCTCCCGTCGCGGCGATCTGGCAAGTGTTAACAGGCCCTAGCCTGCGGCAGTCATCGTGCGGACCAGAGGATCTGCCATGGAACTACGGAAGACAGCACTACGCGTGTTGATCGTCTCGATCGTGGCCAGTGGAACGTTGGCCATCGCAGCGTTGGTGGCGGGGGAGTTCGGCCCGGTGCAGGCGAAGATACTGCTCTCGGCGCTGGCCACCTCGGGGGCCAGTCTTTGCGGTATGGCTTGTGGCGCCGCCTGGGACCAGCAACGGTGGCGCCGCCTCGCGGCGGGCGGACTCGGGCTCGTGCTGGCCACCCTGGCGCTCACACTCGTCGCGTTCTGGGTTGAACCCGAACCGATCCAGACCTGGATGAACTTCGTCGCCACCGGTTGGATCTTCTCGGTCGCTGCCGCCCACGCCTGCCTGGTTGGATTGGCCCGAACGGACCGTCTGCTCGAGTGGATCCGCGCCGGTGCCATCGTCATGGCAATCGCTCTGGCGATCCTCCTGACCGTGGCGCTGTGGACCGACATCGACGAGAACAACGACGCTTACTTCCGCACGATCGGAGTGGTCGCGGTGCTCATGCTCGTGGGGTCGCTGAGCCTGCCGGTCATGACGAAGCTACGGGCTTTGCCCGACGCGCCGGCGCTCGAACCGGCCAATGCAGACGACCCCGGCACGCGCGTGATGTGCCCCGGCTGCGGCCACGTGCAGACCGCGGCCCTGGGCCAGATCCGCTGCGCAGGGTGTGACGCGATCTTCCGGATCGAGTTCGCCTGAGGCGCGTGCGGCGCTAGTCAGGATTTCTGAGGTCTTTCACCCGAATGTTGCGGAAGTAGACCGATGAATCGTGGTCGTGGTTCTGCAGGCCGATGTAGCCGCTCGCAGCGAAGTCCTCGACCTTGCCGCGCGGCTCGGCCGCCCAGTCCACGACCTGGTCGCCGTTGAGCCAGACGGTGATCTGGTCGCCAACGAAGCGGATGCGGTATTCGTTCCACTCGCCGGTGGGATTGGACGCGATGTGGGTCGACGGTTCGGCGTCGTACACCGCGCCGCTCTGGTGCGCGCCCTCCGAGGGCGCGTCGTAGATCTGGATTTCGAACGAGTGGTAAATGTACGCATCGCTCGAAGGCACGCCAGGCACGCGAACGAATACGCCGGAGTTCGACTCCATCTTGGAGGTCTTGAATTCCAGCTCCAGCTCGAAGTCCGAGTACTCCCGCGCGCTGTACCAGAACAGGCCCATACCGCCGTGCGACGCGAGGACGCCCGTCTCTGGATCGAGCTCGAAGTAGCCGGGTCCATAGTGGTTCCAACCACCCTTGTGATAGGTCCCATCGCTGCGCTGGCCAAGCAGATCCTCGAACCCGTCATCCTGCGACACGGCGACAGCACGAGCTCGGCCGAGGCCGACCCCGATAGCCACGATCGCCGCCAGCCCGAAGAGAATGGCGGGCAGGGGCAGACGAGCAACGTTGATGTTCATGGGTTCTCCCTGGGATTCCACTCGCCGCGGGCGACGGCCGGGACGAAACTCTCGAGTTCGGGATGTGGCAGGTAAACGGTCTCGCCACGTTCGGCGCTCATGTAGGCGGCCATCAGCAACTCCGTGACCCGCAGGCCATCGTCGAAGTTCTCCCACGGCCGTGTGCCGGCGCGGAACGCGCGGGCCATGTACCTGTTCTCGCCGACGTAGCCGTATTCGGCTTCTTCGTCGGCAACTACCGGCATGGTCCCTGTCTCGGCGTTTTGCTTCTCCACCAGGTCCTCACCCGTGTCGCCTTTGACCTCGCGCGAGAAGAACACCTTGGGGCCGGCGTCGAGCGTGCTCATCGACATCGAGTATTCCGGCCCGAGCATTTCCATCGTGATGCGCAGCCCGGCGCCGACGAAGCACCAGGATGTGGTCGTCTCGACTACTCGCGGGTTGCCATCGGCATCGCGAAATTCCACCAGGGCCCGCGCATAGTCCTCCGACGGCTTGTTGAGATAGTCGATCGTGCCGTCGCTTGCCGCGCGCAGCTGCTCCGCGTAGCGGGGCTGCTGCCACTTCAGACAGTTCGCGTAGCAATTCACGCTCACCGGCGTCAGCGACTCGCGCGGTGCCCCTGGCGCCGTCAGCAGGAACCGCCCGGCCTCGACCGAATGGCACATCATGTCGTTGATCACACCGCCCCCCTGCAACTCGCCCGACCAGAACCAGGGCATGTGTGGACCCGCGTGCTCTTCGGCCGCCCGCGCCAGATAGGGCGCACCGGTGAGTTCCGCCCCGCGCGACCACACGATGTGCTTCGCGCGCTCGAGGGCCGGGGTGAATAGCTGGTTCTCCAGATACCCGTCCAGCACGTCGATCTGCCGCACCAGCTCCACCATCTCGCGGGCCTCGGCGACGCTGCGTGCCAGCGGCTTCTCGCACGCCACGCCGACGAGCTCGCCTTCCCCTGATTTCACCGCGGCGACGATCTCCTCCATCACCTCGATGCGAGTGTAGTTGGGCGAGCAGATCCAGATCGCTTCGATGGCGGGATCCGCCACCATCTCGGTCACCGTGGGGTAGGCCTTTGCTTCGCCGACATCGAGATCGCGCGCCAGCGCGGCCGCTTGCTCGGCGGTGTCCAACCGCCGGCTCACGACACCGAGCACGTCGGCATGCCGAATGGCCTCGAACGAGCGGATGTGAAAGCGGGAGACGAACCCGCCCCCGACGATGCCGATCCCGAGAGGTTTTCTCATGTCATGCCGGGGCGACCGCGCGGTCGTCCTTGAAGAAGAGCAGGTAGGCCACTGCGCAGAGAATCGTGATGGCGCACGGTACCAGGAACACGGTGGTCCAGTCGGTAGCGCCGTCCACGGTGAACCGGTTCTGGATGTAACCCGCGAAGTTGCTGCCAACGAAGCTGCCGATACCCAGCGTAACTATGGCGATCAGACTCTGCGCCGAGGAGCGAATGTCGGTCGGGGCGATGCTATCGACGTAGATGAAGGCGGCGACGAAGAAGAACACGTAGCAGAAGCCATGCAGGGTGAGTGATGCGACCACCAGCCACCAGGGCGATCCGATGGCAAAGATGACGTAGCGGATCGGCCACGCGATCACCCCTAGAGCCAGGGTCGCTCGCATCCCATATTTCTTGAGGAACCAGGACAGCACAACGGCCATCACGAGGATCTCCGCGAGCTGCGCCACCGTCATCACGGCAGGAACGTTCGCCGAGGCGATGCCGATGCGCGCCGACTCCAAGTAAGGGCCCGTGAGCACGTAGTAGAACTGCAGTTCTGTGGCCACCACGAACGAGATCGCCATGAACGTAGCGAAGTTCCGATCGCCCAGCATCCGGAGGGCTTCCAGAAAGGCCCATGGATTGGCCGCTTCCTTGTTGGGCGGGGTATGCGGCAGCAGAAAAGACTGCAGCCCCATGGCGAGCGAGAAGACCCCGGCCAAGGTCAGCATGTCGCCGCTTCCGGCTCCGCCCACCGTCCGCCACGCGGTCAGTGCCCAGCCCGCGGCGATCCAGCCGATCGTGCCCCACACCCTGATCCGGCCGAACTCGTCTTCGGAACTGTCGAGATTCGACATGGCAATGGAATTAGTCAGCGCGAGAGTGGGCGCGTACAGCAGGCAGTACGCGAGCATCACGGTTACCAGATGCCCGTAGTCCGTCAAGCTCGCGGCGTAGATCAGCATCGCCCCGCCGGCGAGCTGAAGCACGGCGATGACTTTCTCCGACGCGAAGTAGCGATCGGCCAGCTGCCCGCCAATGAAGGGCGCGATGATCGTCGCCAGCGGCAGGAGCGAGTAGATGAAGCCCACCTGCGCGCCGGTAAACGACAGTTCGCCGAACAGATGGGCCGACAGCACCGGCGCCCAGGCCCCCCAGATGGCGTACTGGAGGAACATCATCGCGCCGAGCTGCAGCTTGGGGTTACGCATTCCGGCCGACCCTAGATGATCTTCTGCTGGACCGGATCCCACTCGACCTTGCGACCGAGCTGGTACGACGCCGTTGCCATGTGGCAAGTGATCGCCTCTTCGAACCCGCGATCGATGTTGCAGGAAGGCTCACCGCCGAACCGGATCGTGTCGAGCCAGTCCTTGATGTGCAGCCAATGGGTCGAGACGCGCTGCCCACCGCGGTAGGTGAACAGCAGGCCGCGGCTGGCGAAGTACTCCTCGGTGGCCGTGGTCACCGCGTCGAGGCCCTTGAACCCCGGCCGGTAGGTGAGCAACGGCAGATCGGGATCGACGACCTCCTGCTCGATCAGGTCAGCAAACCTCGTCGACTGCGGCTCGGCGACCACCCGCACGCCGGAGCCGACTTCCATCGCCGCGTCGTGGCCCATGAACACCTTGCCGCGGCCACGGCCCGAAGCCAGGGTGGCGCTGTAGACCAGCGTGAGGTCGCGGTCCGGGTACTCGTAGGCCACCTGGAAGGTATCCGGCACGTCGCGGCCATCCTTGAAGAAGTAGATGCCACCCGAAGCCGTGGCCGACTTCGGGATTCCCAGCCGCATGATCTGGTTCACCGCGTCGTACTCGTGCGACAGCAGGTCGCCGCCCAGGCCGGTGCCGTAGTCGAACCAACAGCGCCAGCGGAAGAAGCGCTCGAGCGAAAACGGCACCTCGTGCCCGGCATGCTCCTGAAACTGAGCCCAATCGATGGTCTCCGGGTTGCCGTCGGGGTGGATGTCCCACACCCAGGCGCCCCACGGATCGTTACGATTGGTCGTCGTCTCGACGAGCGTCACGGGGCCGAGGATGCCCTTCTCATACACCTCGCGGGCCTTCTCGTGGCTCTCCAGCTGACGGTTTTGATGTCCGAGTTGGAACTTCACTCCGGACTGCTTCACCGCTTCGACAACCGGCAGCACCTCTTCCTCGGTGCGCGTCATCGCCTTCTCGCAGTAGATGTGCTTGCCGGCATTGGCGGCGTCGATCGAGATCTGCGCGTGCCAGTGATCCGGCGTAGCGATGATGACCGCGTCGACGTCGCCGTCCTCCAGCATGTCGGTGTAGCGACGGTAACGGGTAGCTCCTCGGCCGACGGGAGCACCGCCGGGCCGGGTCTCGCAGTTGGAGGCGTCGATCGCCCACTGCGCGCGGTTGTCGAACAGGTCGCAGACGCCCGTCAGCTCGAGGTTCAGGTCGCCGTGGGCGAGGTACTCGTCGAGACGTCGATCCCTCGCGTTGGTGCGCTGGGCGTCGCGGCGCGCATCGATCCACTCCGGCCGGGGGAACCCTGCCGCGCGCACGACAGCCTCACCTTCGCCGCCGAAACCGATGACGCCGATGTTGATGCGATCCGACGGCGGCCGGCTCGTGAGCCGATCGATGATGGCTGGCGCATCACCACTTACGCCGAGTTCGTCGATGA
>Ga0255047_10003074_pt1 | contig 10669 bp, 8 predicted proteins | sample JV7_2_1_MG_FD_183640 | JGI IMG/M metagenome (GOLD analysis project Ga0255047, IMG submission 183640) | Seawater microbial communities from Jervis Inlet, British Columbia, Canada - JV7_2_1 | ecosystem: Environmental > Aquatic > Marine > Inlet | place: Canada: British Columbia | collected 2016-10-06 | reverse complement strand
CGACCACCCCGGCTACCTCGACAACACGGGCGGGACCGTCACAGGGGCGGTGACAGTTACTCAAGGCTTCACGGCAGACATTGTGACGGCCAATAGCAGTCTGGTGGTGAAGGGTCCGTCTGATTTTCAGGACGACGTGTCGGACAGCCTCGGCGTCTACACCATTTCGGACTCGGCGCAGATTACAGGCGCAACCACCCTCGACGGCCCTGTTACCGCCACGAACGTCACCCTATACGGGACCGCCACCGGACCCGCGACGATAACGGGCGTTGGGGATGCGCTCTATGCAGGCGTGTATTCCGACACGGGAACAAACAAGAACTCGGAGAATGTTTATCAGGAGGCGGGCGGGGGATACCTGTTTGTCACCACGGGCGGTGGGGGAACATTTTGGGTCGCGGACACGGTAACGAACCATAACAACGTACATCTTGCGGACTACTTCAACACTACGCTGGACGGGACATACGCGGTTGAGGACGGGAGCAGCACCCTTGCTGTCACCGTTACGGCTGGCGCGGGCAACGCGCTCACCGTCGAGAACGAAGCGTTGTTCAAGGAACCCGTCGAGTTTGAGGATCAAACCACGCTGCAACGCGCCACATTCAAGACCGCCACGGGCGGGTGGCAGGAAATGACCATCAGCGACACGGCCAGCAACATCGCGTTTTCGTTGCTGGTTGACACCAACGACCGCTGGACGGTTCCGATTGCGGGCAACTACCTCGGCATGCAGATGTACAGGTCGGTCGCCATCGGTGCGAATCAGGACGCTCTTGACCCCAACGAGGCCATTGACATCCGCAACATCACCGGGGCGAACACCAATTATATTGATTTCAGCACGTCGGGCAGCGGTGCGGATCTGTGGGTCGAGGATAACGTGCAGATTGGCGGCGCACTCCACGTCAGCGGCGTGGGGGATGCGAACACCGTCCCGTCGCGCATCTGGATCGTCAGCACCAACGGGGCAACGATGTACTACAGCAACCTTTCCAACGCCTTCGCCGCCGTCGCATCGGGCGAGGCCATCGTCATCAGCGGCGACCACGCAGTCAAGCCGGGCCTGAATACAGCCGCCGCGAACGCATACGCCGCGACACCGTTGCAGTTAACGAGCGTGACCAATGTAACCGTCTACGGCGTCAACAACGCGCAGATCCTTCCGTCCGTGGCGTCGAGCAACGGCTCATTCATTTCCATCTTCGACTGCCAGAATATCACGATTCGGGATCTGACGATTGACTCCGACAAGCCGGATATGGGCACGAACGGGAGCGGCGACTTTTACCCGATGATCTTGTTCGCAGGGACGAACGATACGGCCCGGTTTGAGAGTCTGCGCCTGCTTGACGGCGGGGGGCACGGCATAGCCCACCAGTGGGGGAACAAACTGTCGTCAAACGTGTGGGTCCAAAACTGCTACTTCCGCGACTTCGGCGACACCAACGCGGCCTCGACCAACGCCTCCGGATGGGGACCGGACGGGGCAGCAATCAGCCCTCTCGGCCCCAACGCGACGATCACGGGCAACCTGATAGAGCAGGGCGTGCGCGGCATCGAGGTTCAGGACTCCACGAGCGGTGTCCCGTCACAGAACATCATTATTTCGCATAACACAATCCGCGACCTTGACGGTCTCGCCATCATGGTCCTGTGCGGAACGGGTGTGAGCGCGGACTTTACCGACATCCTCATCTCCGACAACACCATCAATAACGTTGGCGGCGGGTCTGCCGTGAACAATTCAAGCGGGTTGGTCGTACAGGGGGGGCAGCGCATCACCGTCGCAGACAACATCATCCGGGGATCTGGCAAGGGCGGCATCGTGCTGGATTGCAGCAAGGCCGATCTTGTCGATTGTATCGTCTCGGGCAACATCGTATCAGACACCGGATGGCGCGGCATTCAAGTATCGGACTCAGATGCGACCGATTACTTGGACGGGGTTTTGATCGAGGGGAACTATGTTGAGTTGGCAGACCACGACGGCATAAGGGTGTCGGGGTCAAACATCGTCGTGCGCGGGAACATATTACGCAACAACGGCGCAGACGGTACCTATGCGGGAATAATGGCGGAAGCCTCAACGGGCGGATCAACCGCCAACCTGATTATTGAGGGGAATGCCTGCATCGACACGTTATCGTCGCAGGACTACGGCATCTGGATCAGCGAGGCCACCATCACCAACGCAACGGTCACGATGAACACCTATTCCGGCAATGTCAATGCGGGGCTACAGGATGACGGCACATCATCCTATACCCTGGACTTTGACGCCGGGGTGCTGGCCTTGTCGGGCAACCTCAACACCGGGGCCAACACGATCAGCAACGCGGTCTTTTTGGGCGATGGGGCAGGAATCACAAACAGCACATTCGGTGCCCTGCAAATGTGGAACGATCAGGGTGCCGACAAGTGGGTATTCAACGATACCGCCGTGACGTCCTACCACGAGGCCGTCACGCAGAACATGACAGGAGACGCCGGGGCGGGCACCCTCATCAACACATCGGCGGGGTATTACCGCGTTACCGGCGGCGGCAGGGTCAACGACGCCGCCGACGGAGGTTATCTACGATACTACACCAACAGCGTCAAGGTCTCGGTGGCCGGGTCCGTGCAGCACAACCCCATCGCTCGCCAGTATGTAACTGCCAACCGCGCTTATCCGCCCTTTGATGTAATCGTAAACCTGCCCGCCGGGACTACCAACATGCTCTGGTGGAATAACGGTGTTGATGCCAGCAACGTAGTCATCGACGCCTATCTCATCATGGAGAAACTGCCGTGAACCTGATCCTCGCCATGCTCCTGACGTGGTCCCCGCCGCTCGATGCGGACGTCGCTGGATACCGGGTTTACGGCGGGCCCAGCATCGGCGACTGGAGCTATACCAATGACGTCGGCAATGTCCTTGCCTTCGAGATCCCCGCCGACAACGAGGGTCTGTGGTGGGGCGTTACGGCTTACGACCATGCGGGGAACGAATCGGTCTTCGCATGGGAGCACGCGAGGATAATCTACATCGGATACACCCGCACAGTACTGAGGCGAGTCACGGATTCAAATGGGACGTGGGAACCGTAGGGCGAAAGGGACGGACGGATGGCCGGAATGGAACTCAAGAATGCCACAGTAGACGGCAACACGCTGACGTTCGACGACGGCAACGGGGGCCAGATCATCTGGTCTCGCGGCCTGACGTGGAAGCAGGTCGGCTGGGGACTGACCGTCATCGGCACGATGTTCGGCATCATGTGGGGCGTCGCGTGGAAACTGGCGCAACAGGACGCACAGGTCGCTTTGATCCCCGGAATCATCCAGCGGCAGAACGCCCATGCCGACATTCTCAAATCCTGGCCCGCCGCCTACGACAAGAGGATGAACCTCGTGGTCGAGAGAATGAATGCCGAGTCCGTCAAGATGGCGAACATCGAAACCGAGATTGCCGTGCGTACACGCTCTCGCTGGACGAAGGAAGACGAGGCGCGGGCCGAGGACGCCATGAAGGAGTGGGTGAGTCTGACCATTGCCTCGCACCTTCGGAGGGGCACACCATGAACAATGACGATCCGACGACTTCCGCGATCAAGGTCATTCAGGAGAACAGTAATTGGCTGAAGCCTGAGTCCTATGCCGCCCTGACTGCCGTGGGGCCCACGGTCTCCGGTATCGCCGCCGCCCTGTTCGTCATGCTCAGTGTCCCCAACGGGTACTCTATGATCGGCATTTCGTTTCTGTTCGCCCTGCTTGTTGTCATCTCCATGAAGGACATTGAGCACAGTTGGATTGGCTACATGATTCGGGTGGCTCTTTGCTTTGTCTTCACTCTTGTTATTTTCTGGCAGTCTGCCTTGGTCAGCAACTTCAAGTTGAATGAAACAACCCGGCAGGATGTTCCGCTCGGCATCAGTTCAATCCTGATTCCAGAGGCGCGGGCAGAGTTGGCCCCGGCGACGGTCACTTCGGTAGACCTGAAGAACGACATCTTCGTCGTCCAGCGCGGAGGGCAGATATATGAAGTCCCTGTGGAGATTTACAACGCAATCGCGGATTGGGAGCAGCAACAGAGGCGAAGCAACTCCCCGTTCAAGGTGAGGTTCAAAAGGTAGGCGGGTTCACCACAGGAGACACAACCATGAAGGCGACACGAGAATCAGAAATGAACAGAGGTAGTAACCACGGGCGTTTTACAGAAAGGCACTCTGTTTCGGCGCGTCCATTAATGGTTCTTCCCATCCTCGCACTCGTGTCGTCTTTACTTGTCGGGTGCGGGGTTGTCAGCGGCGGCAAGCAGGATGTTCTAACCTTTTTGAAGCCACCGCTCCAGAACATTGATGCAGCAGAGTTGGCTGCGAACCTTCAGGACGGGCAGGGGATGTACCTTGAATCGTCCCTCGACTCCAAGTTGCCGGGCCGGGATCTGACCGCATCCGGCAACGAGATGACCGCAGAGGCGGCTCTCGCTTTCATGGAGATGGGTGCAGCCAAGAACGTAGAAGACGCATGGGCCGTATTCGACACGCTGGCGAAGAAGAACCGTCAGGTCGTCACGAAGTTGGTCATTGCGGAATCGGCGGTCATCGGGGCCGGGTGGCTTTCCGACAACGATTCCCGAATTGAGGGGGCGTCTCAGGATTGGACCTTCAGCGACAACGTGGCGACCAATGAGTTCCTGGTCCGGTTGATCCCCGATGGCGAACCAGATCCCGAACCGCCTCCACCAATCGTTGTTCCGACGCCTGAACCGACCCCGGATGATCCCGACCCGATAACGCCTCCCCCGATTCCCGCGCCGATGGCGGGCCTGTGGAAGCCGCAGAGCGACACACGGGCTGGTAGCGTCATCCTGCTGCCTACGCGCCTTACAGGGCAGGCAAGCAAGGTCGAGGTCAACTCCACGACCGGAGGCCACCACGGGGTCTATGATGCGGCAGGAAACGCCAACGGGGGGCGGGACCACTTCCGGCATAACGCGACAGGGAATGATTGGAACAGAGGCAAGCCCATCCACATCACGGCCACCCTCGCCAACGGGACGGTTGCCAAGTGGACGGTCGCGGAACCGACGAAACGATATGAACTGAAGTAATGATTTAAGACGGAGGACGGCGGCATCCAAGTCAGATACAATAGATACACCTTCACATCCATGTCGCCGTCCCCCGCAACCCTAGATTCGGAATGAGATGAGACGAACGGTAATTGTTAATGGGATCAAGACGCACGGTGAGGGCAATGTTGACAAGTTCAAACGAGCCCTGACCGCCGCGCAGATTCCCACGGCTGACTTCTGGTATCCCCGACGCGGGATCATCACCGGGGGGATGCGCTACTTTGTCCGCAAGGACGGCAAGGCGCTGTATGAGGGCACACTCGACGGCGACCACATCGCGGCACACAGCCGGGGACCATTGATCGTCAATGAGGCTATGAGGCTCGGGCGAAAGTTCGGGGTGGTCTGGTACTACTCGCCCGCCGTGAGGATTGATGCGGTGTTCCCTCCCGAGGGTGCCGAAGAAATCTACATCGTCTTCAATCCTACCGATGATGTTATCAACCTGACGTGGCTGCTGCGCTGGTTGATGCCCTGGAGCATGTTCGGTGCGATGGGGTCTCACGGTGCCGAGGTACAGCTTCAATCCATCCCGACGCACAACATCCGGCACTATACCGAAATCGAAGGCCGCAACGATCATATCGCCCCGTACTTTGAGGGAGAGAACTTGGAGACGTGGGTTGCGGCGTTCGCTGAATCAGTGGGAGTAAAGCTATGATACCGGCAGGACAACTTTGGGACCAGATAGAGGAAGCTGTGCGGCGTACTGCTGCGGCTGACGTTGAGGAAATCATGCGGGCCGTCAACTTCGAGTATTACCGCATCGCCGCTTTAACTCCGTGGGTCGGGCTGCGGTCTACGTTCTCGCTGGACTTCACCGGCAAGGACTCCGACAACGCGATGCTCCTTCCTGCGGACTTGGCGGGGATCGAGGCGGTATGGGACGGGTCCAACAAGGAATACTCCTTCCGCAACCGTGCGGCACCGGAGAACGACATCTCATACGAGGACTACACCTATCGGTACTTCTACGAAGACCCGGTGGCGACCGCTCTGGTTGCTGCGGAGAACTTCAACGTGTCGAACGGGGCGACGACCTATACGCATACGGCGACATGGGACGCGGATTGGATCGGGGAGTACGTCCGGTTCGGCAAAGGTCTCGGCTTCTACAAGATCGCATCAGAGGACACGCTTGCTGTGGCATATCGCGGGGAACAGATAACAGATGGTTGGGGCGAGATCCGCCCGGCAGGGACCAAGCGGTTGTCGGTGCGAGACTACATCGGGACATTCAGCGAGGTAACGGTCACGGTCTACTGCTGGAAACTCCCGCTGCCCCTGTGGAACGAGTACGACATGATGCTCCTTCCGGGCCACGAGGCCCTGGAGTTGGCGGTGCTGGCGCGGATTCTTGGCTACAAGGACCGGAAGCCCGTCGAAGCACGCGGATACCGAGGGGACTACAGGCAGGCAATCTCGTCGGAGATCGCCGCTAACCCTCGCCCGATAACCCCGAAGCGGCCCGTGGATAGACAAGGAACCGGCATCCGATTCAGATGAGCAACGCACGACAAAAACTCGACGGGAAGTACGCCGAACAGCAACGGCTCGGAATCTCTGCGTTCGACGGGGACCGGGAGTTGGTCCGCTATTGGCCTGACATCGAGCCGGGCGAAGTCGAGGGGATGCTTGATCTTCTCAAGACCTACACCGACGCCAAGAACGGGACCGCCAAGAGCACGGTGGCGAAACCGAAATCGAACCGCGAGGAAATCGACGGGACGTGGCGGCATGTAACATGCTGGGCTGAGACCACGAAGAACGTCTCGGTGGTGTTCCAGACCCTCCGACTTGGGTTGGCGACATCGTTGAGCGACGAGAGCCCGAGACTGCGCGACTTCGGGCACACCTACACGACGCCACACAAGAACGCGGCGGTGGTCACAACCCGGCTGGTGAGGGCGTGGGAGAATCTGGACCCGACGAAGGTGAAAGACCTGGAGGCCGGGGTCAAGAGCGGGACAGTCACCGGGCCGACTGCGAGCGGCGAAGCATATCCGGGGGTCTACACCGTTGCGTCGGCAAGAGGCTATCGGGCCGAGGATGGTAGCGGGATCGTCGAGCAAACCCTGGAGATCGTCAGCCCCACGATCACCTACACGGGGAGCACGCCGAATGAGAGCCAATGGATTCTGTCCCGGTATCGGGCTCAAGCCCTGATTCCAGAGAAGACCCTCGTTCGCCTGTTGATCGGCGTCTCTCCGGCCAAGGCCAAGGTGTACGTCGATGCCCTGTACGATATTACTTCCAGAAACAATCCCAAGGCGAACAATACCGCCTACTCCGGGTTGTTCCGAAATGCCGATGTAGTCTCCGACGAGGACTCAAACGGGTTGGTGACGATTACGCAGACCCTTATCCTCGGATGGGCGACAACCGCTCTGCCCACAGCGATCCGGGTTGAGGACCGGGATGTCCGTAAGACGCCCTTCGATGCTGCCGACATCGTTATCACGCGGGATCAGGTGTGGTGGTACAAGGGCATCGACCCGGCCAAGGCTGACGACCTGAAGCCGACCACGGGCGAAGTGACGGGCCAATCGTACAGGATCATCGAAGTTACCGGGAAGAAGGAGGGCGACGGGTCTTACTCCATCTACGAGCGTCGGCGCACTCAAGTCATTGCCGATCAGACCGTGCAGACCGGCAAGGGCTTCCAAGTCCGAGAGCAATTCCCCAACGTCAAGGCCAAGGGCATCTCGCTGACGGTCTACGATATTGCCGACGACAAGCTGGAGTTGGCGAAGGCTGAACTCCGGGGCAACCCGGATGGGTATGTCGTCGATTCGCTGACCATCGAGCACAGTCGGGACAATACGAACAACCTCCGGCAGGAGTTGAAGGCGGTTGTCCCGTTCCCCGAAACCATCCCCGACGCGGAAGGAACCTCGTGGATCAGGGCGGCAACGAGCAACGTCCTGTCCCAGGCCGAAGCAATCGAGATCGTATTCCACGATGTCGCGGCGGCGGAACTGGCGGCGGGCGCGGTGTCTCTGAAGGCGACTCCAGCCATTGCCGGGTACAAGGTCGTCGACGTGCGAAATAACGACTCTGGCAAGCCTTTTGGGGATCTGGTGCAGCGTTTGAGGCTCATCGGGACCACGAACATCACGAGGCGGATTGAGTGGACGGGATCTGATGCAGAGACACAGACCATCCTGTTGCCGTCCAGGGACGGGTTGCCGACGTATAACGCCCCTACAGGGTACTACATAGCCAGCTATGACGTGAACGGGGGCGATCAGCCTCTCCAGGATTACGTCTACCAACTGGTCAAGATCGGGACCGGCACGCCTGATAGCCAGCGGGAATGGATCGGAAATGACGCCGAATCGTTCGTGAGGGTGTATCCGAACCGGTCAGCGGACCCCGGAACGCCCGAAGTCGCCGGATTCTTCCTTCTGAGAAAAGAGAAGGTGAATCCCGACAGGCCGGTCAGTGATTACCGCTATGCGTACCAGCGTGTCGGCACAGTGGCCATTCTCGGGGCGGTACAGTACCCAGGACAGCCGACCGAGGTTCTACAGGTAGATTACCCCCGGCAGACCGCCGATCCCTCTGTGGGGCCTGCTGGCCACTTTGTAGACTATGCGGCTGGTGGGGCCTACATCCTGACGCACAAGGGGAGCAATGACTCCGGGCGGGGGATTGCGGATTGGCAGTTCCGGTACTTTGCCGTCAACGCGGCGGGGATCATTACCAGCGTGCAGAGTCCGGGGGAGCCCGGAGAGCAAGTCACCATCGTCTATCGGGTGAATACCGGGGTGCCGATTGAGGATCTGACGGACATCGACGGGATGGAGGCCGAGGGGTATGCGCTGGTCGGGAAGGCGAACACCGGATCAGGGCGAGGGTTTGAAGATTGGACCCTGAAGTGGGTCAAGATCAGCGAGGATGGGACGTTGGTGCGGACGGGGGTTGTGCCGGGGTTCTTCAAGCGGGAGATCCGGGAGATCATGGGGATTCGGGACACGGCCCTGGATGCCAAGCTGACCGAGTTGGAGACCGATACAGACCCATTGATTATGGTGGTCTCTGTGAAGTCCACGTATCGGGGTGCCGGGTTCGGTAACGTCATGCAAACGATCCTGTACCTTCCTGCGGCGGAGACGGTGGAGACTCGGGACTTCGTAGAGCGAACTACGCGCTGGCTGCATCCTCTCGCCCTCAACGTGTTCAATAGGCAGATCAGCTACATCAACGCCAGCGGGAATCCGGCGACCACGACGGGGTTCTCCACATCCATCCAATCGTACAGGTATGTCGGCAACGGGGTTCGGAAGATCGTCCAGACCGTGACCACGACGTACACCAAGGGCAAGCCGACCAAGGCAGACCCTTCGGGAGACTTCTTCGATTACACTTACGAGAAGGTTGAGCGGGATCGAGGCGTCGGCTATTGGGTGAAGCAGTCTATTCGGACGGTTATCGGTAATGGGACTGACGAAGATTGGGTGACATCGCTATGAGTCCGGGCCTGTTTCCAGAGATAGGGCGAGTCCCGCTACCGGATGTTGCGGGTAGTGAGCAGGCGGCTCCCGAGGTTTTCGAGAAGGTTGAAAGCGACATGGTTGCGGCGATGCTCAACGCGAGGCTTGACGGCCAAGACCAAGCCATCGGGGTTTTGGTCGGGCATCAGAACCGGGTTGCGGAAGTTCTCGATGGGGTTCAGTCGGATGACATCCAAGTAGAGAAAGATCCATCGTCCGGGGCGAGTCGGTGGGAATTGCCCGAGAAACACTACGAGGAATCTACTTTTGAGCCGGATCTCCAATCATTCAGTTTGCGGCTAGAGGACGGGGCTGACATCACGATCTTCCCTGGGTTTATTGAGCATCATGGCGTTGACGGGGTGACGTTCCGAACCGTCGCAACGTCATCTGTTACGCTGGCGGACGGGTACAACCTTGTGTATGTGGCGTTGGATTTGAGCACAGGGATAACCTCAGTCGGCTATGTAAACGGAGCCACCGAAACAGCGTGCTTGGTGGCCTTCCCGACCACCGATGCAGACAAGACCATGCGAACCCCCATCTATTTGATTCGGTATGTTTCTGCAACGGGCGTCCTTTCGCTAACAAGGGATCACAGGTTCAATGTTAAGATTATTTCAGCTCTTGCTCCTTAGCGCGCTGCTGCCAAATGCGGAGTGTTTAGCGCAGTGGGGAACCGTTGCGACGTGGCCCGCCCCGACCAACACGTATTGGAGTCATCCGGGTTGGCGTCTGAATATTTCCGAGTGTAACGAAGGACTAAATGAGCGGTGGCGGGCTGCGGATCAGACGGTGAACTGGACTCATTATTTTCGGTACACAAATTCTTACTGGATGCCCAAGCTGGGCATTCAAAGGATCGCGAACCGGGTAATCGCCATTGCTCCGCAATACATCAACATCGAGGCCACGCGAACATCGGCGACCAACGACTTCGACGCGTACTTTGCCACCACCAACAACGCGGCAATAGAGCATTGGACGGGGACGGGGTTGGTGGCGTCCGTGTCGGCCACAACATCGATCTACTTTGCAGCGCAATCGG
>Ga0255047_10003073_pt1 | contig 10672 bp, 7 predicted proteins | sample JV7_2_1_MG_FD_183640 | JGI IMG/M metagenome (GOLD analysis project Ga0255047, IMG submission 183640) | Seawater microbial communities from Jervis Inlet, British Columbia, Canada - JV7_2_1 | ecosystem: Environmental > Aquatic > Marine > Inlet | place: Canada: British Columbia | collected 2016-10-06 | reverse complement strand
CTTGTGAGTCGGTCCGGTGGCGAGGCATTGCAAGCGTGTCTGGACGCAGCCAAGCCCTTGTTGGATCAGCTGATCGAAAAGCGACTGCGTCGGCGCTCGGATCATGCTTGGGCCATCACGGATGCGGCGCACGCGGTCGCGCCGCTGTTGCGGGCGATCCCCGATCCGGTCGAGTGTGCGGCGTACGTGCGCACGATCGCGCAGCGTCTGAACGTGCCCCCGGCGGCCCTGATGGAGCTCGCGCGAGGTGAGGCGCCCAAGCGTAGCGCTGTGGCGACGCCCAGCGCGGAACCCGAGCGCGAGATCCAGGTGGACGCAGCGACTCAGATCCTGCTCGGAACACTGGCGAACCATCCCGAGCTCTTGCCCTTGCTCGACGAGCTCGAGCTAGAGTGGCTGCCGTCCGATGGCGGGCGCGAGCTGACTGAGCACTTGATTCGAGCGATCCGCGAACACGGAGCTGGGGCCCTGGCCCATCTTCTGTCGCCCGCGATGGACGAGCTCTCCGCGGCCCACAAGCATGCCCTCGCGCGCATCGCTGCGGGGACGGTGGTCAGCGAGGCTCGAGCCGCGGAGCGCGCCCTGCGGGATTGCGTGATGCAGCTTCGCATCCGGGCGCTCGAACGCAGCTCGCGGGCACTCACAGAACGGCTCGTATCCTGCAAGGACAAGAACGAGCAGGAATCGTTACTGCAGGAGAAGCAGCAGAATCTCGCGGAGAGGCGAGAGCTCTGGAGTCAGGTACAACAGGTATAACTTTTTTTTCCCGGTTGAAATCAAGGAGTTCCCCCCCCATGGCTCGATCTAAAACTCCCAGGCAGTCTGCCTCCACACGCAAGCGAACGTCGAAGGCCAAGGCCGCATCTGCGACGGCGACACTCAAGGCTGCAGCTTCTGCGCAAGGAAACGGCAACGGCGCGGCCACGACGAAGGGCAACGGCTCGGGTCCAAGCCTGAGCTTTCGCCAACTCCTGCGGCTCGGAAAAGAGTGTGGCGAGGTGGATGGCGCGCTGATCCTGCGAGCTTTGCCTGGTCACATTCTCAGGTCCGCGCAAAAGCTCGACGAGGTGGTCGCACTGTTCAGCCGGCAGGGTGTCTCCATTAAGGAATGGCGGCCGCCGCTCTGGCTACGCAAGCCGGAAGTTCGTCGTCGAGCTTCAGATGACGAGTACGGGGGCTTCCGCTCGAACGATCCGGTACGCGTGTACCTGCGGGAGATGGGCGCCGTCTCCCTGCTCACCCGCGAGGGTGAGGTCGAGATCGCCAAGCGCATCGAGGCCGGTGAGGAAGATCAGTTCCGTGGCGCGCTCAAGTCGCCGATCGTGGTCGGATGGTTGTTGTCGATCGGGGACGAGATTCGAAAGAAGAAGCGCCACAGCAAGAGTCTGTTTCCAACGCTCAACGAGGCTGATGCCGGTCTCCACGAGGCCAGGCAGAAGAAGTTGCTGCAGGCCCTGACGCAGCTGCGTCGCGCCCAGGGGGAGATTTCGAAGCGGCAGCGTGTGCTCGCCAATCCGCGTACCACGGTGGAGACCCGCGCACGGGTCGAAGCAGAGATCGATGAGGTTCGTACCAAGAACGCGCTCCGCATGCGCGAGACGAGCATCCTAAAGGAGTTCGTCTTCCAGCTCGCTGAGGAGATCCAGACCTTCATCGAGTGCGTCGAAGAGCAGCGGGCGGTCGTAAAGCGCATGCTGCGCCCGCTCGGCGTGAACGAAGAGACCTTTCTGGAGCTCGCGGCCCAGTCACGGCGGCGCTCGATTCCCGGGAAGCGCGCCCTCGCGAAGCTGGGGGGCGATCTCGAGGCGATTGCCATCGCCGAAAGAGAGATCCAGGCGACCCGGCGTCGCATCCAGAAGATCGAGTCGGAGCATCAGACCACATTCGAGTCCGCACGCGGCTCGCTCGCGGAGATCAGGGAGGCCCATGAGCGGACGCGCCACGCCAAGAGCGAGCTGATTGAGGCCAACCTGCGACTCGTGGTATCGATCGCCAAGAAATACACGAACCGGGGCCTGCAGTTCCTGGACCTGATCCAGGAGGGCAATATCGGACTGATGAAGGCCGTCGACAAGTTCGAGTATCAGCGCGGCTACAAGTTCTCGACCTATGCGACCTGGTGGATTCGGCAGGCCATCACGCGCGCGATAGCGGACCAGGCACGCACGATCCGGATCCCCGTGCACATGATCGAGACCATGAACAAGCTGGTACGGGCTCAGCGCTACCTCGTGCAGAAGGTCGGACGCGAGCCGTCGCCCGAAGAAATGGCTGACAAGATGGACATGCCTCTTGAGAAGGTGCAGATGGTTCTCAAGATCGCCCGGGAACCGATCTCTCTCGAGAGCCCTATCGGCGAGGACGACGACAGCCATCTCGGTGATTTTATCGAGGACAAGCACCGGCTCTCGCTCACGGACGAGGTCATGCAGCGAAACCTCGCGGAGCAGACGCACAAGATTCTCTCCACCCTGACCCCGCGTGAGGAGAAGGTGCTCAAGATGCGCTTCGGCATCGGCGAGCGCTCCAACCACACGCTGGAGGAGGTCGGGCAGGACTTCGACGTCACGCGGGAACGTATCCGCCAGATCGAAGCCAAAGCGCTGCGCAAGCTGCGCCATCCCAGCCGCGCCCGCGTGCTGCGCGCCTTCATCGAGTAGGCTTTACCCGCGAGTCTCGCCCCGGCGTAAAAAGGCCTCAAGGGACTGGGTCTTCGGGCCGATTTTGCGCGCGTGAGAAGTGTCCTGTGCACGCTCGCCGGCCTGGTGCTATGGGCCTGTGCGAGCCCGTTCCCAGCCGCGGTCCCCGAGCAGCTGCTCTGGCGTCCAGCAGCCGCGCCCGACGCCGCCGCGCAGCTCCGGATCGAGCCCGCGCGGCTGGCGGTTCGCACGGGAGAGGCTGTCACGCTGCGAGTCCGGGGCTTGCTCGCACGACGTGCTCACTGCAGCGGCGCGCAGATGATTGGCTCGGACGGGACCCTGGAGCTGGCTGCCCGCTCCACTCCCGGCGTCAGCGATGTGGTGTGCCGGGTCGCTGAGCTTCAGGCCAGTGCCCAGGTCACCTTCACCCGCGCACGCGTGCTTCCGAACGCGGATCCATACGCGGGAGGTATCGTGCTCTTCAAGCTGCGTCGTACGCCGACGGACGCAACCAATCCGGTCGGTCGTCGTGCAACGGGCCTGCGTTCCCTCGACGCGCTGCTAGAGATATTCGGCGCTCACGTGTTTCCCGCGTTCCCTTTCGGACGCGGGAACACCGACGATAGGGTCGGTCTGGGTCGCTGGGTCGTCATCGAGTTACCTGAGAACGTGAACTTCTATCAGGCGGTGGCGCTGCTGCGCGCGGACCGCAACGTCTATCCCGAGAGCTATCTGCCCGAGGACGCTGACTATTTGCGTGTACGGGGCACGGGAACCTGGCCGCTGGCGTTCGAGAAGCCGCGCGAGGGGGCGAGTCCGTCTCACTTGAAGCCCGTATCCGCGCGCGACCCGATCCCGCCCGCGATGTCGAGCTGGGACCTCGATGCGATCGGTGCACCGCTGGCGTGGCGCACGGTGCAGGGTGCGGGGACGGGTGTCGCGGTCATCGATACTGGAGTGGACATGAACCACGTCTCCCTGTCCGACAGCATCCGCGCGAAGCCCGGCGAGCGTCCCGGCATTGATGCGGATGGCAACGGGATCGCGGGAGATTGGGCGGGAGTGAATTTCGCGCACCTCGCCATCGCGCACGGTGAGGGTGGGCCCCGCCTCGCGCTCGGGCTGCTCTCCAATGTCTCCGACTGGGATACTGTGAGCCCGGGGACGCGCCCGCAGGCCTGGGGGCACGGTACCGCGATCGCGGCGCTTGCGGCCGGTAGCGGAGGCGTGGCGGGCCGCTTCGGCGTCGCGCCACAGGCCTGGGTCATCCCCGTCGACGTACAGGAGAACTTGCGCGTAACGCAGAGTCGTCTGCTCGAGTCGGACCCGCGCATGCGGCTGCTACCGATGACGCCTGCGAGCTTTGCTCCACTGCGTTCGCCCGTCTGGGCGCACGCGGTGGGAGTCGCCTACGCGGTGCGCGAGCGCGTGCGTGTGCTGACCTGCGCCTGGCCTCCCATGCAGCCGAGCTGGATCCTGCACGACGCGCTGAGCTACGCCGAGGACAATTGCGTGCTTGCGGTGTGTGCGTTGGAAGATGCGGACTCGGCGTCGGTGAGCTCGTATATCGGAAGTGGCGATGTCTACGATGCCTGGACGGGTGAGGTCCGCCGCGAGTTCCTGGCTCGACCGCCGCGCAGCACACTCTGGGTGGATGGCCTTCAGGAACGCGCCGTCTCTGTGCAAGCCCCCGAGCCAGAGCTTCGGGTGCGTTTGCGCTCGTCCTCGGCTGCGACCCCGCTGCGCAGCGCGGCTTCCGACCCGCGCAACGATATGCGGCCTCTGCCCGACCATCGCAGTGCGGAGTTCACTCGGCCCGGCGCGGCTGCGGGGCTCGTAGCCGGCGCTGCGCTCCTGGTCAGCGCACGGCGGCCGGATCTCGAGCCGCTCGCCGTGCGCAACGCCCTGCTGGAGGGTGCGCGCCCGCACAAATCCGACAAGCTGCTCTGGGTGCCCGGGGCCCTGGGGGTCGCAGAGCGTCAGCCGCGGGGCGCCTGCGTGCTCCCGACCGAGCCAGAGAGCGCCGCGCAGGCCTGGTGGCGGCGCCTACGGATCCGCGTTTCTCACCGCGGCCCCGGAGACGAGACATCCGTTCCCGTGGCCCCGCCGGGCCGGCGCTGACCTTGCTTGCTGGTCTGGGGTCGGGGGCCTAACCTGAGCGGCTCCGTCGGGGCGTAGCGCAGCCTGGTAGCGCGCTTGCTTCGGGAGCAAGAAGTCGCCGGTTCGAATCCGGCCGCCCCGACCACACTTAGGCGATCCCGGTCCTCATCTAGTGTGCGAATAGTGAACCGCCTCCGGTAAACCCGGGGTGGTTCAGTTGCGCGGGAACGTCTCGCTTCTGCCGCGTGGAAATCAGCGACCTTGAACGATCCCCTCTTCTCTGGACTTCGTTGCCTGTAAAGCGCGAATGGGCTTTTTCGGCCGGGGATTCGGCTAGTGGCCCTCGATCCGGTGCACCATCGACCACACCAGCCCGGGCACGAGGCGCCGGAGGATCTGGGCGAGCTTCGTCTGGGCCGTCGGGAAGCAGAACGGCTTCCCTTTGTCGAGGTCGCGTTCGATCGCGTCGAGGACGCGACCCGGCGAGATCGGTTTGCCCAACTCGAGCATCTTGGGCTTCGAGGTCGCCTGATCGAGCAGGGGGGTGGCCACCGGCGGCGGGCAGACGGCGATGATGCGCACACCCTTGCCCCGGTTCTCGTGGTAGAGGACCTCGCTGAAGGCCACCACCGCGAACTTCGCCGCGTTGTAGGCGCCGAAGTGCAGGGTCGGGCCCCAACCGGCGATCGAGGCGAAGTTGATCAGGTCGCCGCGTCCGCGCTCGAGCATGCCGGGGAGAATCGCCTTGGCGACGTGCACCACGCCGTTGTAGTCGATCTCCATGATGCGCAGAATCATCTCGGTGTCCTGTTCCATCAGGAGCCCGGTGGGCATGATGGCGGCAGCGTTGTAGACGCGGTCGATGGGGCCGAGGCGTTCCTCGACCTCTTTCACCGTCGCGAGCACCGCCTGGTTGTCGGTAACGTCGAGGCGCCAGGTGTGGATGCCCTCGCGCCCCTGCGCGGTCTCGGCGAGCCCCGCCTCGTTGATGTCGACGGCGGCAACCTTCACGCCGGCGTCGGCCATGCGCTGGGCGGCGAGCCGCCCCATGCCGCTTCCACCTCCCGTGATGAACACCACCTGACCTGCGAACGACATCGCGTCTCCTCCCGTGCGCCGGCGGGCCCTGCGCTCATGGTTCACGCAGATATTGCGGGGTCCTGCTGCCTCAGCGACACGACCGCAAGCAAATCGCGAAACTTGCTCCGTTCGATTCGCTCTGCGAATCCCGCACGCCGCAGTCGCTGAAAATACTCTTCGACCTGCTTGATCTGCAGCGTGCCGACGATATCGATGCCCTTCTTGATCTGCTTCGGTGAGGTGCCTTTGCCCGCGAGCACGATCATCGCCTCGAACAACGAGGAGTCGAACTGCTTCAGGCTGAAGTTCTCCGCCTCATCGAGGGCCTCATGCAACTGCTGTTTGCGTTCCGGTGTGTTGTCGAGGATCCACTTGAGGTGCTGGAGGCCATACGAGACGTGGCGGGCCTCGTCCTGCATCACGAGCTGGAACATCCGCTTGTCGACGGGTGTCGGCGAGATGAACTCGCTGAAGCGGAACATCGTCAGAATGTTCCCCTCGGCGAGTAGGTGCATGAAGGCACTCGCCTCGCTGTAGGTGTCGCATTCGAGAATGGCCTTGAGAGAGTGCTCGGCCTGGGGCATCGCCTGCATCAGGCCCACACCTCCGGCCAGCGCGCGTTTGCGGAAGACCTCGGCGTGTCGCGCCTCGTCCATGGCCTGGGAAGCGATGAAGCCCTTGACCTCATGGAACTGGTTGTTCATGCGCCAGCACCACTTCGCGGGCAGGTCGGTGGCGATCATCTCCACCTCGGTGAAGAAGGTGCAGAGCTGTGCGAATGCAATCTCGACCTCGTCAGGCACGTCGTACTTTTCGAGGTCGGCCCAAGGAACGTCGGTCGTCGCGTCCCACTGGCGGCTCACGGCCTCCTCGTAGAACGAGGCGACCTTGTAGGCCCACACGTCACTCTTGAGATTGAGCTCCGGCCCCAGATCAGCCTGGTTGGCGACTTCGTAGCTCGCGCCTCGTGGGGCGGCGCCCCGCGGACCGCGCGGCATCTCCTCGAGATCGTCATAGCCGTAACTACCCTTGTTCAGATCGAGGTAGGTGAGCCCACGCTTCTTGCTCTCCGCGTGGACCTCGATCTGCTCCGTGCCGGCCTTCATCCATTCGAGATCGAGGTTGCCCTTGCGGATGTCCTTCATGCGAAGCACGAAATCGTCATTCGCGAGATAGTCGGTCGATCCGTAGTAACTCATGCTCGTCTCCCGTCTAGCTTTCGAGTAGTTTCAGGAAGCCCTGAAGTGGGCTGCGGTTTTGGCGCTCGCCAAGTCCTGCGGCGGCGCAGCGCTCGAAGTACTCTTCTGCAGCCTTGCGGTAGAACGCGGCGACGGGCTCGACGCCGCCCGAGAGCACGATCAGCGGCTCGATGAGTTCACGCGAGCCGAGGTAGCCGACGAGCCCGTTATCGACGAGATCGAGGTGCTCATTGACCATCTCGACCTCGGCCGGACGAGTGCGAACGAATTGGCGAATGTGGTCGACGCCATATGCGACGAAACGCGAGGCATCTTGCACGAGGCGGGTTCCGAGATAAGTGTCGGCGGCGTTCGACGACAAGAACTCGAAATGCCTCCCGAGGCTTTGAACGAACGAAAACAGCGTGAGGTTCAGCGCTGCCGACGCCAACGGGTAGGTCTCCGATTCCATGACGATCTTGAGCAGTTCGCCGAGTTCCCGAGAATCGCATCCCAATGCGCCCTGGCCGTAGAGTGCACGCTTGCGGAAGGCCTCGCCCAGCCGCGACGCGTCGAACATCTGCGCGCACATCCAGAACTTGATCTCATGAAACTCCTGGTTCATCAACCAGACCCAGCGAGCGGGCACGTCCGCTGAGACGAGGCTGATCGAGATCAGACCGGTGCACAGCTGGCGGATCGCGCGGTCCTGTTCGGGGCTGAACGCCGTCTCGTCGAGCGCATCCCAGGGGACATTTCTTGCCGGCGCCCAGCGTCGAGATTTGCTTTCCTCGAACAGCACCGTCGCAGAATCCGCCCAGACATCGCTCTTTCGATTGACGCGGTAGCCGAGCGACGGCAAGCCCTCGGGCAGAACTCCACCGCGCGGAGCCATCGAAAAATTATCCCGGATGAACTCCGGTATCGCCGCGGGTCCGTAATGCGGATCGTCGTTGATGTCGTCGAGAGTGAGACCGCGCCGCGCCTGCCGGGGACGCGCGGCCATCGGATGCGGATGGTCTTTCATCCACGACAGGTCGAGGTCGCCGCCCATGACCCGCATCACTTGGGCGATCAGCCCAGCGTCTTGCGAAAAGTCCGTCGGTGAGATGTACGCCATCAGCCCAGCTCCACGTCGAGGTGCTGCGCCTCATCCAAGAAGCTCTGGATCGTCGCCATGAAGCGATAGAGCCGGTCGTGGCCTTCCGGGTCTTCGTATTCGACCTTCATCACGTCGCCCACATGCGTCAGAGAATTGATCGTGTGCGCGGCGTCAGCGCCCCCGTTCGCGAGTACAGACTCGAACATCTCCTTCCACAACTCGACCGGCGCAGTGAGAACGAAGTCTAGCGCAGCCGGATCGCTCGTTTCATCGACTTCGGTGCACTCGTAGATCTCGAACACGATCCGATAGAGATCGCTTCCGACTCGAATGCCGAATGTCGTGTCGCAGACGCCGAGTTTTTCGAACGCATCTGCGTCGTCCTTCGCGCGCTGCTGCAGTGCCCTGAAGAACTCGAGGGACGGAAATCGAATGCTCATGCGGATCCTCCTCGTGGTTGCTCTGGACCCCCTGCACCCCGTGTGTGAGTGCTCGGCATCCCAGTGAATCATACCCGGGCGCGGAGCGCTGGCATTGATATTGGGTGCCAATTATTTGATACTTCGTGCCACGATGGGACCCACCATCCGAATGAATTCGAACGTCGCGAGGGCCGTGCTCGAGTTCGTGGCGGCGGCGGGCGGGCCGGCCCGGTCGTTGCGGGACGAAGCCGGGATCACCCCGGCCGACCTGGCCAACCCGCGGCGCCTGCTCGAGCTGGATCGGATCATGATCCTGCTCAACGCCGCGGCTCGCGAGCTGAACGACGACACTCTCGGCCTCCACGTGGGCGCGAGCTTCGAGCTCGCCACGCTGGGCCCCTTCTCTTACGCCGTGCTTAACGCTCCGACCGTGGGAGTCGGGCTGGCCAATCTCGCTCGCTACTCGGCGGCTCTGGCCCAGGGGATGGGGACGCCGTCCCTCGAGGTGCGCGGCGAGACGGCGACGCTGGAGATTCCCGCGATCGGGAGCGCCGACCCAGAGACCTTGCGACACCTTTCGGAGGGCAGTCTCGTGATCCTCATGCGTCTGATGCGGCGCCTCAGGAGGCCGGACTGGCAGCCGCGCGAGGTGTCGTTTCAGCACGAAGCACCCGTGGACATCCGCGAGCATGCTGCCCTGATCTGCCCGCGCCTGCGCTTCGGATGCGCCGTCGCCTCGATCCGTTTCGACGCCCGCGACCTTCGCGCCGAGGTGCGCGGTGCGGACCGTTACCTGCTTCCGATCGCCGAGCGCCAGCTTCAGGATGCCCTGGAGCCGACGGTGGGCTCGGACCCCTGGCTACGAGAAGTGGAGATCCTCGTCGCAAGCCGGGTCTGCGACGGACACCCGTCCATCCGATCGCTAGCGCCGCAGCTCGGACTCAGCGTACGCAGCCTTCAGCGCCGTCTGGAAGAACACAGAATTCTGTATCGGGATCTCGTCGCACGCGTGCGTTTCCAGCTCGCGCGCCGCTACCTCGAAGAGACCTCCAACGACCTGGAGAAGATCGCGTTCCTGCTCGGCTACTCGGAGCTCAGCGCATTCGACCACGCCTTCCGGCGCTGGACGGGCCAGACGCCGCGCGGGTTCCGCCGGAAGGCGCGCGCGCCGAAGAGGGCCGCGCCTGATGGGGTTCGGACAGCCTAGACGAGCCGGCCGTCGTGGCCTTCCCAGTACTTCGCGCGCAGCCTGCGCACACGGCACGCGACTTCGTGCGTGCCTTGGCTTGTGGGTTATCGGTAGGTTGCGGGGCTTGTGATCAACTTCCCCCGGGGGGAGTTGTGGTGAGAGTGGGGTGGGGACTCGTGAGCGTCGAGCTGGTGCTGTCGGATGCGATCTCGACGAGCTCAGACAGGGTTGTGATCCGATAGCCTTTCCGTTTGAGCTCGGGCAGAACGTGCGCCAGCACTTTCGCGGTTCGCCGCCCGCGCTCTCCCCCGTCATGAAGGACGATCACCTCCCCAGGGTCTGCCGACCATAGAATCACACGCCTGGCGAAGCGCACCGAGGGTATATGCGCATCGAAAGGATAAACCGAACCCAGCGCGCAACGGTAGCCGTGGCGTGCCAGCGTCGTGAGCATCTCATCATCGTACCAGCCAGAGCCCGGGCGAAACCAATGCAGTTCTCCGAAAACCGAGAGGATGGCGTGGGCCACCATCAGCCGGGCTTCGAAATCCTCGTCTGCGAGGTCGATGCTGGCTCGGTCGTAGAGCATGTGGTTCCCGATCTCGTGCCCCTCGGAGAGGATCTTTCCCACGATGGCCTCGTTGCCGGAAACGCGACTCGCGATGAGGAAGAAGGTCGCGCGGGCGTCGTTTGCGCGCAGCACGTCGAGCAGGGCTCCCGTGGTGTTTGGATCCGGGCCGTCGTCGATGGTGAGCGCGACCCACGGGACGTCCGTCTCCACCGAATACAGCACCTGGGGATGTGGATACACGGTGCCGATCGCGGTCCGGAAGCGTCCGCCGCATCCGCTGCAGCCCTGCGCGCCAGCGAGGCAGAGCAGGGCCACGAGCGTCGAGAGCGCGGAGGCTGAGCTGCGGAGACGCGGAGGATCGCTCATCCCTGGCCCCGTCAGCGAGTCGGCC
>Ga0255047_10003072_pt1 | contig 10673 bp, 11 predicted proteins | sample JV7_2_1_MG_FD_183640 | JGI IMG/M metagenome (GOLD analysis project Ga0255047, IMG submission 183640) | Seawater microbial communities from Jervis Inlet, British Columbia, Canada - JV7_2_1 | ecosystem: Environmental > Aquatic > Marine > Inlet | place: Canada: British Columbia | collected 2016-10-06 | reverse complement strand
ATGAAAAAGCTTTATTGCAAGGGAGGATGGATAGTCTAGATACAATAATAGCTGCAGTTGGTTTAGAGGCAGACAAAGTTTTAACCGCTACTAGATAAAATTATGGCATTTACAACATCACAAGATTACGCAAGAAAGACAATAAGAACAGCAGCTATTTTAACTAATAGTTATGTGGCTGGTACAACTATTGAGCAAGCTCGCCAATACAGTCAAATTGTATTACTAGTATCCTTCACAATAGGATCTCTTACTAGTGCAGAGTTGAAGGTTGAGTTTTCTCCAGATAATACAACTTTCTATCAAGAAACGTTTGAAGCTTTGTCAGGTGGTACAGGGACCCTAAGTCTAGGAGAACACACCATGGCTGCTACAGGAAATTATAGAATTGCAATTCCAGCTCGAGATAATTTTGTAAAAATCAGCGCAAAGGGTACTGGAACAGTAACAAGTTCTACAATCACTATCGAAGCTGTTGTTGGAAATAATTAAATACATATATGAGTGGTTCAACATTTCACACAAGAACAGAAACAGGAGGGTCATCTGCAGGTGCAGGGTTTGCTGATTGGAAAACAATCGGTACTTCTGGTGCTGATTATACAGACGTGCAAGCAATGATTACTGCAGGGTTCAATAAAGGTATGTTTATTACCAACATCACAGAAGATAGTGCTATAGCTGTTCCTGCTGCTGGTTTAATATTAGAGTTGAATACTTTCACACTAACAATGGGTGAGAACAATTTCACTTTTGCAGCTGCAGCGAATGTCAACATTTCTGGTCCAGGTGAGATCGATTACACTTTCACTGGAGGAAGAAACTTGTTTGCTGTAACAGCGGACCCTTCTGTTATTAGTTTTAAAAACTTAGTATTTGATAATAACAGCACTGTTAGTAGCACCTCTGTAGTAAATACAAGTTTTGGAGATCAAAGGTATGAAGATGTTGTTTTTCAACTATCAGATACAGTTGCTCCCGGTATTACAATAAGTAGAGATGGTGGAAACCACTCTATCCTTAATTGTGAGTTTATTGGCGGCGGTACTTCTTGTAGAGATGTTCTTTCTATTCTTACAGTTAGTGAAACAACCAATATCACAGGGCTTAAGCTTTCAGGAACATTCCACACAACATCAGATGTTATTAACTTATCGTTGCAAGGTACACAAGTTCAAGGATTATTCTTTGATACATTAGGAGCTCTTACTGTAACTCTTGGTGGTCAAATTACTAATGTTTATTCAAAGCAAGCAAGTCTATTAACGATTGATGCGGCTTTGGCAGGTCTAGAGATTAAGAACGCTGATTTCGTTAATGTGAATATTGATCTTGATGGGTCCGATAATATAATGCTGGATGGCATTAGATGGGACTTAGGTACAGTTGTGGATTCAACAACTTCAACAAATTTACATTTATCAAATAGTAAAATTGCTTCAGCAACGACCTTAAAGGGAGACTCACATAAATTCACTAATGTTGATTTTGGAAGTAATTTAACCATTGATAGTACGTCGTCCAATAACAGAATGACTCTATTAAACGTATCTGGATCTTTTGCAACTACTGGAACTTTGGACCAAATATATAACTCAACATTCAACGGAACGTTCACTGTAAATGCTGCTGCAGATGATGGTTTGTATTTAGGTAATAGATGGATCGGAGCTGTTTCCGTAACAAGTGATGAAGCTAGATATAGTGGAAAGATGTTTGGTAGCGCCACTTTCACATTAAACGCAACAGCAACGAATAATGTTGTTGAGGTAACAATTGATCAAACTGTAGTTGATAACGGAACAACTAACGACATTATTCAAAAAATTTACTAATAACTTATATGGAATATTTAGGAACATTTGATTTCACCAATGCAACAGTCACTGGTGTTGGTTTCGCTGGGTGGAAAACTATTGGAAGTGCTGGGGCAGATTACCTTGATGTCCAGGCTATGCTTGATGGTGGTTTTAATCAAGGAATATTAATCACAGACGTGACTGAAGACTCTGACGTGGTTGTACCGTCAACAGGATTGTTTATTCAATTAGCACAGTTTAATCTTGATATGGCGGCTAATAAGTTCACTTTTGCTGGTGCTTATAGTCTTAATGTTGAGGGTTATAGTGCGGATTTATCTAGATTAACCTTTGCTCAAACAGTGACTAATAATGATTTAATTTCAGGAAATGCAACAGCTCGAATCAGTTTTAGAAACATGACGATTGACAATGACTCAACTCAAACAGCTTGTAAGGTTATAGAAAACTCCAACGGCATCCCTTTTGTAGAAAACGTAAGGGTGGAATGTCCTAATCAATTTCAATGTGGTTTCTATACAACTGACATAGAAGCGGTCTTTAATAATGTTGAATTTGTAACAGGTGGATCAAGTACTTCTGGATGTATTGAAATGATAGACGGTCACGCAACTAACCTGACCTTTACAGGGACATTTAGTAATAGTTCACTTCCTGTATTTCTGATAGGTGGTAGCCAAGGAGCTACGTTGAAAGGACTTATAGCTTCTGGAAATATGGCAATAACAGTTCAAGGTGCAGCTTCTGTTAGTGATATTCAATTTGCGGGGGCATTAACTCCTATACTCAAGTTAAGTGGCGATATCTCAAACTCTGATTTTGCAGCTGGAGTGCTTAATAATAATGCTGGTGACGGAAAATTTAGCAACGTATCCTGTTCTATTGCCAGTATGAGTGCAACCAATGCAAAAACTAAGTTTTCTGGGTGCGAACTTAGTGGGGCAGCTCAAATGAAGGGAGATAACATGATGTTTTCCTCCTGTGCTTTTACAGGGAACGTGACAACTACAAGCGATTGTGACGCTAGTAGCTTCACTGGTTGTCATTTCGCTGGAACACTAACGGTAAACTCAGGGTCGGTAAGGAATATGTTTGCGAATAACACTATACTTGGGGCAGTAACATTGAATGACCAGACTATAATGACAGGAAACGTTGTGGGTGCAAATGCAGGTGGTGGAGCGGCAACTATTACGATTGCAGCTGGAACTGATTCGGTTATTACAAACAACTTAGTCGATGCTGACATTAGTGATAGTGGAACAACAACTGAGTTATCAGGTAATAGAACTTATTAATAAAAACTTATGGCGAACATAAATAAAAGTGGAAATGTTACAACATTAGCAGCTGCAAGTACTGTTGCTGGTAATGTGATATTAGATGCTACTTCAACAGTATCAGCATTAACTACTGTCGGCACGTTAGACACTGGAAATGTTACAGCTGTTGTTGACGCTGCTAGTGTTACAGTGGCTGGTAAGATCGAGGTTGCTACAGCGGCAGAAACTACTACAGGGTCAGATGCTACAAGGGCTATAAGTCCTGATGGGTTGGCTGGTTCAACAATCTTTGGAACAAAAGCTATACAATTCGTCTGTTTTGACTTCACTACTGATACAGCAACAGGAGATGGAAAGTTTTATTTCCATGTACCAGCGTCAATGACAGGAATGGATTTAGTTACTGTACATGCTGAGGTTATAACAGCAGGTACAACAGGTACAACTGATATACAGATTCACAACGTAACAGATGCGGCTGACATGCTTTCTACAGTAATAACTATTGATTCAGCTGAAACAGGGTCTGATACAGCGGCTACACCAGCGGTTATTAATACCGCAACGGATGATGTTGCAACAAATGATGTGTTACGAGTAGATGTGGATGCTGTTAGTACAACAGCGGCGAAAGGATTATTAGTTACTTTAGAATTTAGATTACCTTAATAAACAAAATATATGGCAGAGCTTATACCAATCAAAATCACAATCAGACGTGGTAATAAACAAATAGGAGAAGACGCAATGGTCTATCCTACGGGACACAACGGTTCAGTTGTAGATGTAGAAGGAATCGGTATGCATTACGGTAAAACTGAACAAATAGGGTTAGGTAGCGAGTTTGAATACGCTGTAACAGCTATTCCTCAATGGTACTTAGACCAATTAGTTATAGATGGTAATAAAGCAGGTGAGACGGGGTTAATTACTGTTCTTACAGAAGTACAAGCAGAAAAGTTTTTCACAGATCATGTACCAGAAGATACAGAAGTAATTAACGATAAATCAAGGATTGATTTATTGATTGCTAAGAAACAGTTAGGAGTTACTTTAACAGTAGAAGAGTTGAAATCTATTGATCCTGCAGATGCTGCTCCTGGAATTATCAATAATCCTAGAAAAGGTTTCAAAAAGAAGTTAGGTGGTAATACTATAAAAGTTGCTTAATATGAAAGTACAAATAGCTTTATTGCATGTAGGTAGAATGTCGGTACAGGTATGTCAGTTCTTGATGGAGTTACAGAAGACTAAGGAGCATGAATTAGAGTTTGTGTATCCAAGTCATGTACCAGGTGAAAGTAATAGAAATAAACTGATCCGAGAGTTCTTGAAAACAGATAACGAGTATTTACTGATGATAGATGATGATAACCCCCCTCAAAATAACCCTTTAGACTTATTAATTCATAACAAAGATATATTCGCATTACCTACACCAGTATTCAGAGAAGATGGATTATGTTGGATGGTAGGAAAGAACTTCGGAACGGTGGAAGAGCCTGATTATAAGGCGTATAAAGAGAAACGAGAAGGGTTAATGGAAGTTGATTTCGTAGGGTCTGGGTGTTTATTAGTTCACAGAAGAGTGTTTGAAAAGATTAAAGCACCTTTCATGAGAGTATGGGATGAGGATGGTGTGGCTGTGAAAGGACAAGATATAGCGTTTAGCAAGAGAGCTACAGAAAATGGGTTTGAGATGTGGGTACATTGGGATTATGTGTGTAACCATCATAAACAAGTTAATTTAATTGGGTTAATGTAATAATATGGCATTCGGTGACGGATCAGTATTAGCAGCAAGTTCATCTAAAGTTAAACTTTTTACTGGTTTTACTTCAACTGTTCAGAGTAGTATAGCCCCTGGTAATCAAACAGGTGGTTGGACTGTTGATGCTACACCTAATTTGTATCAAACAAGTAACCTCTCTAATTCTTTTTCATATAAATATTCTGGATTTACAACAACAGTAACCACAAGTTTTGATAACACTTTAACAGTAGGTCGTGGTGCTACATGGGACGGAACTGATTATTATAGTTCTGCTTCTGGAACTGAAAAATATGCTAAGTACTCTGGTTTTACCTCAACAGTAAGTGATAGTTTTGCTCCACCAGCCCCACCTTCTGATATTAATGGGATTAGTATGGTACAGGGAGATTTCTTTGCAGTAACTCTTGAAGATAAAGCTAGACAATATGATGGATTTTCTTCTTCTGTAACAGATAGCTGGAGTGTTTCTCTATCTTCCTTAACAGGTGTTACGTTTAATGGAGGTACTGGTTATTATATTCAATTCGTAGGTAGTTGGAAGTTCACTCAACATAACGCTTTTACTTCAACGATTAATGATAGTTTTGCAGTTGCTTCTACTGAAGGTCATGGAACAGAATGGGATAATTTCACAGATAGAGATCCAGCCGCACCAGTAATCCCTTTTATCCCTAGAGCTATTATCGTAATGTAATATGAAATTATTCAACCCCCCAGCAGGATTAGGAGGAATAGAAGTTGATGAGAGTCAGGATGGTATTGTTATAAAACAGGGAGCGGTAATAGCAGTGAACGACAAGATCGGGGCTATCTTATTAGAAAACTACCCATACTTGAGACGGATAGATGTTCCAGAATACGGTCCAGATTATCATACATTAACAGTTAAAAAACCTTGGTATAAAAGAATATGGCATATCATTACATAAACCAACCAGCACGGTATATCATAGGCTCAGCCTCAGCTGACGCTACTTTAACGGGTGCCTACGCAGGTAATCAGGCTACGTTTAATACAGAAGGGTTTGTACAGGCAACTGTTTATATAGCTTATACAGCAGCAGAAGCAGCTAGAACGATGAGTATTCAGTTGGAAGGAAGTCCTGATGGAGTAACTTTTTACCCTGTAGCTTCTATACAAGATGTTAGTCCTTTTGATGGAACAGCAAACTCATTAGATTTCGTGAATACGATTGTATCGACAGGAGCTAGTTTAATCAAACGGAGGTTTAGTTATCCTTTAGGGGATAACCATATCAGGGTATCTGTAAAGGAAGACGGAGCTAATTTTGGAACAATAAACGTTATTTTATTAATAAGCGGAGTATAAATATATGGCTGGTGGATTTCAAGATCATCAAGTAGCAAGACCATTGGATAGTACTGATACAGTAACTGTAACAGCTACTGATTTGGATATTAGAGACCTTACATCTGCAAGTGATAGTGTTGAGGTGTTACAAGACACTCATGACGACTTGAATGCGAACGCAAACATACAGGTATCCAACACGGATGTTACGGTCCAAAACCCTTTACCTGTAGATGGTGATAGTGTTTATTCAAAAGATGTTGATGTTGCTAACAGTAGTATTGGTGGGTTTAGTGGTGCGGTTACGGATCTTTTTGATAGTGTAACTTCCAATATTAGTGATGCGACAGGAACTAATCCTAAGTTTGTGGAGGTTGCATTAAACAGACCTCATGAGTTTATTGAGATGACTATTTCAACAGACACTGGCAATTTCAGTAATGTGAAGATTGTAGCAAAAGACAGTTCAGGGGCTACAGTGGTAACGATTGATGATAGTGCTTCTGCTACAGATTATACACAGAATACTTACGTAGCTGATTCTTTTCATGCTAGTACATTAAGATTTGAATTTCATACAACAGATGCGGTTACTTTAGGGTTTATTCAGATTGAAAAGATTATACATAATGTCTCTCACCTACATGCTTTAAAACCAGACGGTACAGATACAGCAATTGATGCCACAGCTGGAGGGAATTTGAAGATTAGTATGGAGGAACTGGAGTCAGGGATCAGCAGTAATTCAAATAGTCAGTTAAACGTTACAAGGTTCGATGCTTCTGGTAACGCTACTCCCGCTGGAGATTCAGCAGACAGACCAGTATTTACATCTCCTCTAGACTATAACCTAGAGTTATCTCGAGGTAATATTGCGGGGCAAACAAAAGTACATAAATTTGGACGTAATCCTGATATTGATACAGCTTCTGGGTTTGAGGCTGTGTGGAATGGGGGAGGTGATTATACAGGATTTGACGCGGTTGTTGCTGAAACACTAGAAGTTTTCTCTAGTGCAGCTGCTGATGCAGGCACATTATTATCAAGTGGGACCGCAACGGGTGGGTCTACAACAACTTTAATTGATACAGGAGCTACATTTGTAACAGATACGGTGGCGATTGGAGATGTTTTAATAAACGATACTTTAGTAGATCATGGAATTATCACAGCAGTAACAGAGACCACTATAACTGTAGCAAGGATGCAAGGAGGGGGTACGAATGCGAGTGGAAATACTTATCGGGTAGCCACCCAAGCTTCTACAGGAACTCCAGTTGTTAAGTTGGTTAAATTATTAAATGGCTCATTTGTTCAACAACCTGATGAGTACGTTATTTTGAACGGTGTTACAGCAGTAGACACAACAGCAACGTATATGAGGTGTACCCGTGCTAGATGTATAGGTGGAGATAACGCTGGTACTATTACAGCAAGACAAAAAACAACTACAGCTAATATAATGATGGTGCTACCGATTGGATATAATTCTACAATGATTGCTTGTGACACTGTCCCAGCAGGGAAAAGTGCTCACATTGACTCCTGGTTTGCTTCTTTGGCTGGTAAAACAACTGCTAATATGGATGTTCGGTTGTTAGTTCGCAAAGTAAATGATGTGTTTCAGGTACAAGAGGAGTTTGCTCTCCTTGGTGCTGGTTCAAGTTATGTACAAAGATCATTTGCTGTTCCGAAGGATTCAATACCAGAAATGTCAGATATTAAAGTAATGGCAGATACTGATACTAATAACACGGCAATAGCAGCTGGTTTTGATATTACTTTGATAGATAATTAAAAATAATATGGGAAGAACAATAGCACAATTTGAAACAGATTTAAGTAGAAAACTACATGGTACTAACCTTAATAAGGTTGAGGGTAAGTTTTCTCTTTACGATGAAGCAGCACGTGCTGTTCTTAATGATATAGATTTTTATGAAACTAAGAGAACTGCACAGATAGCTAACGCTATTTACACAGACGTATATGACTATGCTTTACCTACAGATTTGAAAGGTAATAAGATTTTTGATATTAGACCTCAAGTAAAACGTGGGATTGAAGATTATCCTCAACAAGTTTATAACTTAAACTTCGATAGGTTTAAAGAAGGTCAGAATTTTACAATCAAAGATAATAGTGGGGTAAGAACATTAAGATTCTCAGCTAATATTAACCCGATGGTTTCTGTTAATACAATGAATAGTATTACAGCTAATGGTACATGGGCTGTAGGAGATGATGCTACTAACCTAACAGTAGATACTCTTAATTATATAGCAGGAAGCGCTAGTTTAAACTTTGATGTAAGTGGTGCTACCACAACAGCTAGTTTAACTAATAGCACGATGGATGCTGTAGATCTTTCTACATGGGAAGACCAAGGAGTATTCTTCTTATGGGTTTTCATGCCAGCAACTATTACTAACATAACCTTAACTTGGGGTAGTGATGCTGCTAATCATTGGGCTGATACAGTGACGGTTCCACAGAATGGGACGTTTCAAGTAGGTTGGAATTTGATTAGATTTGATTGGAATGGAGCGGTTGAGACATTAGCACCTGATAGTAGTGCTATTGATTACATTAAGATTAGTATGACTTATGATGGAAACGCTGATACAGATTACAGAGTAGATGCTTTAACAGCACAACTTGGTGAGATTTATGAGATTGATTATTACAGTAAAATGTTATTTCAAACCTCAGCGGGTGTGTTTATTGAAGAAGTAACTGATACTACTAATACTATTAACCTTGATTCAGAGGGGTATAATTGTCTTCTTTATAAAACATTACAACTAGCTGCACCACAGATTCAAGCAGAAGATGCTGCGTTTGATTTACAGTTATACACAAACGAGTACGAGAATGCAAAAAGAGTATATAGAGGTAAGTATAAATCAGAGGTTAGAGTACCTACAATGAAGTACTACAGAAAAGGACGTAATCCTCAATCGTTTGTAGGAAGAGGAGGTACTGGTAGATTTTATAATCCATTACACGATTAATATATGGCAAAAGATTTCAAACTAACAAACTTAGCGGAATTCCAAGGTTTTATAAACAAGCAGGATATTACTAATGCTAGTAATAATTTTCTTGTTGAAAACTCTAAGAATGTTCTTAGTACAGACGAAGGAAGACTTGCAACAAGAAAAGGGTACACATTAGTAGGAGCTGCTGATACAACATTAGAACCTATTCTTGGGTCTGTTAGTTGGAAGACAGCAAGAGGAGAAGAATTGATGGTACGGTATAGAAACGATGCAGCTAATTCAGGTACGTTGGAGGTGTACACCACAGCTACAGATGTATGGACAGAGTTAGCTAATAGTTTAGGAACCACAACCTTTGATGCTACAACAGAGTACTGGGATACTACAGAAAACCAAGATGCCATGATATTTGTGGTAGGAGATGCTAATTTGTATTACTGGTCTGGTGGGGTTACTACGTTTGCTTCCGCTACAGCAGCTACAGTAACATTACAAGGAACTGAAACTTGGGCGGAACGAGGGTTTATTCTATCAGGTACTACTCAAATTCAGATTGAAGGTACTACTTATACATATACTGGAGGAGAATCTACTACTACTTTAACAGGAGTAACTCCTGATCCGAGTGTCGCTGGACATACAGTAGGAGCACCTGTACTTCAAACAGTAAGAACTACAGCAAATACTCCAGCAGCGGGGTTAACGAATGATTTGGTAGCTACACATAGAAATCAGGTTTATGTAGGAATGAGTACTCGAAGACCTATCAATATCTCAGCGGTAGGTGATTATACAGATTTTAGTGCAGCAACAGTACCTCGTATTGTGGGAGAAGCAGCTATTATTACGTTAAATGAGACTCCTACAGCGATGATTGAGCAGGAAGATGCTATATACTTTAGTACGTTTAATCAATGGTATCGAACCCAATTTACATTATCAGCTGATTTAACAGGTGAAGCTTTAACAATCCAATTACTGAAATCAAGTCCACGTGGTGGGGCTATCAACCAAAACGCTGTATTTAAAGCAAAGAACGATATTATTTATATCAGCAACGAGCCTACTATAAATAGTTTAGGTCGGGTAGAGAATATTGATACTCCTCAATCTAAAGATTTGAGTGATCCTATAAAGAAAGAATTAGAATCGTTTACAACTACTAACGCTTCAGGAGTATTTTGGGAGAATAATGTTTACTGTAACTTCCCTAGTGAAGGTAAGACGTTAGTATTTAATATAGAGAAAGGGTTCTGGGAAGCACCTCAAGTTTTACCTGTTAGATTAACAGATGTATTTGAAGCTAATTTGATAGGTCATAGTAACGGTATCCATGAATCGTATCAGTTATTTAATGGAACTAATGATAATAGTAATGCAATTGAAGCAATTGCAGCGTTTAGTTACCTTAACTTTGGAAATAGAAGTCATCAAAAAAACCACGTTGAGTGGTTCACTGAAGGGTATATATCAACAAATACT